>Ga0187862_10001754_pt1 | contig 22689 bp, 18 predicted proteins | sample June2016WEW_10_1_FD_133003 | JGI IMG/M metagenome (GOLD analysis project Ga0187862, IMG submission 133003) | Peatland microbial communities from SPRUCE experiment site at the Marcell Experimental Forest, Minnesota, USA - June2016WEW_10_150 | ecosystem: Environmental > Terrestrial > Soil >...
CGAAAGCTGAGGTTCACATTGTGGACGGTGGTCATTTTGCATTGGACACGGCAGCAGATCAAATCGCCGCATTCGTGCGAGGATTCCTCGGCTCTTCTCGCGAGGGACCGGAGGAGCGCGGGGGGAATGAAGCAACTTAAGCTGGCTGTACGCGCAGGAACCATCCCAGCTTCGCGAAAAAGCAACTCGCCTCACTGAGCATCGCTTCATCGCCGAGCCGGCTCTTGCCGGAAAGTAGGTTTCAAAGGTAGCTGGAGAGCGTCATTCGCGCCGTAATGCGATCATCGGCTGGACTCGTGACGCCCAGCGCGCGGGGATGAAGCAGGCGAACAAGGCTACGGCACATAGCAAAACGGTAACGGCGAAAAACGTCAGCGCGTCAGTGTTGGTGACACCCACGAGCAAACTCTTCAGAAAACGTGTCAGAGCGTAGGACAACGCGAGGCCCAAACATACTCCTGTGAGCATCAGCCTCAACCCGTGTCCCAGCACCAGGCGCAACACATCTCCACCGGTCGCGCCCAGCGCAAAGCGGATGCCGATTTCGTGGGTCCTCTGGCGCGTTGTGAAGGCAGTTACGCCATAGATCCCGATGGCGGACAGGGCCAGAGCGAGCAGGCCGAAGGCGCCCACGAAGGTTCCAGCGATACGCTGCGCGATGCTGGCCAACTGGTTCTGCAATTCGACCGTCGTCTCATTGAAAACCAAAACGGCGGGATTGATCTCGTGCACCGTATTCTCAACTGCTTTGACCAGCGCCAGGGGATCGCCTGTGGTCCGTATATTGACGATCATGTCGGGACGGTAGATCTGGGACAACGGCAAATACAAAAATGGCATAGGGTTTTCATTCACGCCTGTTTCTTTGCAATCGCGCGCAACACCGACCACGGTGAACCACTGGTGGGTCAGATCAGAATTGAACTTCTTGCCCACGGCTTCCTGTCCGGGCCAATAACGATGCGCAAATGCCTCGCTCACAATCGCGACCGGTTGTGATCCCTTCGTATCCTGAGCCGTAAAGTCGCGTCCCTTCACGAGGGGAATTTGCATGGTGTGAAGATAATTGGGCGTCACGATGGCGTCCTGAGTCTCCGTCGATTCATTCAGAGAAGACACATACCCCTCCGGTTTCACGGCGGTTGAGCCGCCCGCAAACGTGAGCGGCACGCGATTCGAAAGGGCGACGGATTGTATGCCCGGCAAAGTGCTTAGTCTGGCAACGAGCTGGCGATGGAATTCTGTGCCCGTCTCCTCCGTGTATCCGGCCTGGAACAAATCATAAGACGCGACTAGTATGTTATGCGGATTGAATCCAGGATCGATCTTCTGCGCGCTCCTGAAGCTGCGAATCATTAATCCTGCACAGATGAGCAGCAGCAACGAGAGCGAAATCTGCGCCACGACCAACGCGCTCGTCAGACGCGCCTTCCCCAACCCGCCCGACATCCTTCCAGCCTCTTCTTTCACCACCTCGACAGGAGCGACGCCCGAGGACCGTAGCGCGGGCAAGATCCCAAAGATCACCCCGGTCAGCACCGAGATACATAACGTGGCGAGAAGTACGGTCCTATCAGTCTGCACAGTGAGCGACAGCGGGATATCAGGCGTCACGGGAACGAATGCCATGAGCACTCCCTGCGTCCACTGCGTAAACAGCAACGCAACAGCCCCTCCTGCCAGAGAGAGCACCAGGCTTTCCACAAGCAGTTGCCGCACTAGCCGCCAGCGGCTGGCGCCAAGGGAGATGCGAATGGCAAGCTCGTGCCGCCGGCTCACCGAGCGGACCAGCATGAGATTGGCCACGTTTGCGCACGCCAGCAGCAGCACCAGGCCCGCGATGCACATCAGCAAAGGCAACAGGGGCGCCATGATGAAGTTCATGCCGAACGGGTTCCGCCAAAGCGGGTATACGGTCACGGAGGAGTGCCCCTTGTGCTCTTCGGGATATTTATCTGCCTCCTGCTTCAAAAGCCGCGTCATCTCCTGCTGCGACTGCGCGACAGAGACGCCCGGCTTTAATCGCCCAAAGGCAAGCAACCAGAAGTAATGATGGTCATGCAGCAGGTCGCCCAAAGAATTAAATTGCGCTTCCATCATCATCGGGACCCAGAGGTCCGTTCGTACGCCGGTCTGGCTGCCCTGAAACGCCGCTGGCGTCACCCCCACAATGGAATACGGGCGCTGGTTGAGTTCGACCGTCCGGCCAACAATGTTCGGATCCGCACCGAAATGCGTTTGCCAGAGACGATAACTGATCACGGCCACTGGCGCGCCCCCTGGCATCTCATCTTCAGAAGGAAGAAAGCCGCGCCCCAGAAATGGCCGCACACCGAGGACGTCAAAATAGTTCGCGGAAGCCACCATCGCCGCAAGGCGCTCCGGTTTCCCTTTGCTTGTCAGGCTGATTGGAACGAAGTTGCATGCAGCAATGCCTGTGAAACTCCGCTGTCCATCGCGCATGGCCTCCACGTCGGGATACGTAAACGGGAAGGGGTTCTCACCCGGTTTGCTCAAGGTGAGCGATACCACTTCGTTCGCCTTGTCGAGTCCGGGAACTGGATTCAACAGCGTTGCGTTGATCCAGCTGAAGATTGTGGTGTTTGCTCCGATTCCTAAGGCGACCGTAAGGATGACAAGCAGGGCAAACCCGGGATTCTTGACTAGCGCCCGTAGCCCGTACTTCAAGTCTCGTAAAAGGCTCATGACCGGACTCCTCGGTTGCTGGGGCCCAATTCGGGAGATCAGAATCGTAGGCCCGCTCCAAAACTGCTGCTGCGGCTTCCGCTCTCATACAGTGCACGTATACTCCCAATCGTTCCAGATCGCATGCCCTTGTAAAGGCTGAGCTTACACTCTTTGAGAAAGGATCGAACCAGCGCCAGGTGTTCGTTTGCACTTCCAGATGTCCGAAAATGAACGGTGAGGCCAAGTCTTTGGGTTGGGTTGGATGCGCCCTTCCTGAAACACCGCCGGCCCGCCTGTGCCTAAACGACAGCAGTTGCTTCAACGCGCCGCTGGGTCGCTGAACCGGAAAAAACACGCGAGATCCTCGGTTACTGCCAAGGTTCCTCCCGGCAAGTCGGTTAGTGTTCCGTAATTGGCCTCACACCCCATCCTTCCTCAGTCTTTTCAATGAAGAATGGGGTGTCCGCAACTATTCACCAGCCCTCTTGCATATAATTACCCTCCCTTCCCGCACAATAAAGAAAACGGTCGAATCCCAGCCGCCGAAGGGAGAAACCCGCATGACCGAAATCACCCAAACCCCACCCGACCCGGCCGTAGAAGACACCCCCCCGTCCCCTCAAACCCCGCCGTAGAAATCTGGGGCAAAGCCTATGCCCGCGCTTGTAAGGCCGCAAAAAGCCGGGGCGAGAGCAGGATAGGTGCCTAAGATGAAGCCGAAAAGGCCTTCTGCAAAGCCATGCCCCAACTCTCCGGGCAAGAAAGCATCCGCGACTTCATCGCCTGCGTCGCCTATGGCATGCTCATCAAAACAATCGCTGGCCCCGACGGAGCCAGGCTCCTCTATGCAGCCCAGGTTGCCAATTCCACAGTCCGCAGCCAGCGCACGAAACTCCCAAATTTGAATGTGCCGTCTGCGGTTTCAAAATCTATTGCACTTGGAAGTTGAATGTACCCCCCCGGGGGTCCATTCTCCATTTGTTTCGTCTTTTTTGTGGCTTAAGTTATTGAAAATATTCAATAATTAGCATTACAAAACAGGTAATTTTTAGGCTAAGAACCGGCGTTTTTTGGGTAAAATTGACCTGAAAATCCCAAAATCGGGCGTGACACAAGCGCCCCCGTAACCGGCTTTGGGCCGGCCCAGGAGCGCTCAATTGCTTTTACTTCCCGCTTCCCGGCCCCCATTGCAGCCGAAGCCCAACGCGGAAGTTCATCGGCAGGCTGGGGTAACCGATGGGCGCAATGTGCTGCTCGCCCAGGATGTTCTCATCTTGGACGTAGAGGCTCATCCATTTGAGCAGTTGATAACTTCCTCCCGCGTCCAGCTTGGCGTAACCATGATCCAGATTCCTGTTCGGCAGCAGCAAACTATTGCCACCGCTCAGATCTTCACCACCTAGAAAATCCGAATCGTCCGACCGGCCGGCAAATGACGAAGTAAAAATTGCCGTCAGTCCTTTGATCCCATAGGTCGCCGTAAAGAAACCCGTGTGCGGCGGCCGGCGAAACGGTCGCGCACCAACGAGCGGTGAATCTGCTCCGATCGGAATGCCGTCATAAGTCGGGATGGGCCCCAGCAGCATCACGTCGGCATTGGCAAACGAGCGTTGTATTACCGCATCCAGGTAGGTATAACCGCCGCGCATGAAGAGATTCGGCCCAATGCCGCCCTCCACAGTAGTCTCCACGCCCATTGCGCGGAACGCCTCCGTGTTGAGGCTCAGCTCATAAGCGTCATTGTTTACTAACTGCAATTCCAGTGCGGTTTGCTGGGCTGGCGTCAGATTGGGTAACAGATACGGAACCAGGTCGTAGCCAACATAGTCTACTTGGCGGCCGAACTCATTATGGAAAAAGCTGCTGCGGAAAATAATATGCTGGCTCAGAAACGCCTGCTCCACTCCGCCCTCGTAAGTGCGCGCCTCGGGCGGGGCGATCGGCGTGATATGAAACTCCTGAATGGTGGATAAGCCGCCGGTAGGCGCCGTGAGAATGAAGTTGTAGAGCGAATAGAACTGGTCGGTCAGCGATGGCTCGCGAACCGCATCGCCGAAGTTGAACAGAATGCGCGTGCCGCTGAACACTCCCTTGCGCGGCTTAAGCGCATAACCGGAAAGCCCTACGCGCGGCTCGAGCTGCGTGCCGCCAATCGTGAAATGCTCCACGCTTCCGCCCAATGTATAGAAGAAGCGGTTCTTGTAGTCCCCATGCACGGACGCAAGATAATATTCGTTGTTCCGCTGCACCGGCGCGTAGGTCAAGCTGGGCGGCTCAGCCCCGCGCTCATCCTCATAACTGAAGCCGAACAGCGCCGCAAAGTGCGGAGTAACCTTGTAATCGCCCTGGTACATAAACGCATCGCGGTTTGAAACCAGTTGGTACCCTTGCGGATAAGGATCGTATGTTCCCGGATAGTCGAGGACCGCCTGCCCGCTCACCGAGTACCCATTCGCTCCGGTAATGGTCACAGGATCGCCGTAGTATGCCTGATCTCCATAGATGTCATACGTCAGCAGTTCCCCTGAAGGCTGCCACAGGTGATATTGCTCCCGCTTGCGCGTCAGCCCGTATCGAAAGCTGTTATGAAAGTCCGGCAACGTCTGGTTGTCGACCGACGCGCTCATGTAAATATCCTGGTCCTTCTGTGTAGCCACGTCGGCAATGTGATGGAAGTCCCAGGCATTCGGAACGCCGCTCGCATCCGCGCCATAATGCAAAGTCGCGCGAACCTGCGTATTCCCGCTCGGCGCCCAGCCCACGTTAGCCGCAGTCGTGGCAACGTGGTACTCGTCGTTGGGCAGCGCATTGCTGGTTTGCAGCCAACTGAAAGCGCCCAGGTAATCGATCTTGTTGTGCGCGCCCGCAATTTCGAACTCTTCGCGCGAAGTGTGGAAGTTCCCCGCATCGCCCTGAAACATCAGCGAAGGAAAGTGGGTGGTCCCATGCGGAGTGGTCAGGCTAACCACGCCGCTCTCCGCATCGGCACCATACAAATTTGAATTGGGTCCGCGATAGACCTCAGCGCGTTCCAGGGCAGTCGTCGAAAGCGGCCCGAAGTCGAATCGCCCGCCCAGGTCACCCACGCTCACTCCGTCAATCAGAATCTTGTTGTCGTCCGAATCGCCGCCGCGCACAAAAAGCGAGGTTTGCCCGCCACGCTGGCCGACCTGTGTCACAACCGTGCCCGGCATCAGCCGCATCAAGCTCACCAGGTCGTCCCTCTGCGCCAGGTCCGCTGGCCCAATCACGTCTGTAGCGGAACTGGTTTGCGGCTGCGGCGTGGGAGTTCCGGTTGCGGTCACCACAATCGACTCGCGCACCCACTGCGGTTCCATCACCACAGCGCGCTCAATATTATCCAGCCGCCCGGCATAGAACCCCGGAGTCTCGATCTGCCTGAAGCTCTTAGCCGAAACCACCAGGTAGAACCGCCCCTGCACACCGGTCAGGATCTGAAAACTTCCGTCCGCTGTTGAAATGGCGGTGGCAACCACCTTCCCTTTCGAGATCAGCGAAACGTTGGCACCCGTGATCTTGGCGCCTCTGGCATCGGTCACAATGCCGCGAATCGACGCACCCGGGCAGGTGGTCGCGGCAAATGTAAGTAGAATTGCTGAGAATAAGCACAACAGAACGCGACTCAGGCGAGTGCGCGGAGATGCGGAAACTGGCATGATGACTCCTTCGTCCCCCTCGGAACGCAAGCGGTTTTGAAGCGTCAAGGACCGGTCTCCTGACTCGCGCCTCCTCCAGCCACCTTCCCAATGACAAACCAAAATGGTTCGTCTCCAGTGGTTTCCTCGGACCTTCCGCGCTGAACGGAAGATCCCGGCTGAAATCCTGCCTTCATCCGACAACCCAACGACGGGTACCGGGGCAGGGGCGCTCACAGTTGCGGGGCAGTGGCGGACTTTCACCGCCTTCCCGTGCATCCTGACGATTGCTGTGGTAGATTGCGCTGCCCCTCGAGGGTGCAGCAGGAACGTCATGGAACAACTTTCCATGACCACAACATTTTATATTGCCGCAGGGGTCTGAAGTCAAAGGACGCGCCAGGCGCTGCTCACGAATGAGCTGAATGCGCGAAGAGAAGGGGGTATTAACCGGAAAGAAGTGGTACAGAAAGGTGTGGTGAAGAAAGGAGTGGTGACCCCGGGAAGACTCGAACTTCCGACACGCAGTTTAGGAAACTGCTGCTCTATCCACCTGAGCTACGGGGCCATACTTAGAGTCACTGCATAAGATAAATTATCTACCACTGGCTCACTTACTATATCTCAATTATCGTGCCGCGTGTTTCGCGATTTCAAGCACGTTCTCGATCACGTAGTCGATTTGCGTCCCGGTCATTCCCGGGAAAATTGGCAACGATAAATACCGCTCGTATTCCCTGCTCGCAACCGGGAAGTCTTCCGCCTTGTATCCATATGCATTCCTGTAATAAGGATGCATATGCAAAGGGATAAAGTGCACACTGGTTCCAATCCCGCGATCCTTGAGCTTCTCAATCATCTCGGCGCGATTGATGGTCAGCGACTCCAGGTTGAGTCGCAAAATATACAGGTGCCAGGCTGACTCGCAATTAGCGCCGACCGCGGGAACTTCAAGCGCCCGTTCACCGGCAAATGCCTTGTTATACCGCGATGCAATCTCTGCGCGCTCCGCATTCATCGCATCACACCTTCCCAACTGCACGATTCCAATCGCGGACTGAATATCCGTTGGGTTGTACTTGAACCCCGAATCTACGACCTCGTAGCGCCAGCTTCCCTCTGCTGTGTAACGCTTCCACGCGTCCTGGCTTATCCCATGGAGCCTCATCACACGCATTCGGGCAGCCAAGTCGTCATTATCTGTGGTTACCATGCCGCCCTCTCCAGTCGTAATGGGCTTAGTGGCGTAGAAGCTGAAGACCGTCTGTTCGCTGATGGCGCCCACGCGTAGGCCGCGGTAAGAAGCTGGCAGCGAATGGGCCGCATCTTCAATCACGCGCAACCCATGGCGCTTAGCCAGATCGTGAATCGCTCCCATCTCGCATGGATGACCGCCCAGATGCACAGGAATGATCGCGCGGGTTCGCGGAGTAATGCGCCGCTCCGCATCGGTAGGGTCGATGCACAGGCTTGCGGCATCAACATCCACCAGCACCGGCTTCGCTTTGAAGTAGACCACCACTTCCGCGCTGGCGGTAAATGTTGTTGTCGGCACCAGCACCTCGTCCCCTTGCTTGAGGCCGATCGCATCCAGCGCCAGATGCAGCCCTGCGGTTCCTGAGCAAACGCCTATCGCATGTTTTGCGCCGACATACCTCGCGAACTTCTCCTCAAATTCAATCGTGCGCGAGCCCATGGTGATCCAGCCCGAACGCACCACATCGGCCGCTGCCTGCGCCTCCCGCTCACCAACCGCTGCGCGATGAAACGGAACAATCTGTTCTTTAACTTTGCTCATCCCGGAACTTACCATCTTTCGTGATTCAAAATTTTGTATTCAAAACCAGCATTATGCAGTGCGGTCTCAGTCCATTCCATCCTCAGGTTTGTGAACCATAATGACCCGCGCAGGCGCTCCAAATACCGTGGAATGCGGCGGCACGTCACTGATGACCACCGAGCCGGCTCCTACCACGCTCCACGCTCCCACCTTCACATCCGGTAGAAGGATTGCGCCGGAACCGATGAACGCCCCTTTCGCAATCTTCACCCGGCCGTTGATGCACACCCCGGGAGAAAGAAAGCAGCATTCTCCCACCTCGCTCTCATGCGCAACCACAACCTTGAAACTGACCAGACTCTGCGCGCCGATGCGGGCGCCGGCGCCCAGGATGACACCCTCTTGCAGGATGCATCCTTCCCCGACTTCAACATAGGCTGTATCCACTGTTGGATGAATCGCCGTGTAAGGTCGGACGCCAAACTCTTGTATCTCGCGCCACACTTTCCATCGGGCGTTCGTCGTGCGAGCAACATTGTTGATCACCCAACAATCCGCGTAAGTGCTCTGCAATAGCTCGCTGCCGCCCAGAATCGGCAGGCCCATGAAAGCAGCGCCATGGCGCGCCCGATCATCGTCGAGGAAGCCCAGCAGATTAACGTCGTTCTTGCCCATCGCTTTTCGTGCATCCAACAGTTTCACGATCTCAGGACCCGTTGACCCGAGAATGACGACTCGCTTCATATTGGCTTCGTTCGGCACTAAAAGGCAACCCCCCGATTCTTCTCCGGCTTTTCGTTGTAGATTCCGTGGCCCAACATCACCAGCGGAATCGTATACAGGATGATCCGCATGTCCATCCAGAAGCTCTGATTTTGAACATACTCGATATCGAGTTCGCGCCGTCGCTCCCATTCGAGACTGTTCCGCCCGTGTATCTGCGCCCAGCCCGTGATGCCCGGCTTCACTTGCAGTCGCTGATGATCGTCTGCTCGATAGTGATTCAACGCATCGGGAATATCCGGGCGTGGACCAATCAGGCTCATTTCGCCATGAGCCACATTGATCAACTGCGGCAACTCATCCAGACTCGTCCTGCGCAGCCAGCGACCGACCCGTGTTACTCGTGGATCGTCTTGCGCGTTAAATGTGGAACCATCTGAATTGCGAAGGTCGGCCGCGTTCCTGTACATGCTGCGAAACTTCAGCATCCTGAAAAGCTTTCCGTTCAACCCGAGGCGATCATGGGTAAAAATGACCGGGCCGCCCGAATCCAGCCACACCGCGATTGCGCACAGCAGCAGCACGGGAGAAGCCAGGGCCAGAGCAAGCGTTCCGCCGGCCAGATCGAAAGCTCTCTTCACCACAACACTCACCTTTGACCGCATCGCACACGCCGCATTCTTATTCTGCAACTTTGCCAGTCATTTCCACAAAATCGACAAGTCTGGATAGGTTAGACTCGCGCGAATGATTTTCGAGCGCATATTCTCTGCCTGCCGAACCCATACGGTTCAAAGTTTCTGGGGATTGCTCGCTTGCCGCAAGAATTGCTTCCGCCATCAACTCCGCGGAATCAGGATTAACAACCCAGCCCGCACCGCTTTCAAAAATTGCCGCTGCTATATCTGACTCCGACAACACCGCGGCAATCACGGGGCGCCCCGAAAGAAAATAAGTAATTAGTTTCGATGGAATGGAATTGAGAGATTGCCTGCCCTTTGTAGGCAGCAAAAGCACATCCGCCATCTTGATCACCGGTCCAGTCTCCTCGGTCTTCCATGGCGTGTGAATAACTACGCGATCGAGAACTTGCCGTTCAGCCTCATCTCGGCACGCACCAAGCTGCGCACCTTCACCGGCAATGACCAGATGAATCTGCGCTCGGTCCTTAAGTATCGCCAGAGCTTTCACAAGCAACTCGGCGTTGGAAGCAACCCCCACATTCCCCGCGTAAACCGCCACAAAAGCATCCTCGGGAATTCCCAGCTTTTGCCGGAAAGCCGGTGCCGCTGAACGGTCCGCATCAACCATTTCGTCGCTACTCCAATTCGGAATCACATGGACCTTATCCGCCGGCACGCCGCGGTCATTCACATAAACCTCGTAAAACGCCGGGGAGATAACCAGGACTTGTTGAGACGAACGCGCGATCATTTGATCGAATTGGCGAAGCAGACGATATACCCAATTCCGTTTCGTAAAGCGGCGCTGCGAATCCAAAGATTCCGGGTAGACGTCTTGCACCCTCAATACAAATGGAACCCGCCGGAGTTCAGCGACCATCGCCAAAATGCCGGTCGCAAAGATCGGCCAGGTACTCGAAAAAATCACATCGGGACGCCGACCGAACAATATCCGTACACCAGATGTGATCCCGAACGAAAGATTCCAGGCAAAGCGGCTGACTAGAGTGGACCTTCGGGAAAATGTGCCGAAACAATGCGTCAGCGTGTATCCAGCATCAGTTGTCGACGTCGTGTAGAGAGTCCGCTGGTAGCCGTCGAACAATCTACCCTTGGGGTGGCTCGGAAACGGAGCATAAACATGCACCTCGTGACCGCGCCTCACCAGCTCTTCTGCGGTTTGCGCATTCGTCTGTGACGAAAAAGTATGTTCTGGAGGAAACACAGAACTGACCAATACTACCCTCATGCCATTTCACCAGCCAATTTGCATCTCCCACGTGCACGTCAGAATCGGTACTCGCCTCACCCGTTTTCGGTCTCGCGGACCACTCCTTCCGCTCCGCATTCTCTCAACTGATACTGGTTGGCAATCCAGGCATATGTCTTTCTGAGTCCTTCACGCAGGCTGATGCTTGGCTCCCATCCGAGGTACTGCTTGATCAGGGTGTTATCGCTGTTGCGGCCGTTTACGCCTTTGGGCGCTCCAGGCTCGTAGATGCGCCTTAGCTTGATTCCAGCAATTTCCTCAACAAAATCTACGAGCTGATTAATGCTGACTGCTTCGCTCGATCCCAGGTTGATGGGTTCCAGAATCTCGGAATGAGTAATCAGTCCAATGCCTTTAATGCAGTCGTCGATATACATGAAGGAGCGCGTCTGATGCCCGGTACCCCAGATCGCAATTTCGTGTTTCCCACTCAGCTTGGCTTCAATCACTTTACGGCAAATCGCTGCTGGAGCCTTCTCGCGGCCACCAAACCACGTTCCCCAGGGACCATATACATTATGAAAACGAGCCACGCGCACATGCAGACCAAAATCCTCCATAAAGTGCCGGCACATCCGCTCGGAAAAGAGCTTCTCCCATCCATAGCCGTCTTCCGCCAGAGCAGGGTAGGCATCCGCTTCCTTCAGAGCCGGCGCAATAAACCTGTCCCCTTCATCGGGCGTGTGCTGCAGATCGCCGTTATAAACGCAAGCCGATGAGGAATAGAAATAGCGTTCAACTCCAAATTTCCGCGCTGCCATAAGCATGTGAGTATTGATGAGTACTGATAGCATGCACAGGGCTTTGTTCTTTTCGATAAAGCCCATCCCGCCCATATTCGCGGCCAGGTTATAAACTTCGGTCGCATCCTTCGCCGCAACCTCGCAGTTCTCTTTGCTGTTCAGGTCGAGCGAGAAGTTCTCGACATCATCGAATTTCTGGTACCAGTGCCCGAGCGGCTTCACGTCAACCGCTCGAATCTGCCTGTTTCCTTGCTGTCTAAGGGCGGCTATGAGATTGCCACCGATGAAACCACCAGCGCCTGTTACGACTGTTAATTCGCCCTTCATGCCGGCTTCCTTCCTGTTAACTTACAGATTGACTGGTAACTTGGTAAACTCAAACTTTTCCAGAGGAAACATACTTCAGACTCCCGAGAGTCGGATAACTCGCGGACTAATTACCTCCGGCTTTCATCACGACTCAACGAGCTCCAGCGCCGCATACCTGAACATCTTGCGATTTTCATCGCTTATGGAAGGGTCGGACGATGCTTGAATTCCGTATTCCGCTGCCCGTGCCTGAAGCCCGGCATACCATTCTCCATCGGCATCCACGCACTGCTGCAATACAGCGCGGAATCGGTCCTCATCCTCGAGCGGAACATCCCATCCCACACCCTTCTCTTCTAGATTGCGCCAAGGTGTTCGATCACTGATCAGCACCGGGCATCCAGCGCTCAATGCTTCGCAAGTTACATGAGAGTAGTTTTCGCCCAAAGAAGGCAACAAAAACAGGTCGTGCCGGGCAAACGCTTCCCCCACGCGCTCATGTTCTATCATTCCCATATATTGTACCCGAATGTTCTCTGGAAGCGCGGCAATTGCCGCCTTGCATTTATTCCAATACTCTACATTCCCTACTGGGCCATAAATGTCGAAAGCGACTTCGCCCGACAGACCCTGCAACATCCTGAGAGCGAACAACAAGTTCTTTTCCGGTGAGATCCGCGAAATAAAAACGCCCCTAAGCTCGCCTACGCGCTTACGCGGCTTCTCGACTCCAGTATGGTCAAGCGGCAATTGCATATTCTTCGCAATAACGATAATTCCAGCCCTGCTATTCCGGTATGCATCTGATCCGCCGGGCGTCAAGTTAACACTCTCAATGACGCTGATATCTCCCAATGACCGGCGTATATCGGCTTCTTCAAACTTCGAAGACGCGTTCCAGACGATGCCCTTGAAGAATCCAAGCCAAGTGGACAGTTTGATGTAAATGTATTTCCGTTTGCTCTTCAAACTGAGTGAGCCTTGTGAGAACTCTCCTCTCGGCGCCAAAACAAGCGGCCTCCTCGGCAAGAGCCCCATCTTCCTGCAAAGTAAAGGAAGCATCGAGTAAATTCGCGGCAAAATGCCGTTGATGTGAAGAACGTCATAGTTCTCCTGCCGCAGTGCTCTGATCAGCATCCAGGCGCCGGCCGGCCCTGGCGCTATCCTCAACACGCTGGCCGTACCATACTCGTGCCAGCGCCCAATCGGCTCGTTTGAGAATGGATGCTTGTCCCCTAGGTCACGGTCCCCGCAAACAATCTTGAAGTTAAACTCACCCTTCAGCGCCTCAACCAATCCCGCAACACTTTGAATTGGCCCACCCGCCTTATAACCGGGCAGATAATAGGGCATAACAATAAATATCGTCCTCTTCCCGTTCCCGATGTTCGCGCCGGGATGGAGCTGGCCGCTCTCTCTCACCGTCCAACTCTCCTTGATTGGTTCAACTTATCCTCGCTGAGTAAAATTCTAATTGCCGGCAACATGAGATAGGTCTTACGAAGATCGACAGACTCATGATCCTGCACTCAGTACCAGGGTGGAGTCGGGCGCTCTCCACCGTCACGCATGTACTCTATAACTTCCACGAGATAACGCGCCAACGGCCCACCCTCTATAGCAGACGACCACTCCCGGATCCGCGCACTGGACTCCGTGGTTCGCTTCCCACGCCCCATCCATTCCCGCAGTACCATCTTTAGATCTTCCGCTGAACCTGCTGTGAAAGTAGCGCCGCGCCATGGTTCGCGCAACAATTCCGCCGCGCCGCAATTGTCGCTGCACACCACCGGGACACCGCACATCAGAGCCTCGTTCACCACCGCGCCCCAGCCGTCATACCTGCTGGGCAGCAGCAGCAAATCTGTCTTTTCGAACAGATTGCCAATCATCTTGTTATTGACGGCGCCATGGAATCGAATCCGGCCGGCAACGCCACTTTCGCTCGCTGCTCTTTTCCAGCGCTCCAGATCCGGCCCGTTCCCAACTGCGTCGAATTGCCAATCCAGATCAGGGAGTCCTGACAATGCGCGGATCGCGGTTACGCCATCTTTCCGGCGAATGAAGTGCCCAAGATACAACACTCGAAATGCCTCTGTCTCTTCCCGAGCGTCTTCGATGTCCGCTGCCGAAGTAGGTCTTTCGGTAACATATATCAACGGAAATATACGGGATGGATCATATCCAACTGACTTATACCATTTAACCCCCACCTGACCGACAACGAGAAGAAAATCAACCTTATCTTCAATCGAGTATCTTTCTAGACAATATTTGGCTCTCCGGACCAAACCCAGGATACCCCGGTTGTCCACAGTCTCTGACATAAGTCCGACCATAGCCTCGGTCCTCACCAGGCGAGGAAGAACTCGTCTGTTCAGTGACCCACGTTTCTCCATCGCAATCATATGGATTGTATCTCTACCGCAATCCGTATCAATAAGCCGCTCGATCTCTGCATTCAGCGGCTCTATCAAAACACGTGCCGGCGAGCAGTCTGGGGTGTTCCATCCAATTGACTTCCGAACCTCAGTCAACTCGTGCTCTGCCACAACGGTCACAATCTGGCCCGGCATCGAAGCAAGAGCGCGCAATGCTTCGGAAATATGAGGGCTGACTACGCCGAGCCAAAACGTCCATTTCATCCAATTAGTACTCCGGCTTACTCCGGTACATGGAGCCACTGACAGCAAGAAACACAAGCATCACCCAAACGAGCCCTCCCATACTGCCGAATGAAAAAAAGATCATCTCTCCAAAATTGACCCCGATCACCGCGACAAACAATCCGGCGTCTTCTGGAGAGTTCCTCCTTGCTGATAGATACATTGAAAAAAGGAACGGTACGATAAACAGTGCCCCAACTACGCCAATCTGGGCTATCGTGGCAAGAGGAAGGAAGCCTTGTTCAATTGGAGCTGAAAGCGGCATTCCCCACAAATGCGAACTGTCGGGATCCTGGAAAGTTTCGGAGTCTGGACTCACGCCAAAACCATACCCAAGCATCGGATGCTCTTCAATCACATCAAGATCGTTGGCGATCTGTCCGCCTCGAGTTCCTGTACTTAGGGCGGCAATGCGTTCTTCATTGCTTGCAAAGGATTCCACGTTCCCTTTGCGAATAAACAGGGCCAGACCTTCTCTTAGGTTTGAGGAAAGCATTAGGGCTAGTGTTATTCCAAGCACCGATATAACTATTGAAAATATTGAGACAAACCGCAGTCGGCTGCTCTTTCCGCCTCTGATAATTACCTCGACGGCATATACAATTCCGCCTAACAAAACAGCCACCAGTGCAGTTCTGCAATGCGTAAAATAGATCAACGACCACTGGGCTAATCCGCACACAGTCAATTCACGTTGCAGGTGCGGCAGCTTGAACGCTGTAACGAATGAAGCAGCCCCCGTCATTACAAGAAAAATGCCCAGGGCTTGGGGGTGGTCGAAGATTCCGTTAAAATATGCGCCGCCGAACTCAGACCAGCCTATACTGAGCGGTAACAGCGGAATCGAAAGAATAACAACCGCGGTTCCCATCTCCGAAATAAAGAGCAGCATTCCTGTGTTTTGATCCGCAGTCAGCATAGCTAATCTGATCACGCACAAAAGGCCCATAGAAAAACTGATCGATTTAAAGGCAGACACCATGGGAAGCGCGCTCACAAATAGCGAATTGATCACCAACACGCCTGTGAGCAACGCCCAATAATTCATTAGGTGCCCATATATCTTCGACGGGCGCCCCTCTGCTACCAAGCTGCGCGCGCAGACTGCAAAGAGTAGGATCCACTTCGGGCCAAATGATAGAAGGCCTGAGTCAAATGATTTGACTGCTGTTAGAGTAATAAAAGTTACTATCGCGCCTGCAACCAGACACTTGAACGTTCTGGTCGGAGGGCCAAACGCCATCACCACAAGTATGACCAATGCGATCGCTCGCCCAACAGAAGGGATACATGCAACTGCAAACAAAAGCACTAAGGCCCCGGTTTCCTTTGCCATCGAGTGGACGGTTGGACTTGTTGGCTGCATTTCACCTCAAGGAAATAAATCAACACATGTAGTTCTACAAAGAGATTAGTTTCTTCTCTTTTTTGCTCTAGCTCAGCACCATTTCTTTCATGATCCTACCGGAGTCATTGCGCCAGGCGGCTAGTTGTAAACAAGCAGACTTGTGCCCGCGCCAATAGCATAACTCTCAGCGGGTATATTCCGTGCGACCACGCTGCCTGCGCAAATAACGGAACGCTGCCCAATCCGAACTCCGCGCAAAATCATTGATCCGGCGCCGATCCAAACACCGTCTTCTATGACAATCGGCCTTGAAAATCCGGGGCCGGCGGCTCTCGGCCCTGTAGGCGCAAACTCGTGATCTCCGGTGATGATACTCACGCGAGGTCCGATATCGCAATTACTGCCGATGCTGATCGCCGCATCACCGCCTCCGATAAGCACTTGGTGCCCGATAAACGTGTAAGCGCCAATCGTCAGTTGTCCGGTGGTAGTGATCCGGACGGAGGAAAACAGCTGCGCGGTCGGATCAATATCCACTCCGCTTAGAGACAGCAATCTGGTCTTCAACCGAAAGAACCGTGTTGGCGGAAGAATTCCAATGATCAATTGAGTTAGCCAAAGAAGCGGCGGCTTGCATCGTTTTGTCATTGCCGATGGTCTCCAAAAGTTGTGGGGACTTTCATTATAGAGAGGCGAGATCGACTTGAATAGTCGCTGAGAGTACTCAGAACAGACATGCCAATAAATGAGGAATGGCATTCTCGCATAACTGCTCATACAGCGTCGGGATCTTTCTGCAACAATCCTGGCAATCGCCACGCCGTCCAGAACAAAATCGAACAGCACATTCCAACCCAGAGCGCCTTGACACCGCCAACCACAGTCAACAACGGTACCGCGAGCCCGAAGACAACTGCGCGCTGAAACTGTGCGACTGTCGCTTCGCGCAACCGTCCGAATCCCAAAGCTATGTAGAAGTGATATTGTTCCCAAATCGCCAGCAATACATATGCACCCATCAGTCCTCGCACCGGCCAATCGAGCGCTACTGGCTTCCTCAGCCAGAGGTGGAGTACTCGCTCGCCAAAAAAGAGGTACATGATGAATGCGCAGCCGCCGACTGAGACAATCAACGCGCGCCCTTTCCTGATTTGAACATCGATCCAATGGTGATCTGCTTTGGCGAGCGCATCGGCGGTCGAGGACCATAGTGGTTGCATAAATCCATAGACAAAACCCAGCGGAAGGACCGTGGCTTGAATGCAGATTGCAAATAGGGCGCTGATAGAAACAGCCTGGGTTCTGGCTATCCAATACACTGGCCATTGGAAGAAAAACGCAGGTGCGAAAGCGGCGCTGAGAAACCGGATTCCGTCAGCCAGCAAACGCCGCTTTTCTTCCCAGCCGATTCGCTTCTGTCTTCGCAGCAGGAATGGCCGTTGCACCATCAGCAACACAAAATTCACAGCGGAATAGCAAAGCGGGATAAAAAGAACAATCGCCACGAATGCCGGTAGAGCGGTTGTTCGTCTTGCCGCAATCAGTAGCGCAATAAGAAGAAGAGTATTAAACCCCGTACCAATCAAGTTAGAAAGATGCATCTCTTGATACGCCTGCCTGAGGTAGCCGACGGCGTTCAAGGGTATGCCGGCTAGGGTCATCGATACTGCAATCACAGCGGCAACCCGAAGGTCCCATGATCCTGTTGCACCAACCCTTCCAAAAAGCGTGCTCAACGGCAAAAGGGCAACTGTTGGGATAGCTATGACTGCTCCCACAACACAGGCTATGATCAGCGGCCCCAAGCCAGCTTGAACCAGCACAGCCTGTTCACGCTTATCTTGCCTGGCGATTGCGTCAGTGAGCGGCGTTACCAGGGAGCCGCCAATCCCGAGATTGAAGACCGATAACATAGATGCTGAAGCTGTAACTGCGGCGTATGCTGCATAGCCGCCCTCGCCCAAGGCTCGATATACGAGCGGCAACGCCAATATCTGAACGCCGATGGTAACAATCTTGGAAAGAAGGGAAGTGCTCCAGGCCAGGTTCATTCGTCGCTGCCGGTGTCGCCTGTGACTAATAGCACTCGACAGGGGCAACTGCGTCTGAAGAGGATTGGTAACTCTCCTGCCGTTTGCCACTTCAGACCGCTCGCGTTTAATCTTAGTCATTCGAAGCCCTTCCAGCACCGATATTCTTCGTCCGCGAATGCCTGGAACCAAACGCTGGTCAGAGTCTGAACCCTCTCGTTCATTCTATCTTCCGGTACCCGTTGCGCAATCTTTCCGCACGCAGTTGGGATAACATTCAACATCGTCATCAAGGAAGCTGATCCGGAAAGATCATCTTACCAGCGAGTCAACACCTGACTCTTTGTTTTGAAAGGCATAAATATCATATTGTTTACCCTGGTGATAGGCTTCCCCAACTTTCTCGTAACTCGAATTGAGGCTCTCCTGGTACAAGTTATCGTCGGGGCCAATCATTACAGTCGGAATCTCGCCCCTTTGTAACATGCCTTCGACGCATCCGCTTAGGCAGCGACCCCTGGTGGCATCATGAAATTTGGTGTCGACGATAAATGCCGGGGCTCGGTTGCCGGTCGATAACCATGGGAGCCCAAAGGTCTCGTCCGTGGTAAAAATGGGCTCTGCCATTGAATCCAAACGATCGCGCAGTGCACCTGCATCTGCATATTCTGCTGCAGTTGCAAGTCGCACTGTCCCGAGAATGTGCGAATCGCTTGGCGCCATCGCGAGTTGCATAGCCGGTTGCACACACCCAAATAAAACCAGAATGCTGACTAGCCGTGCCGGCGCTTTAAAAACGACCATTTGCAGCAGCGTAGAACCCGCGACGAACGCCTCCAGCAAGTAATTGTCTGAGGCCCCTATCTTTCCCATTGCAGCCAGGCCTGCGATCAACGAAACAACAAAAACCGTCATAAGCAGGCGGACGGCACTATCGACCTTTCGTGCGCCCGTTGCCAGCAGCAACGCAATGGGCGCAACAATCCAGTACGCGTTGGCAATGAATGAAATCTCCACCGCATGCCACGCGTTCATAAACGAAAACTCGCTCACCAGTCGTGGTGCAATCAGAATACTGAATCGGTACTCGGGCGTCCCAACGAGAAGCGTGGCCGCGGTTAACAAGGCGAAAATCACAACGAGGATAGACAGATCGCGCCACCGCCTGTGAAACAGAAGGAACAGGCAGATCCCGGCAAACGCTAATACCACAGACTGCTTGAACGACCATGCGAGATAAAACAATACTCCCGCTATCGCAAAGCCGAAGCGCAGCCGGCTCACAATCACCATGAGGGCAATCATAACCAGCGCGACAGCAGCCAAATCAGGCCGTATCGTCAGTGCCCACCAGCGGACCATCGAGGTGCTGAGCCACAGTCCCAACGCGAACAAAAGTGACAGAAGACTGCTGGCGCCGCGCAGTTTGAGATACTGACTCACGAGTTTCCACTGTGCAAAAGCGCCCGCGATCGCAAATACAGATGTAAGCAGGCGTCCCCACGTCATGATCCCGGCATCCCATATCCCGGCCAATCTTAGAAACTCAGCGTATGTATAGTAAAAGAGGTAGTTGTACAGCGAGATAGAAAACGGGAATTTGAGCGGCCACTCGTACACCGTCAAGTGGTGCATGCCTTTCCAGACGGAGTAGATCGTAAGCGACTCTCCGCCGCTGGTGCAGAACAGTGTTCCATAACGCCAAAGGGTTATAAAGCGGACGAGGAACACAGCGAGATTCAGGACGATAAACCCAAGCATTGCGTAACAACGAAGGCGTGAGATACCGCAATCTGCATCACCGGGCAAAGTCTTCATGTGTTTTCTTTCCCTGTCGATCATTGATAATCTCGAATCAAACGCAAAGCCTCGGCATTGATCGCGCTGGGATCGCCGCTATCCTGGCATGTTTTGAATGCAGCACAATAAGTTGACCTCAGGCTTCCGTCGCCATACCGATCAGGAAATGCGGAACCAGCGAAGCTAATGCGCGTTGAATAGACAATTGCCGCAAAACCAAGTGTCGCGAAAATGATGCAATATGTCGCTGTAACGATCTTGGGAAGCCTAAGGCGCTCGATCGCCAATACGAAATATGCAATAAGGAGAGGAATGACAGGCAACCAGAATCTTCCATCAGCGTATGGCCATATAAACAATATCCCCATGTAACTAACGAGATACACTTCTGATGGACCGATCCTCCTTCGCCTTGTGACTAAGCCAAAGAACACCAGAACAGATAAAACAAAACCTGCCCACAGCGTAAGGTTTTGAAGGTATACAGGCATCTTCAAAATAGGACAATTACCCAGCAACATTCCAAACTCCACAAGCCTGTAGTGTAGAATCCTAATAAATAAAGTTGATATCCCAAGATTCTTCTCAACGCCTGCAAAATCAACTAGCGTTGATGTCTTTGCAACCACTAATGCAATTCCGATGCACGCGATCGCGAGAATCACAACTGTGACGATTTTGGCCTGGCTAGAGATACGCTTCAGCATTGATTTGAAATGTGGGCTTGATACCATCATAAAGACCAACGGCGGGAGAAGCGCAACACCGACTCTGCGGATCAATAAGGCTCCAACCACCAGGATACAGGCTAAGATTGAGAGGACTACAAACCGATTGCTCAGTTTCGCCTTCGCTGTCTGGCTCATTACCGCAAGACAACACATGGAACAGCCGAAGAACGGCACATCGGTCAGAGGGATGGTGGAGTGTTTTACGACCACGTACGACAATAAAAAAAACGAACAGATTAACAAAACAACAGCCTTGTCCTCGAAGAACTCACGGATCAACAGAGAGTATGCAGCATACAGTCCAACTGATAAAAAAAACAAATTCAGGACGATGATGGCCCAGGAATGAGCTAGGCCTATTCTCATCAGAATAGCCAGCAATAGCGGGTAGCCTGGAGGAAATAAAGTCTTCTGTCCGCCGAACAAAATATTGCCGCCGTGAGCGGCAGAGTCTCCCATGGATAACAGAATAAGAGCATCTGAGTTAATCCGTAGGGGACTTGCAATCTGAAGGATATAGCAGATTGCCAAAAGCAGTAACAGGCATTGCGAAAACCGATACCACATCGAAGAGGTAGTTTCTGCCGCGCCCTGTCGAGGTCTGTTCTCTTCCACGTCAGCGATATTCACTTTTGAAGATGAGTGTATCATTATGCGCAACTAACCAAACGGCGGGGGTGCGACCATGGAGCAGGCACCGCGCCTTTTTATCCCCACTAGACCAGGAGGGAGGCAAAACAAACCGGCAACGATCGGTCCAATCTTGAGCAATTTAGAGCAACTTTAACGAAACTCCGCATAATAGATGCTGGTAGTGACTGCAGAGTCAATAACACCCTGAAAACTGCCATATATTAGTTTAAACATGCTAGTCGGCACATATACGATATCCGTGGCATGCAGTTGCACGTTAGCACTTTGCCCATGAATCATCTTCTTATAAGGCAGCGCAACGTATGCTACCGTGCCATCGGGATTCCGGCGCAACAAATAAATTGTCTTATTGGAAGCCACCACACTTGTCCCATAAGCCAATGAAATTGCCTGCAAAACGTTGATTGTACCTTCCTCCTGCATCACAAACCCGCCCGGTCGATTTACCGCGCCCAGCACGTAAACAATGCCGGCCCGCTTTACCTGAACCGTATCTCCGGGATACACGATGACGTCATCGACCGCCTTGGGATCTGTGGCTTTCGAATAGTGAACCAGAAGCGGCTGGTTATCTTTGTCTTCAGTTCCACGCGTAATCAGTACTTGATTGCCCGCCGCTACCGTAAGTCCTCCAGCTAGCGCCAACACATTGACTAGTTTGTTCGGGGAAAGCAGCGGATGCTTGCCGGGGCTTGCCACTTCTCCAATGATCGTTACGTCCGACTCCGTATACTCCAGCACCGTCAGTTCGACCTGGGGATCTTTTAGAATACTGCCTTCGAGTAGTTTCTTCCGGATTTGAGCTCTTGCCTCGGAAACAGTTTCGCCCGCAATGTGCATTGTCCCCAGAATGGGCACGGCGATATTGCCTTGTTCATCGATTCGAAAATTGCTTGAGAAGTCCGGATCATCAAGAACGTTCAACCCCAACATGAATCCCGGAGCAAGCTTCATCTTGACGAAATCTTCCGGCACCCCTCCCAACCCCGAGGCGCGCCCCGCTCCACTCGCCGAGGTCTGGCTTGAAACCGTCCCGCGGGTGGAAGCGCCTACCTGGGCTACGCCGGTTAAACCAAACAAGACCAGAGTGGCGGCGGTAACGAGCAGTGCAAGCAGATTCTTACTCGTCATTTGATTTCTTCTCTCCATAATAAGATCCGTAGTACTTGTACTTGTAACCATACCCATACCCATAAGTGTAGGGGTCTACGCTCTTATCCATTCGGTTCAACACAAAGCCGATAACCGGCACACCATTCCGATTGATCATTTGAGTCGCGCGCGCAAGGTACGGTCTGGTGATAACTCCTGCGCGGGCCACCCAAATCACCGCATCCGTCTTGGTTGCGATCGAAACCGCATCCGTCAGCAAAAGCGCCGGAGGACTATCGATCATTATGATGTCGTAAAGCGCTCGGAGTTGTTCCAGCAAACTGTCGAAGGCGGTTGATCCCAGCATCTCAGATGGCATGGGCGGACGAGGTCCCGCCGGAAGAACGTCGAGCGTGGGAACATGGACGCCGTGAAGAGTTGCTTGATCCAGCGTAAGCGTGCCTGCCAGAACATTGCTAAGTCCCGAGTCATTCGGAACATCGAGAACATGCTTCA
>Ga0187862_10001756_pt1 | contig 22682 bp, 15 predicted proteins | sample June2016WEW_10_1_FD_133003 | JGI IMG/M metagenome (GOLD analysis project Ga0187862, IMG submission 133003) | Peatland microbial communities from SPRUCE experiment site at the Marcell Experimental Forest, Minnesota, USA - June2016WEW_10_150 | ecosystem: Environmental > Terrestrial > Soil >...
ACGGCAACCGCCGTCATGCAACTTGTGCAGCAAGGCAAGGTCCGGCTGAATGACACAGTTGCCACATACTTGCCGGAGTTTGCCAAGAACGGCAAGAAAGACATCACTGTGCGGCTGCTGCTGACGCATTTTTCCGGACTGACGGAAGACCTCGATCTGAGAACGCCGTGGACGGGGCGCGATGTGGCCTACCAGATGACCATGGACCAAAGCCCCGTATTCCCGCCCGGGTCGCGATTTTCTTACAGCGACATCAACTATGCGGCGCTGGGATTTCTGGTGGAGAAGGTTTCGGGGATGAGCCTGGATGAATACGCTTCAAAAAATATATTTGCGCCGCTGGGCATGAAAGAGACGCGCTTCCTGCCCCCCGCGGAATGGCGCGCGCGGATTGCGCCCACCGAGTATGACGAAAAGCATCAGATGCTGCGCGGCACCGTGCATGACCCCACGGCGCGACGAATGGGGGGCGTGGCGGGACATGCGGGACTTTTTTCGACCGCCGACGACCTCTCGAAGTTCGCGCAGGAGATGCTGACCGGATCTCACGTGCTCTCGCGGCTCAGCATCGAGAAAATGTCCGCTCCGCAACAGCCTCCGACGTCGGCTTCGTTGCGCGGGATCGGATGGGACATCGATTCGCCCTTTGCCACCAATCGCGGTGAGTTTTACCCGGTCGGCTCGTTTGGACACACCGGGTTCACGGGAACTTCGATATGGATTGACCCCGTCACGAACTCGTACGTGATCATCCTTGCCAACGCCGTTCATCCGCACGGACACAACTCCGGAATCGTTTCGCTGCGATCGCACGTGGCGTCGACCGTGGCGCAGGCGCTGAAGCTCACGGTCACAGAAGAACAAAAGTTGGGACTTGCACGCATCACGGGATACAACGAAGCCATGTTCGCTTCGCGAATGGTGACCACGCGCAATGGTACGGTGCGCACCGGCATAGATGTATTGGAAAGCCATGATTTCGCCGAGCTGCGCGATGTGCACAAGCCAATTGTCAAAGTTGCGCTGGTCACCAACCAGACGGGAGTGGACTCGCACGGTAATCGCACCATTGATGTGTTGGCCAAAGCGAAGGGCATTCAGCTTACAACGATCTTCAGCCCGGAGCACAGCGCTACGGGAAACGTTGACAGCACCGCAATTCCCGATTCCACAGACGCGCCGACTGGAATCCCCGTATACAGCGTCTACGGCGACACCAGTGCCAAGCGACATCCCTCGCTCGACGTTCTGAACACCGTGGACGCCATTGTTTACGACATTCAAGACATTGGAGTGCGCTTTTATACCTACGAGACCACGCTCGGTTATTTCCTGGAAGCTGCGGCACACGCGGGAAAACCGATCTTTGTTCTCGACCGCCCCGATCCCATTAACGGCGCCTACGTGCAAGGCCCCATCAGCGACAAAGGGCGCGAAGGATTCACGAACTACGGACAGGTTCCCATTCGCCACGGTATGACCATTGGAGAATTGGCGCGGTTCTACAACTCCGAACGCGGCATGAACTCGCACCTGACCGTTGTCCCAATGGAGGGTTGGCAGAGAGGCGATTGGCTGGACTCGACGGGCGTTCTGTGGGTGAATCCATCGCCCAATATGCGCAACCTCACAGAAGCCGCTCTTTATCCCGGCATCGGCATTCTGGAGGCAACCAATCTCTCCGTGGGACGCGGGACGGATACTCCTTTCGAAGTTCTGGGCGCGCCGTGGATCAAGCCGCTGGAACTGGCCGCCTATCTGAATGCGAGGACTATTGGAGGAGTGCGTTTTGTGCCCATAGAGTTCACTCCAAGCTCCGCGGTGTTCGCGCAAAGCAAATGCGGCGGCGTGAACATTGTTGCTACTGACCGAAACGCTCTCGACGCGCCGGAACTTGGGATCGAAATCGCGTCGGCGCTACACTGGCTGTATCCGGATCAGTTTGAGATGAAAAATCTGGATGGCTTGATGTTTAACGACGCGACAGCAAAGGCGGTCAGCGCGGGGGAGGATCCGAGGCGGGTAGGAATGGAATGGAACGAAGAGATCGAGGCGTTCAAGGCGATTCGAGCCAAATACCTGCTTTATTAGCGGCCAGCCTTGGAAATACGCTCACACGAATTCCTCGGTTTTGTTGGGGATACTGCGGCGTTTTGAGGATTGGCGGGGAGCGCAGGAGATTGCCGGATTACACGAATCCACCACGCTTGAAACCTGCGCTCATATATAATCGATTTAATGCACGCTTCTTTGTTAACTTCAGGCCGCAAGAGTCTGCTTTATTTTCTTTTTCTTCTGACACTGTCGGCGCAATCTCTTCCGGCAACAACCTGGCGGGGGGTGCTCCGCGACCACGCGGGGAAACCGGTGGGTGGGGCAACGGTCGGCCTGCGCGGGTTATCGGAACCACTGCAGTATTCCGCGCAAACTTCCTCGAATGGCGAATTTCTTCTCCCCGACATCAAGATCGGAGTCTATGGGGTAGCAGTTGAAGTGGCAGGAAGAACGTATACGGCTGAGGTGCCGATTACCTCGAGCGCCGGCCCCGTTTTCGCCGCCGATCTGGAATTGCCTGCACAGGGTCAGACCGTTGCCGTTGTAACGACTGCGGAGAATAAGGCGGCTAAGACGACCGGCGGAGAAAAGCTTTCGGCGGAGGAAGTATCAAGCCTGCCGCTGAACCAGCGCGATTTCAGCAAACTGCTGTTGCTGGCCGCCGGGACGATGACGGACACGAATGGCGCCGCAAACTTCACACAACAATTTAGCGTGAACGGGCAACGCGGCGTGGAATCCGTCTTTGCCATGGATGGAGCCGACACGAGCGACCCGGAAATGGGCGGGGCCACATTTTCCAATTTCAACGTTGACGCCATCCAGGAAGTGCAATCGATTTCGGGAGTCATGCCGGCGGAAACCGGGCACGGTGCGGCGGGATTCACAAACGTGGTGACAAAATCCGGAACGGAGTTGGTGCACGGCAGCGTTTTTGAGTTTGTCCGCAATGCCGCATTCGACGCGCGCAATTACTTTGATCACACCAGCGACGTCGATCCGCGGCGTATTCCCCCGTTTGCGCGCAACGAATTTGGCTTCACCAATGGCGGCCCGGTAGTGCTCCCGGGAATTTACGATGGACGCGGCAAAACGTTTTACTTCGGGGAGTACCAGGGCTTCCGCCAGGTCCTGGGCACAACACAGGTATTCGCGGTGCCAACAGCGGCGGAAAGACAAGGGATCGATACCACTACATATCCCGGCGATACCCTTTATGTTCCGGTGAGCGCGTCCATCGCGCCGATCCTGGGGCGTTACCCTTTGCCGGATGACCCGAACGGCCCGTACGGCGCGCGCACGTATGCCGCTTCGTCAAAAGTCGTGACGGACACAGATCAGTTTTCTTTGCGTGTTGATCACAAGATCTCCGACAAGGCCACGCTGTTTACGCGATTTAGCCTGAATCAAGTGAACGGTCCGACGACGAATCCGGATCAGACCGCCATTGATCCCAACTTTGGAATAAATTTCTTTGACCACCAGCGCAATGCCGCCGTTACGTATGCCAGAACCATTTCGCCGCATCTGAGCTTCGCGACGGCTTTTGGATACATACGAAGTACGCCGATGTTTCCGACTACCGACCATACCGATCCCGCGATTGCGTATGGCGACGGGTTGTTTGAGGGATTTAATTCCGCGGACGGCTCAATCACGGGTTCGTATAGCAACCTATACCAATTCCGGCAGGACATGGTTTATGTGCATGGACCGCATGCATGGAAATGGGGAGTGGAGATCCGCGCGAATAAAGACAGCACAGTCTTCGGAACCAACCCCAGCGGGCTTTATACATTTGGCGGAGGAACGGCTTATCTGCCGGATTCCGTTTACATCACATCGGCGAGCGGCCTGCACAATCTTGGGCCGGGCGACGCGCTGCCCGATTCGCTTACGGGCCTGCTGACGGCAACTCCCTACTCGTACACGGTTTCGGCTGCATCCAGCTTGACGCCAACGGGTGACCGGTTTGATGAGGCCGCTGCGCGGCGCGAAGCTTACAACTTTTATCTTCAGGACGCCTGGAAAGCGACTTCGCGATTGCTCCTGAGTTACGGGCTGCGCTATGAATTGAACAGCCGCATCAAAGAGGCCAAGCACCGCAGTTCGACTGGCGTGCCGATCGGCCCGGATGGCAAACCTACATCCTTCCTGACTCCGGGCGCCAAGGAAATTTTCCTCTACAACCCGCAACCTGTGTACGGAATGGATTGGAATGGCTGGGGGCCGCGCGCCGCACTGGACTACAGCGCACGCAAGCACACGATCTTGCATGCTGGCGGGGCGATCACCACACTACTGCCGAATTTGTGGCAGGAAAATGCCGTAACCGGAGGAATCCCTTTTATGGTGCAGCCGCTGGTGACGGCGCGACCCGGCGTTCCGGTGGAGTTCCAAAACACTGTCGTGACAATGAGACTCCCTCCGTTCTATACGACGCAGGGACAGCCCCTGTTCGCTTCTGGAGACAGTTCCAAAGTTCCTGCGAATACAGAGATCGATTTGCAACGGTTCCAGAATGATTTGGCTGCAATCACGCCCGGGGATGAAATCCAGTTATTCACAGTCGGGGTAATGGCGCGCAATTTTCGCAATGGCTACATCGGCACGTATACGGCTGGCATTGACCAAGATTTGGGAAACGCGAAACTTAGCGTAGCCTATGTGGGAATAGCAGGAATCCACCTGGGAAGTATGTTTTCCCCGAACGGGTATGCGGGCGCCGACGCGGCTTTTGCTCCTTACACGCAGTTCAACGCGGCGGGACAAGCCATCGGCGGCTTCGGGCCCGAAGCGGTAATCAGCTCGGGTTCTCATTCCTCATACAACGCGCTGCAAACGAGCTTTACCGAAAGCGCCAAGCGTATCGGACTCAATTTCCAAGCGAGTTATACCTTCTCCAAATCACTTGACGACACCAGCGCCATTCTGGGTGGAGGGCCCTCCAACGCCGGTGTGCTCATGCAAACCATGCCGCAGAATCCGCTGGATCCACGGGCAGACAAAGGACCTTCCACGTTCGATGTGACACACGTCTTCTCCCTGAGCTTGATCCAAGCTCTGCCAATTGACCGCGTAGACTTCCTTCGCCCGCTGGGCGCGTCGCTTACCAAGGGCTGGCAGTTTCTGAATATCACCACGCTGATGAGCGGGCCGCCATTTACCGTTTATTCCGGAATTCAACAAACGGGAGCCGGCGCGGGAGGCACAGATCGCCCGGACCTGGTGACGATGCCGGATTTCTCCACGAGCCGCGCGACACGTGAGGACTATTTTGGACGAGGCGCGGACAACAGTTCATTCTTTTACATTCCCATCAACATTCCAGGCGGGAGCGGGCCCAACCAGGGGAGATTCGGCAGCCTGGGGCGCGATAGTTTCCGGGGACCAGGCTTTCATAACTATGATGTTGCGCTTATCAAGGACACTCCGTTTGGACGCAGAGGAAAGAATGAGCTGGGCATCGTGGAATTTCGCGGAGAGTTCTTCAACGTATTCAACATCGTCAATTTTGGGTTGCCCGCCAACATCGTGCGTGGGAGCGGTTTTGGCTTGATCAGCCGGACCGCCGGGCCATCGCGTCAGATCCAATTTTCATTGAAGCTTATTTATTAGGAGCGGGGCCTCTGCGGAGGCGAGGATTAGTGCGGCTTGTATGGGGCACACCTGATCGCTACCGACGGAATCCTCAATTGTGCTGGGGATTTTGCTGTCCTTTGAAGATTGGCTGGGAGGCCTGGACTCGAACCAGGATAGCCAGATCCAGAGTCTGGAGTCCTACCAATTGGACGACCTCCCAGCCGAGGGAAGGAACGCAGACAGTCCGGGAGGCAAGAACAGCTTCCGCAACTGCTGTCCAACCTTTCTAGAGTAGAACGGGACTCCGCGTGGCGTCAACACACGGATACCAGTCGATTCCAGTGAAAATTCGCCCGAAAATGTTCGCGGCCATTTTCCAAGAGGATTGCCAGGATAATAGGTTGCGCGCCCCCGGCGAGCGTGATACTTTCGCCGGACGAATCGGGTCTCCGGTCAATAATCTGGGAACGCAGGCAAGAGCGGCGACAGGTTGATGAAATTCCCTGGCGGGAGACTTTAGTCAAGCGCGCGGCGCACAAAAGGAATATGTGAACGAGGGAAGCCGCGGGGTAGCGAGTTGTACGAGCAATAGGGAGAGTTCAAATCATGAAAACACGTCAACACTCCATTCCTATTCGTTATCGGACCTGCGGATGGCTCTTGTTGGCGGGGTTTTTGTGCATTGCGGGAAACTCCGCAGCGCAACAACCGGCGGGAGCAGGAACTTCTGGACAACCGCTTCCGAATTCGCCGCAGCCAAAGCAGCAGCCCGCGGCCAACGCGCCAGCTCAAGGGACGGAAAAGTATGTCGGCTATATGACCAAGCGCTCGTTGTTTTTCCCGGATATCGCGGCGTCGCCCAATCCGCTCTCGGTGGGAGGCAAGTTCGAGCTCTTCGCGAATCAAAGCATTTCACCTGAGACGATCCTGATCTCTGGCTTTAGTGCCGGCTTCGAGCAGTGGCGGGATTCGCTTCCGGGGTATGGGCAGGGGGCGGAGGGATATGGCAAGCGCTTTGGCGCGTCCATGGCCACGAACTCGTCGAGCAGTTTCTTCGGGACATTTCTGGCCGCGTCCTTACTGCGGCAAGATCCGCGATTCTTTCCGCAGAGTCATCCGACATTTTGGGGTTCGGTGAAATACTCCGCGCGCCGATTGGTAGTGACGCGCACCGATTCCGGCCGGGATGTGTTCAACGCTTCGGGATTGATCGGACCGCTGGGGGGCGAGGTATTGGCCAACGTCTATTTGCCCGTAAAGGAGCAGACCGGCGCGAAAACCGGGGAACGGTACGGCATTGATCTGGCCTGGAAGTTTGCGGGGAACATGTTCAAGAATTACTGGCCAACGATTTTCCACGACTTGGGATTAAATCATCTGGGAGTGGTGCCGAGACCGAACCAGTCCGGTCCCACCGACGAACAGATGAAGCAACCGCAGTAATCGAGGCTCTCTCCCGTTAATCAAACGCGGGGACTATTCCTTTTCCAACTGCTTGTGAGCTTCCTTCAGGGCGGCGTATTGCGCTTCATCCAGCTTGGGGAATTTCAGGTCCATGCTGTGGAGGGCGTCCACAATCGTAGCCACCACCAACAGCCGGGTGAACCACTTGTTGTCCGCGGGGACCACGATCCACGGCGCGTGTTCCGTGGCGGTGTTGCGTATCATTTTTTCGTAGGCGTCCTGATAGTCGTTCCAGAATTCCCTTTCCTTGAGGTCGGAGGGTGAGAATTTCCAGTTTTTGTCGGTGTCCTCCAGGCGCTCCATGAAGCGCCTTTTCTGCTCTTTTTTGCTGACGTTCAGAAAGAATTTGCGGATGGCAATGCCATTGCGGGTCAGGTAGCGCTCATACGCATTGATATCTTCGAAGCGGTCGCGCCACAGGTGCTTGCCGCACAGGGATTTCGGGATACGCTGGCGCTCGAGGAGTTCCGGATGAACGCGCACGACCAGAACCTCTTCGTAGTAAGAGCGGTTGAAGATGGCAATCTTCCCGCGTGGAGGAATGCATATCATGCATCGCCGCAGGAAGGTGTGGGAGAGGTCCTCGCTGGACGGCGCCTTGAAGGAATAAACATCCACGCCTTGCGGGTTTACGCCGCTCATCACGTGTTTGATGGTGCCGTCTTTCCCGGCCGCGTCCATAGCCTGAAAGATCAGCAGCAGCCCCCAATTGCCCTGCGCGTACAGGACGTCCTGCAATTTGCTGAGGTGATCGACGCCCTGCTCCAGCCATTTTGTGGCTTCCGGTTTGTCCTGCGACTTCAGGCCGTGCGTGTCGCAGGGGTCGTGATCTTTCAGGCGAAAGGCATCGCCGTTTTCCACTACATAGGGTTTGATGAGCTTGTGGAACTTCAGTTCTTTGGGCATGTTGCTCCTGCCGTAGAGCGTGATGATTTCAGATTTGCGTGATGATCCAGCCGGGCGAGCGAACCACTGGAGTACTTGCATCATGGCACCAATGGTTGGCGGGATTCAAGATGGTCGGAGGGACACAGTTCTAAGTTCTCAGTTTTGAGTTTTCAGTTTGGGAGAAGAAGGAGGAGGGATGGTTCAAAGTTGATGGTTGAAAGTTCGAATAGGAGAGGGAGCGCGCTTTTGAAGCTGTCGTCTCTTTGGTACTCGGGGCATTGTTCAGAAAAGGAAAAGTCAAAAATCGCATCCTTTCTGAACCAAATGAAAAGGGTGCGGCACCCAAGGTCGGCTTCTTGGCCACCTGCCTAATCTCCACGATCTCTGCTGTAGCCTCAAAGGGATACCTGAGGATGCGCCGACGGTCCGCTTCCGCAAGATTGCCGCTCGTAATTGAAGTAGTCAAGATGGTGCCTCAATGGCCCGAACAGTTAGGTATCAGGCCATGGCGTCCCCGGCTTTACCCTGTTCCGAATACCACTTCTTGCTATTGCAAATCCCTGATAGGGAAGCGATTCCGTTTCGTCATGGACGCTCTCAATCCAGCACCCAATGATTGGGCTTTTCTATAAAGTGGAATGCGTAGCGAGGATACAGTGTTTCATGCCACTCCGAGCGAACGACCCGCGCTTTGCCGACCAATTCGTTGTTTGGACCGAGAAATTGAATACCCACCACAGAATCCGGAGGAAGTGCCACACCACAGCAGCACAGGAAACTGCTGCGGCTCATGTTTTCGGTCGTTGTCAGGAGCGTGAACGGCTCTCCTTTCTCATCGTTGCCGGACAGCCTTAACGGCACCCGAAGACGGACCCGTGGTTCACTCCTGCGTTCCTTCCGGCGATCCTTCAAGAATACTTCGAGTGTTTGGCGCAAAACGTCAAAGTCCACGGGCTTTTCAAAGTAGCCAGCTACGCCCAGATCGCGACAAAACTCCTTCGTCTTGGATCCGGCTTCACCGCTGATCACGAACACAGGAATCAACTGCGTGGCGCTGAACGAGGTAAAGGTTTGCAACAGTTCGAATCCGGAGTACCTGGGCATTCGCAGATCCAATAGGATCGCGTCTGGTTTGTGCTCCAGTGCCAAGGCCAGCGCTTGCTCCGGCTCTCCAGTGTCAACAACTTCGTAGGTGTCCATCAGATTGAGGCGGATCAGACGTCGGATTGGTTCTTCGTCATCGACAACCAGGAGTTTCGCCATATTGAGTTTTTACTCAAACTTTCTGCCGCGGCAGTTCCGCCACCAGCGGCGCTTGCTTTCCTGCAATTGCTTCAACCGATTTCAAAACTTCACAAACTTTCGAGATTAAGACTTCTTCCGTAAACGGCTTATGAAGTAAATGGGTACCTTCTTCAAGAACCCCGTGACCGGCAATAAAACTGTCGGTATAACCGGACATGTAAAGAACTTTCATTCCAGGCCGCTTTGGGAGCAAACGTTCGGCCAGGACCCTTCCGTTCATCCCGGGCATAACGACGTCTGACAAGAGCAGATGAATCTTTCCAGGAAATTCCGCGGCAACCTTGAGAGCCTCTTCGCCGCTGGAAGCCGTCAGCACCTGAAAACCGCGCTCTTCCAAGAAGGAACGCGCCAACTTCCGCAAAGGCTCGGCATCTTCCGCCACGAGTATCGTCTCGTTCCCCCGCATGACCAGCGGGGGCGAGGCTTCCTTTGCCGCGAGCGTTACCACTTCTTCGACAAGGGGAAGAAAGATTTGGAAAGTGGAGCCTTTACCCACCTCGCTGTCCACCCAAATATAACCACCGCTTTGTTTCACGATGCCATATACCGTCGCAAGCCCTAATCCCGTTCCCTTGCCGACTTCCTTTGTCGTGAAGAATGGTTCATATATATGCTGGAGAGTCTCATTGCTCATCCCGACTCCCGAATCCGTGACCGAGAGCAGTACGTACTTCCCTGGTTTTGCTCCTGGGTAGAGCCGCACACACATTTCATCGAACTCGGTGTTCGCCGTTCCGATGGTCAGACTGCCGCCGCTCGGCATGGCATCCCGGGCGTTGACGGCCAGATTCATCAGCACCTGTTCCACCTGCCCTTGGTCAGCCTTCACTCTCCCAATCGCTGGATCAAGCTCGGTGGTTACGGCGATATCCTCACCGATCAAACGAGGGAGCATTTTCACCATGTCGGAGACCAGTTCATTCAAGTCCAGGACTTTCGGGCTCAATATCTGTTGCCGACTGAACGCCAGCAATTGACGCGTCAATGATGCTGCGCGCTGGCCTGCTTTCTCGATTTCCTGGATGTATTCGTGGAGGGAGTTGTCGTGGTCTATTTTCCGCCCGAGCATTTGGCTGTAACCGATAATTACACCCAGCAAATTATTAAAATCGTGGGCAATCCCACCTGAGAGCTGCCCCACAGCCTCCATCTTTGCTGCCGTCCGCAATTGACGCTCGAGAACTCGCCGCTCGGTGATGTCTTCGACAAAGACTTCGTTATAGGTAGAATTCTCATCCCCGCCCTCCACTCTCCGGCCGCTGCACAGCACAGTGATGGGGAAGTCACCCTTTCGTTTCCACTCCATTTCCACATTCTTAAATTCAGCCGCGCTACCCAACAACTCAATTAAACGATGGAAATCAGAGCGATTCCGGAAGACGTGGTCTCCTAGGTTGGCATTCAACAGGTCTGCGGGGGACCGGTAGCCCAACATCTCTTGCAGCGCCGAATTAACTTCCAAGAAGCGACCGTCCACACCGGCGCGAAAAATCCCGTAGGGCGCACCCTCAACCACGGACCGGAAACTCCTTTCTGACAGCCGTAATGCTTCTTCGGCTTGGACCCGGACAGTAATGTCCCGGCCGATTCCAATGATTCCATGCACATCGCCTTGCCGATTGCGCAAGGGAACCTTCGACGTCGAAAGCCACTTCGCATTACCTTCGGCGTCTACCGCCCTTTCCTCCTGATTGACCAGAGGCTCTCCGGATTGAAGGATAGCTTGCTCATCGGAATGGAAAGCCGATGCAAGTTCTTTCGGGAAATAGTCAAAATCAGTCTTACCGAGCAAAACCTCGGGGTCCCTTGCTCCCATAAGTTGGGCAAGTGCGCGGTTTGCCAAAACGAACCGGCTCTCTGCATCCTTTACGTAAATGAGGTCGGGCATGTTATCGATCAACGCCCGCAACAGATCGTGTTCCGCGCGGAGCGCATCTTCTGCTCGCTTGTGTTCCGTGACGTCGCGATTCACAATGACCAGCAAGTCAGGATTGCCCTTGCCCGAGCGAATCACACTGGAAGTGGATTCCAGGACCCGCCATGTGCCGTCCTTGTGCCGCATCCGGTACTCGAGAGCCTTGCCCTTCCCCGTGCGCCGGGCTTCCGCCCCCGCGGCTGCCACACGTTCGCGGTCGTCAGGATGGATTTGTTCAAACGATGATGATTGCTGTAGCTCGGAAGGGGAATAACCCAGGACTTTCTCATAGGAGAGACTGTTGTAGAGCCGCTTCCCTTCCGTGTCCACCACTGCGATCATATCGGCGGCATTTTCGGTAATCAGACGGAAAAGCTTTTCCTTCGCCTCCAACTGCCGGCGTATTCGATGGATTTGCGTCTGCTAGTAGATGGTGTAAAGATCAAACAGTAGTACCATGCCCAGGAGTCCCCACATAGCCTGGCGCAGGGCGAGACTGGCTTCCCATTCATTTTGGGCATGCGTGAGGCCGGGCAGAAATGAAGCAATCCCAAATGTGAGTAGCAGAGTGATCGCAATAGCTGTAGACAACAACCACCACTCGCGTCGCTCAATACGACGAGTCCCATTTCCGCGAGTCTCGCTCTGCGGCTCGCTGAAATCTCCGATATCCGGCATGTCCGTCTGTTTCATAAGCTATTGCTCAGTGGCTCAAAACTTCGACTCCTCATATCGCATCCTGCCGCGATCATTCCGCTGGACTACGCCTTCAATTGCTTTCTGCGTAGTGCAATCTGCCGTCGCAAGACGATCATTATCTTTCCAGGCTCTCCTCCGTACACTCCATCGGTAATCGGCACGTCCAGACCCAGGCACCAAGGCCGACGGCAGGACTGGGACTCGCAGGACGACGCACTTGCTTCTGGATTCGTAGAGATCTCGTTGCTCGGTTCACCAGTGTTTTCTGATAGAGTGCTGGATTCTTCGGATAGAAAACTGCCGCTGAATTCCCCAACACACTGTCACTAGACCGACCGCCGAAACGGTCGCACCAACGATAAGGTAGATGTCCATGTACCACTCCGAGCGAGCAGTCGATTCGTATAGGAGGTAGGTCCCAGCCAAGAAGAGTATTGGGGGAAGGAGAGAGCCGAGACTGCGATTTTTTCTCATCAATGCCTGGCCGAATCGCCTCTTGGGCTTTTTCTGAGAAAAGTTTAATTGTGGTAAACAACTCCAGTCTAATATTACTCTTGTACCTAAAATTGGACTTTTATTACCCAATTGCCCCAAATGACAATAGGCTAGTTCGCAGATGGCACACCGTGAGTGCGTTGGGAGTGCACCACGTGGCAAGGACTGTGCTCGTTCAGAATGATTGGTGACACTCGGTAGAGTGTCAGGATGAAAACCATCAGGTGGTATGAGCTTCCCGAGGCTCGCCGGCTGGCGAGCCTCGGGAGGAGTTTAAGCCGGGCGGCACAGGCGCGGCTCCAATGGATGCTGTTCTACTACTTCAATGGCCGGAACGCGCGGCGGACTTGCCGGCATTTTGGCATCAGTCGACAGACCTTCTATCGTTGGAAGCGGCGCTTCGACCGCCACGATCTGACCACGCTGGAAGCGCGTTCGCATCGGCCGCGGAAGGTGCGTCAGCCGACGTGGACGGCGGAACTGGCCGAGCGTGTTTTGTCTTTGCGCCAGCAGTATCCGCGCTGGGGCAAAGACAAGTTGGTCGTCTTGCTGCGCAGGGAGCATCTCGCCGTTTCCACTTCGATGGTGGGACGCATCCTGCTGGATCTAAAGCGGCGTGGCGTGCTGCACGAGCCACCCAAACCAGCCGTGTTGCGGCAAGCACGGCGCAAGCTGCGAAACCGCCCATGGGCCATTCGCAAGCCTAAACACTGGCGAATCGAGCAGCCTGGGGATCTGGTGGAGATCGACACCAAGGAGATTCGCATGCGTGGCGGTGTCATCCTAAAACATTTCAGTGCCCGCGACGTGGTCTCGCGCTGGGATGTGCTGGAGGTGCACCGCCGCGCGACTTCGCTGGCGGCAGCGCGTTTCCTAGATACGCTACTCGATCGTGTACCCTTTCCGATCCGGGCGCTGCAGGTGGATGGCGGCCCCGAGTTCGCCGCGGAGTTCGAGCAAGCTTGCCAGCAAAAAGGGCTGCCGCTGTTCGTGCTGCCGCCTAAATCACCAAAATTGAATGGACATGTGGAACGGTCCAACCGCACCCACAACGAGGAGTTCTATGAGGTACAGGCGCAGTCCGATCAGGTGCCCGTGCTGAACCGTCAGTTGCTGCGTTGGGAGAAAACCTACAACTGTGTGCGCCCACATCAGTCGCTGGCCTACCTCACTCCCCTCGAATTCGTCACCCGTTGGAAGTACAACCGACGAAAGGCAAAGTGTCACTAATCTACTGGACGAGTACAAGGACTTGGCGTGGGGGGTTGAAGCGTGACATGATGGCTGGACTCTCCATCACGGGAAAACAGGGATGCGATGACACCGACCCAGCCGGAGTTGCAGGCTACGCCTGAAGTAGAAACCATTTCGACAAAACAACAGGAGTTCAACGGCGATGCCGGGAGCGGGCGATTGCTCTCGCTGGATTTTTTCCGGGGACTGACGATTGCCCTGATGATCCTGGTAAACAATCCCGGCAGCGACACGCACTACTGGCCCCTGAGCCACGCGGCTTGGAATGGGTGGACGCCGACAGATCTGGTTTTTCCATTTTTCCTTTTTATTACGGGGGTTTCGCTGGTGTATTCGTTCTCCTCGCGGCTGGCGCGCGGGCAATCTCGTGGCGAATTGATGAAGCACGTGGTGCGGCGCGCCGCGATCCTGATCTTGCTGGGGATCTTCCTCAATGGTTTCCCGGACCGCTACAACATCCATACGTTGCGATTTGAAGGGGTGTTGCAGCGGATCGGGCTGTGTTACCTGTTTGCCTCGATAATTTATTTTTGGACCAAGCCACGGGGGCGCGCGGCGGTGATTGTTGCATGCCTGGTTGGTTATTGGGTGCTGATGCGGTTTGTGCCGGTGCCCGGCTTCGGCACGCCCACGCACCAAATACCGTTACTGGACCCGGACCGCAACTTGACGGCGTGGCTGGACCGGCTGCTGTTTTCCGGGCATTTGTATGAAGGGACGCGCGACCCGGAGGGAGTGATCAGCACGATCCCGGCGATCGCTTCGGTGTTGTTCGGCGTGTTCACGGGAGAATGGCTGCGCTCGGCGCGGGACAGCGGCAAAAAAGTGTGGGGCATGCTGGCCTGCGGAGCCGTGGGATTTCTTCTGGCGGAAACGTGGAATATCTGGTTCCCGATTAACAAAAAATTGTGGACCAGTTCGTTTGTTTTGCTGACGACGGGGTTGGCGCTCATCGTACTCGGATTGTGCTACTGGCTGCTGGACGTGCGCAAGGTGAGATGGGTACCCACCAAGCCTGCCATTGTTTTCGGGATGAACGCGATTGCGGCCTACGTGACCGCGGAGTCGCTGGCAATACTGCTCGGCGCAGTGCAATGGCGAGGCAGCGAGGGGGTCTTCCGGAGCCTCCAGGACCACATCTATGAGGCGGTGTTTGCCCCGCTGGGGAGCGCGGAGTTCGGTTCGCTGATTTATTCGATTTGCTTTGTGCTGGTGTGCTGGGCGTTGATGTGGGTGCTGTACCGGAAGAAGATTTTTTTCAAGATTTGACGGGCCGCAGTGGCTGTGCAGGAAAAAGAAGGACGACCATTACGGCAAATACGCCAGTCGGGAGAATGCCGTTCCCGGGGATTATTTTTCGGCGGCGGGGCTAAGCCTTAAACATCTGGCCGTGGCGCAGAATGAACTCCTGCCCGCGCCACTTGATGCGGTTGGAAGTGAAAGCGGCCAGCCAAACCGTGAAATAGATCAGATCGCGTAGCGGGACAAGCCAGAGCTTGCGGCGCAGGACGGCGTCTTGAAGGCCCCAAACGCCCGCGACCCATGCCATGGTCAGTCGCAGAACAAGATACGCGGCGAGGTACGCGGCGCCAATCCAGGCGGCGGGGGCGACCGCGGCGGCGAGGAGCGCGAGCGGCAGGCCGTGCGTGAACAGCAGACCGAGAAACGACGCGGGGCGCACCAGACGAACGGTACGAGACCAGCGGACCTGATGCTCCCAGAAGCTGGGTGGGGTCTGTGCCGTGTACATCGTTGAAACGGTTTCGCGGGAGAGCAACACCTTGCCTCCGGCTTTGTGGATGCGATTGCCAATTTCGTAGTCGTCGGCCAGGAGATTCGCCAGCACTTCGTAGCCGCCAATTTTCGCAAGCCAACTTTTGGTGGTGGTGACGGAGGCGCCGAGAGCGAACGTAACGCCATTCTTCCCGTTTGCGACGATCGCCCCGGGCATGAAATCGCTGGCGGCGCCAACGGCTTCGAGCTGCGCCCAAAGATTTTCTTGCGCGATGCCGCGGTAGAGGCAACTGACCACGCCGACCGCGGGATCGCGGAAAGGCGCGACGACTTCGCGGAGGTAGTTGGATGAGACGCAAACATCGCCGTCGCTCTGCACGACAATCTCATGGCGCGCTTCGCGGGCAAGCAGGACCAGGTTGTTGATCTTGCGGTTGGAACCGAGCTGCGCGGCGCCGGACAAAATACGGATCGGACGATCAGGAAAATCGGCCATGATTTCCTGGATGACGGCGATGGCGGGATCGGAGAGTTCATTGACGCAAAACAGAATTTCGTAAGCGGGGTAGTCCTGCGTGCAAAAGCTGGCGAAATTCTCATAGGTGGCAAAATCCACGCCGTGAACGGGCTTCAAGATGCTGACAGGGGGAGTAAAATCCGGCAATTTCCTGGCGCGCTCCCGGGTAAAGAAACGCAGCGCGGCGATGGTTGCGACAATGTAAAACGCAAAAGGCGCCAAGGCCAGGACAAGGACCGAAATGCGCCAAAGAGAAATGGGAAGATTCATGAGCTGATAGGAGTGTATCGCTTTCGGCTCTCTCTGCCACGGAATTGCCAGACAACCAGGGTTGAGAAGATAGCTCAGCCCGTGGCAACGACGAGCAGCACACCCAAAAACACGAGGGCCACACCGAGCCAGCGCTTCAGCGTGACGTCTTCCTTAAGAAGATATTTTGCACCAAGCGCGCCCGCGACATAATTGAACGCCGAGGCGGGAATGACCAGGCTGATGGGCGCCCAAGACAACAGGATCAAAAGCGAATAAAACGAAACCGCAAGCAGAGGAATGGCCAGCCAAACCCAGCCGGACTTGATGGCTCGTCCCAGGAATCGCAGAATGGAGCGCGGATGGAAGCCTTCGAGCTCGCCAATGCGCTTCATGCCATAGGTCATGGCGATTTCGCCGCCGGTGCTGCAGCAGATCAATACGCCCAGCATCAGGATGACTTTAATCATGAGGGCACCTGCTGGGCGGTCGTGGTGTTCGGTTTCGTTTGCCCGACCAACATCACGCCGAAGCAAATGATGAGCACGCCAATCCAACGTTTCAGCGTGACGGCTTCATGAAGAACGAGTATGGCAAGCAGCGTCTGCGTGGCGTAGCCGAAGGCGCCGGCGGGCATAACGAAGCTATAGTCGGCCCAACTGACTGCGCTCATGTAACAGATGGTGAAGCCAAGCAGGAACAGTATGGCCAGCCAGATCGTTCCACTCTGGACAGTGGCGAGCAGTGTTTGCTTCAGGCCTTCCAGTGAGAGATGCACGGCGCCGATCTGGATCATGCCACGCTTTAAGAGGAGATCGCCGATGTTTGCGCACACGACCATCAGAAAGACCGTGAACAAGGTCTTAATTCTTAACCTGTGCTCGTGCATCATTCTGTAGAGTCTAGTCGTTTCCGCCAGCGGTGGAAGCTCCGGGCACGGACACGATGGTCTCCGGAGAATCTCCCCCGCGACGTACCCACTTGACGCGCTCCGCGCGCAGCTTCAGAAAATCCACGGCTTCCTGGTACAGGCGCTTCCGCTCGTTGCCATCCCAGAGGGCTTCGCGGACGATGCGCCAGGCGACGCGAGGCCGGAAATAATACTCATCATAAAAACGGCCTACTCCGGCCATCATGTCCGCCTTGGACAGGTGCGGGTACTCGATGTGGGGAAGCTGATGGCCGCTATTGTCGGCCAAAGCTTCGACGCGCAGGAAACCTTGCTCGGCCATGGTGTCGTGAAGCTCGGTGCCGGGCATGGCGTGAGCGAGAGAAACCTGAATGGTCTCGCAGTCGAGTTCCTTGGCAAATTCGATGGTCTTTTGAATGGTTTCCTTGGTTTCGCCGGGAAGGCCGATAATGAAGTCACCGTGAACTTTGATGCCGACCTTGCGGCAATTTTTCATGAAAGTGCGGCCCATTTCAACGGTCGCGCCTTTCTTGATGTTCTTCAGGATTTGCGCATCGCCGGATTCGAAGCCAACGATGAAGAGGCGGGCGCCGCCATCGGCCATGGCCTTTAAAGTTTCGTAGTCGCTATGCACGCGCGCTGTGGAAGACCACTGGAACTTCAGTGGCTTGAACTTGGCGCTGAGATCGAGGACGCGATCCTTGCGGATATTGAAGGTGTCGTCGTCGAAGAAAATCTCTTTCATCTGCGGGAAATATTCCAGAGTCTTGGTCACTTCGCGGACGACGTTGTCGGTAGAACGGGTGCGCCAGGCGTGGCCGGAGATGGTCTGGGGCCACATGCAAAATGTGCAGAGGGCGGGGCAACCGCGCGTGGTGTAGAAGGAGACGTAAGGGTGTAGGAGGAAAGGAACGTTGTAGCGCTCGATCTGCAGATCGCGTTTGTAGACATCGGTGGCAAAGGGAAGCGCATCGAGTTCCGCGGTGTGCAATTGAGGCTGCGGAGCATTGTGAACAATGCGGCCATCCTTGCGGTAACTGGCGCCAAGAATCTGTTCGAGAGGCTTGCCGTGAGCATAATCGGCCACGGCGTAATCAAATTCGCCGCGCGTGACGAAGTCAATGTCCTCGCTGGAATTCAAAGTTTCATCGGGCTTGATATGGCCGTGGGGACCGACGAAGGCGACCTTGATGGAGGGATTGGCTTCCTTGATCTTGCGAACGAGCTTGATGTCGCTGGCAATGCCGACAGTGGAAGTAAACAGGACGAGGAACTCGTAGTCCTTGCAGATTTCGATGGTTTGGCGCCAATCGATGCCGTGAGGCGAAGCATCCAGCAGGCGGCTGCCGGGAATCAATCCGGCGGGATACGTCAGCCATACGGGGAACCAATAGGACTGGATCTCGCGCGTTGCGGGCCATCGTGAGCCCGCACCCCCGTCAAAATTCTCAAAACTTGGGGGGTTCAACAGCACCGTTTTCATGACATCTGGCATTCTGCACCCTCAGCTTCTGGTTGGATTCCGCAAATGGGCGAGCAAACGATAGCTACACCCGTACTAACGAACTCAGCGTCTACCCTAGTGTAGATCATAGTTTAGCTGAGTTGGTTGCATGGTCCCACGGGTTTCTGCCAAAGGGGCGAAAAAGGCATCCAAAAGCTAAATACAGCATTAAGTGGGATTTGCGAAGCGTAATAGGGCTGACGAGGAGCCGCGGCTGGTGAGCGCGCCGGAAGCCGGCCTATCATCCCAGGCATTCTCGAGTGGATTCGCCCAAAAGCGCCCAGATGCGGTCGAGCCAATCCAGGTGCTCGGGCTTCATGAGGACGGACCTTAGGCAGGTTACGGTGGAGCGAGTGCGCTTCGCGCCTTGCCAATGCTCGCCAAAAAAGGCCACGGGAATTTCTGCCACCGCCAAGTGCAAATTCCTTCGAGCAGCCGCTTCAAAGATGCTTCGGGAGAGCATGGAGGTTTCGTCGAGGTTTGGGGCGCGCGGCGCGAAGACGATGATGTCGAGCTCAGGAGGGAAAGGAGTCAGGAAACGGTCATCCACGGCAAGACGGTGATGGAACTTTACAGCGGCCTCGCGGCAACGATCAAGAATACTTGCGAATTCGCCCTGCTTCTTTAAGGGAAGCAGGCGCTGTGTGGCCCAAAGAGCCACGGCTGCCGCGCCGGGGCGCGAACATTCCAGGCTGATTTCGCCGAGATGGAGATCGGTGGAACTGAAGTAGGTGTAAGGCGAATCGTGTTTGTAGAGACGCCCGATCGCCGGATCGCGAAACAGGATGCAGCCGCACCCGTAGGGTTGCAGGCCGTGTTTGTGAGGATCGATGACGATGGAATCGGAATACTGGATGTGGTCGAAATGCTTGCGCGTCTCTTCCGGAAGGTTTCCGGCTAAATGGAAATAACCACCGTAGGCGGCGTCGACGTGAATGCGGAAGCCATACTTTTCGCGGAGCTTAACAATTTCCGACAAGGGATCCACGGAGCCGGTGGCCGTAGTACCCATCGTGGCCACCACGGTTCCAACATCGCCACGGGCCAGCCGGGTGCGCAGGGCGGAAATGTCCATGCGGCCGCGGGAATCGCAGCGAATTGTCTCGCATGGCAGTTGCAAGACGCTCGAGATGCGCTGATGCGTGTAATGCGCCTGCTCGCTGGCCAGGATCGTTTTGTTGGGAGCGAGGCGCCCGGCTACCCAGAGCGCTTCCAGATTGGCCATGGTGCCACCGCCGCACAGGTGTCCAAGATGGTCATCCCAGCCGAACATGGCGGCGATTTCCGCGACGGCTTCTTTTTCCATGGCAGAGGAAGCGCGTCCGCCATCCAACGCGTGATTGTTCGGATTGATCCAGAGCGCAAGCGCATAGGCCAGACGAGCGACGGGGTGGGGCGGCTTGAGCATTTGTCCCGCGTATAACGGATGAAAATAAGGGAAATTGTCGTGGAGGCGTTCCGCCGCCGATGCCAGAATTGCGCTGGTTTCTTGCGCGTCCAAGGCGGCGGCATCAAAAGCGGGGAGGGATGCGAAACCTGCGTCGAGCTTATGGAACGCTTCCAAAAGGATTTTCAGGGAATCTGATTCAAGCATGAGTGTGCCTCACTCCTTCCGGTTCAGACTATCCGATTAGTGAGCTATTGCAGGACCTTATCGAGTTGGCCGGCGGTGCGCAGAAGCTCCAATTGTGCCTGTTGCCGCTGAAAATTGGCATCCAGGTAGGCCATCCATTTTTCGTTTTCATCCAGCCGGGCGCGTTCCACTTCGCGAAGGTTTGTTTTGCCCTCTCCGAATTGCGATTGCAGGACGCTGACATTTTGTTGTGAGAGTTGCAATTCGAGGCGCGCGACTTCCTTCGCCGCATCGGCTTCCTGGACTTTGCGGGATTTCTGCCGTACTTCGGCGCTTACCTGATTTTTGGTGCCGGCCAGATTCATTTTTGCCGCGTCCAGGTTGGCTTGCGCGAGAGCGACGTTGGCGCGAGTTCTGGCGCTGAAAATAGGCAGTTGCACGTTTACACCCGCATTGAAATTGTTGTACTGGAATTTAGTGAAATAATTCGCGTAATTGTTGAATTTCGCCAACACGCTATAAACGGATACCAATTCCAGCGTCGGTAAATTTCCGCGCTTCTCTCCCGCCAGCCGGAATTCCTTTCCCCGCACGTCCGATTCCGCGAAAGCCAGGCTGGGATTGTTTTCCGAAGCCATGGCGATCAGATTGGCGCCCTGTTGTTCCGCGGCTCCGGGCAATTCCTCGGGGGTGACTTCCATGGACTGCTCCGGCGCCAGCCCGAGTTGGTTGCGCAGGAAAACTTCCAGTTCATCCTGACGCCCCTCGAGTTGCAGGATTCGCTGCACAACCTGCGCGCGCGTGAGCTGCGCCTTGGTCACTTCGACGGGCAATTCAAAGCCCTCGCCTTGCCGCTCCTGGGTGATGTCCACAATTTTTTCCGCGCTCTCTTTTTCCTTGCGGAGAAGTTCGAGGGCATGGCGCACTTTCACAAGTTCCAGATAGGCGCTGGCTACGCGCGCCATGACGGAGTTTCGCGTTTCTTCCAGAAGGACGCGCTGCGCTTTGGCTTGTTCCTGCTGCTCCCTCGCCAGGCCGCGGAGGGGCTCGTTGAAAACCTGTTCGGTGTAGGTGACATTGAAAACCGAGGGCGCGCGGCCTCCCGGAGTTTCAGGAATGCCATAGGTGTAGCCGGCGCCGGAACCGACGAAGAGATTCGGCTTGAACTCCGACCGCGTCAGATTGGTGGACTGATCGGCGACACGCGCCTGAATCTTGGCAAGCTGGATGTCCTTGCTATTCTGAAGCGCGAGCTCGATGCTGCGCCTGAGGGTCAGCAGGATGGGCGCACCCGGGGCGTCTGCAAGTTGCGGGGAGTCTTGAGCCAGCAAAGCGGTGGCACCCATCAACAGGGCCGTAATCCCACAGGATAGAAGTTGCTTCCAAGTTGTCATTTCCCCTCCCACTTCAACAGACACTATTGTGATTTCGCGTTATTTGGATTACTCGTAGCGCAAAGACTCGACGGGCTCCATGTGGGCCGCCTGCTTCGCGGGCAACCACCCGAAAAAGATTCCCGTAGAGCAGGAAACCAGAAACGCCACGACCACACTGATGCCGGAAACGGGTACGCGCAAGTTGCCAGGGAGCAGTTGCTGCACCAGGACCGGGATGGCCAAGCCGAGCAGGATGCCGATGACCGCCCCGCCGCCGCTAAGAAGAAAAGCTTCGAAGAGAAACTGCGAGAGAATTTCTTTCGGCGCTGCCCCCACGGCCTTGCGAAGTCCAATCTCCCGCGTGCGTTCCCTTACGGTAACCAGCATGATGTTCATGATGCCAACACCGCTGATGAGCAGCGCGATGAACGCGACCAAGATCAGTAAAATGGTCAGCGCCAGGGAAATGGTGTGCGCCGCGCTCAGGATGGAACTCAGGGTGCGCACGATGTATTCCGCTTGTGCGGGATGGCGGCCCTTCAGCAGCATCAGGATCTTTCGCTGCACCGCCGGTACCATTTCCGGTGCCGAGGCTTGCGCATAGATCGTGCGGATCACTTCCCTGCCCGTGTAGTACTTGATCAGGGTGAATGGAATGATGACGGATTCTTCCTCGATCTCCGACAATCCATAGGTGGGCACGCGCTCGCGGAAGACGCCGATGATGGTAAATGTCAGCTCTCCCATGCGAAGATTCTGACCGACCGGATTTTCCAAACCGAAGATACGATCGGCAAGTTCCCTAGTGATCAGGCAAACCTTGCCGCGAGTTTCCATGTCACCGGCGTCGAAGTACCTGCCCCGGAGGATCAGCAGGTGGCGAATGGATTGATATCCCTCGGTGACACCGATCAAGGTGGCTGGCCGCGTCTTTGCGTGCACTACCACGGCCATGGGAATGGCGGAAATTCCGGCCACCTCGGCGACGCCCGGGACGGTCGTCTTAACGTCGGCCATATCCTCCAGGGTCAGTTCATAATCCAGGGGCTGGGCTTTGTCCGGAGTCTTTATTAATTCGGCCCACACCAGGTTTGAGCCCACGGCTTCAATTTGCGAAATGACGTATTTCCTGCTGGTGAGCGCCACAGTGACCACTAGAACG
>Ga0187862_10001763_pt1 | contig 22610 bp, 16 predicted proteins | sample June2016WEW_10_1_FD_133003 | JGI IMG/M metagenome (GOLD analysis project Ga0187862, IMG submission 133003) | Peatland microbial communities from SPRUCE experiment site at the Marcell Experimental Forest, Minnesota, USA - June2016WEW_10_150 | ecosystem: Environmental > Terrestrial > Soil >...
CTCGAACGCCGTCCCGACATCGCAGCTGCGGAGCGCACAATGGCCGAAGCCAACGCGGAAATCGGTATAGCTCGGGCCGCCTACTTTCCGAGCCTGAGTTTGACGGGAGAAGCCGGCTTTGAGAGTTTAGCCATCGGTAATTTGCTCTCCTGGCCGAGCCGCTTCTGGTCCGTCGGCACGTCGCTTTCGGAAACCATCTTCGACGCCGGTCTGCGTCGCGCTACCGTGCAACAATATGTCTCCACTTACAATGCGGATCTCGCGAACTATCGCCAAACCGTGCTGACCGCATTCCAGCAGGTGGAAGACGGTCTTGCTGAAGTCCGCATCCTGTCCAAGGAAATCCAGCAGGAACAGCAGGCAGTGGAGTCAGCACAGACTTACCTCAAGCTGGAACAGGCGCGATACCAAACCGGTATCGATCCCTACGTCGATGTGCTGATTGCCCAGACTACGGTGTTGTCCGGTCAGCAGACGCTGAACGCGCTTCAGGTGCAACAGATGACCTACGCTGTGGCGCTGGTGCAGGCGCTCGGCGGCGGCTGGGATGCCACGCAATTGCCGAGTCCAGGACAAGTCACGCAAAAACCTCCAAGCACCGAGACTTCCATCCAGCAGTAGTATCTACCGACGAGGCCGCGTTGCACGACTAGGTCAGGCGAGTTCCAGACCCTTCAACTCATGAAGCAATGCCTTCTGCACTTTTTTCTGGAGATCCACGGAGAGTTTCTTGCCCTCCGACGTCAAATAAAAGGTATCGATCGCCATTTGTCCTTCGGTATCGATCAGGGCAATTTCAATATTGCATCGGAGCTGCGATAAGCATGAGCTGATCCTGTGCAACAACCGCGGCCGGTCTTGCGCGATCACCTGCAGTAGCGTACTGGTCGAGGAACATTCATCATCAAGATCGATGCGGGTCTCTACCATCACCTTGATCTTGCTGCTTTTCTCCCCGCGTTGACGATCGCGCAACATCTTGTCCAGGTCGGCTTCGCCTGCCAAAACCGCAGCGATATTTTTCTTGAACCGATCCCATTCGGATAAGTTCAACTCCAAAGTGCGGAAGCGGTCTGTGAAATAGAGCGAGTCCACCACGGTTCCCGCCTGGTTCGAAAATGCATTCGCTTTCACGATGTTCATGCCCCACGCGGCGAGCACTCCGGTCAGCGTCGCGAACAGCGATGGCCGGTCCCGGGTGACCAGCGTGAGTTCATACCAATGCCGTCCACGTTTCAGATCCACCTGCACGGCATCATGGCCCAACTGCTCCGCCACTGCCATGTGACGCATCACCTCCTCGGCGGAGTGAACCTGCAAATATCTCTGCGGAAATCCCTCCACAAAATCCCTGAACTTTGCGCCCGTCACCGGAGCCAGGCTGCGCAGGCGCGCAAGTTTCTCGTCTCCCACATTGTTATGCACGCGCTGGTCGGCACTGCGGTTTAAATAGTTAGCAGCGCCAATGTAGAGCTGCCACACGCTCTCCGCCTTCCATGGCGTGAGCGCCTCCGGATTTACCGCCTTGATGTCCGCGTAGGTCAGCAAGCACAGCATCTTCAGCCGCTCCGGCGTGCCCATCTTTTCCGCAAAAGCGGCCACCGTCTCCGGATTAAAAATGTCGCGCCGCAATTGTGCCGACATCTCCAGATGGTTTCCGATCAGAAACAGCACCGCCGCTCTTTCTCCCGGATCAACATCCAGTCGATCCAGGCAGTGGTCAGCGATCTCCAGACTGGCTTCCACGTGATTGACCCCGGGCACTCCCTTCCCCGTGTCGTGCAACAACAAAGCTAGATAGAGCAGCTCCGCATCTTCGAGTTCGCCCAGCAACTCCGCATAGCGCTTGTCCCATTCCGATTTCGATTGGTTCAGGCGGTGCAAACTCTCAATCGCCAGGATCGAGTGCTCATCCACGGTGAAACGATGATAGAAATCCCGCACCACCAACGAATCAATGGGCTTCAATTCCGGTAACAACAAAGTGAGCAGGCGCAAGGAATGCATTGCACGCAGCGCCTCCGCGGCGTGCGGCTGTAACAGGGTTTCCTGCAAGTAGAGCCAGAGCTCTGCCCCCCGCGGTGGGGTTACCGCCAGCGATGGAAGCGCCTGCTCAATGCGGTGCTCCGTGGTCGCACTCAATTTCAGCCCATGGTGCGCCATAAAGTGAAACAGACGCAGCAGCATCTCCGGATCCTTCAGCGACGAGGACTGTTGCAAGAAAATCAACCCATCCACCACGGAAAAATCTGGATGCGATGGGCGCGATCGCCAGCCCTGAAATTGCCGGCGCAGCGCCGACCACGATTCCGGAATCTCTTCCATCAGCTGCAGCACCGCGCGTTGTACGGCGCGCGCGTGTCCGAAATGAATCCGCATCCAATCCGCGGCCGTAAGCTTCACCGAATCCGAAGCTCCAATTTTCCGCGTCGCTGCCTCGTCCTGCGCCTCCCAGCTCAGAGCGTTATCGTCACGCCCATGTCGATAGTGCAGGAAACATCGAGCCGCCATCAGAAACTCGAGAGCCGCATCCAGTTGCCTCCGCACCGGCGCCCGCAGCGAACTGGTGTCGGGCCAATCGCCCAGTTTCCCCATAGCCGAAATCAGCGCCAGCCATGAAGCGACATTGCAATCGCGAAGCCCGCCCGGAGTCTCCTTCAGATTCGGCTCGAGATGGAATACGGTGTTGCCGAACTTTCCATGCCGTTCCCGAGTTACCTCGGCCAGTCCCTGCAGCAGTGGTTTCGCTTCCCGGACCACCAGCTTCGGAATCGCCTTGTCGTGAAGCCGCGTAAACAGTTCCTTATCCCCCGCCAGAAACCGGCAATCAAGCAAGGATATAGTGAACTCAGTGTTGTTCGGATCAAAGCGGTCGCATTCCGCCAGGGTTCGCGACGCGGGACTCAACCTGAGCTTGAGGTCCCACAACTCCTGCGAGAAGCGCTGGACCTCTTCCTTGTGAGACATCTCACTGGCGCGATCGGCGGAGAGAAAGAGCAGATCGATATCGGAGTACGGAAAGAGCCAGCCCCGACCGAAGCCTCCGGTGGCTACCAGAGCGAAACCCTGTGGCCCACGCTCGTCCGAGGAGACGCACTCCCGCCACAGTCGCCCCAGAATGCCTTCGATGAGTTGGGTGCGTTGAGCGACCGCGGCGCGGCCATCTCCGGTGGCCGCGAAGTCGCGTGCGATTCTCGCCGACTCTTCGGCGAGAGAACTTCGCAGTTCACTCATCAGTAAGGACGCTGCCGTCATGACAAAGGATTGCCACTCTCATGCCGCAAGTCATAGCACCATTCCTGGTGACACACGGCTTTTAAGATGCCGTCCGGTCGCGTCCCGGTAGAATGTTCCCCTGGGTTCCCCGGTATCTTCCCTTCACTTTTCTTTGCGATCCACGCCCAAATCGCAATCTTACAGTGCGCCTTCGCCGCGCTCATCGTTGCGAATCCGAATCGCCTCATCTACGCGCGTCAAAAAAATCTTCCCGTCGCCAATCTTGCCCGTACGGGCCGCCGCCACAATAGCCTGCACCGCTTTTTCTACCATCGCATCGGCCAGCACCATTTCGAGCTTGGTCTTGGGGATAAGATCCACGCTGTATTCGCGTCCACGGTACACTTCCGTGTGGCCCTTTTGCCGACCATGGCCGCGTACCTCGATCACCGTCATGCCCTCGACGCCAATCTCCTGCAGCGCACTCTTAACCACTTCCAACTTGGAGTTTTGGATGACCGCTTCCACTTTCGTCATGATTGTTTTTCTCGAACTCTCATCGGCCCCTGACCCTTGCCGTATCTTCCGCACTGGCCGATGCGAGTATTATCCTCCAACCCGCACCGCGCCACCCAAATCTTTAAATCCACAGCCCTGAAATTCGCAAGCTCACCCGCAAGCGCCACCACTGGAGCGAAGTCGACCTAACATAGTTCGGCTCGCGCTCACTCTATCGCCTGTCATCATTTTAAGGAAATCGAAACTATTTATCATTCCAATTAGATTTGTGCAGTTTACTCAAGTTGCTCTGCTTGCTTTGGCAAGTTTTTGGGGGGAGCGGCGACAGTTCGAGTTCGCCAAAGACGTTTGAGAGAGCGCCGTTTTGGCTCAAGCCTCGAAAACTAAGGCAAGAGGGTCGGCTCACCGCCGAAGCTGGTCAAGGTCGCTTGAACGCTTCGGGAGACAATCTTGAAGATCGAGGTTGACGGACGGCTCCTCTGCAACCGTAGCCGCGCAACTGCTCCTTAGATGGGAATATGCAGAGAAATGACCAGGGGCATGGTTTCAAACAGCATGCTAACCTCCATGGTTGGAGTTTCGGGCTGAGGGTGCACCGTATCGTCATCGCCAGTGATCACCGACGGTGGGGAGCGCGTGCAACCGTCCCCAAGCCCGGAAATCTCGTTCTTGAAGTTTCCCGTCACCATGTTGCAGATCTCCCCCAAAGCATCCGCGACCGAGTGATCGACTTTCTCCAGTTCTACCCCGAGCATCTTAGACGCCATGAGCGCCGCTGCCTTCTGTTCACAGCGGACGGCCATCACTCCGCATGACATCCCCTGTCAATCCCACCATGGTGGTAACGTTTAAGGCATCCGTTGAGGGGGTTGCCGCTGCAGTCAGTGAACAGGCGAGCATGGTTTCGAAGACTTCCGGTGCGGCCAACTCGAGCACCGGAGGCCACTCCTTGTGGATGTCTTCGGTGCCCGGAATGAGATTCTTAGTATTCACACCTGCCTCCCAAAATGGGGATCACGACCGATCCATTCCATCACCACTCCCGTCATTGGCACATGGGCAAGAACTGGGAGAGTTTTGGTCTGCGCGCGGGTAGGACTCGAGCAGCCGGCCAGGAGCTGTGTCATCAAAGTTTTGCTGTTAATCTCAGATTGGATATTCAGGAGATCATGATCGTTTGCCGCCAATCATCAATGCGCAGGGAATTTCGAAGTCTTTCGGAGCGAATCCACTCTTTCAGAACGTTTCCTTTACGGTCTCGGAAGGCGACCGCATTGGGCTGATCGGGCCCAACGGCTCAGGCAAGTCCACGCTCCTGCGGATTCTCGCCGGTGACGTGCGCCCCGACAGCGGTGAGATCGCCGCACGCAAACGCATTCGTCTAAATTACGTGGAGCAGGATTCGAAGTTCAAGTCCGGTGACACGGTGCGCTCCGTGGTTCAGAACGCGATGGAGCGCGCCGCTGTGCCGGAGTCCGAACGCGGCACTCGTTTCGCCGAGACCCTCGGTCGAGCTGGCTTCGACGACCTTGAGGCCCAGGCCTCCGCACTCTCTGGCGGCTGGCAGAAGCGGCTTGCGATTGTCGAAGCCGTCGTTCACTCGCCTGACATTCTGTTGCTCGACGAACCCACCAACCATCTGGACCTTGCTGGAATCGAGTGGCTGGAAGCATTACTGGAGTCTGCGCCATTCGCGTGTGTGGTGGTCAGTCACGACCGCTACTTCTTGGAGAACGTTGCTACCGAAATGGCGGAGTTGAACCGGACCTATCCCGACGGACTCCTGCGCGTGGCCGGAAGTTATAGCCGATTTCTGGAAAAAAAAGAAGAGTTCCTGCACGCGCAATCGAAGCGGCAGGAGGCCCTGGAAAATCTGGTTCATCGGGAGATTGAATGGCTTCGTCGCGGTGCCAAGGCGCGAACGCGAAAATCCAAGGCGCGGATCGACAAGGCTGCCGAGTTGATGGGCGAGCTCGCCGACCTCAACGCGAGAACCCGCACTGGGAGCGCTCTAATCGATTTCTCGGCCACGGACCGCAAGACCAAACGTCTGATCGAACTGGAAGACGTCTCCTGCGAGGTCGGCGGCCGCAAACTATTTGCTGGTCTCAACTTCGTGATCACGGCCGGCATGAGAGTCGGACTGGTCGGGCCGAACGGCAGCGGGAAAACCAGCCTTCTGCGCCTATTGCGGGGCGAGTCCGCCGCCGCGAGTGGATCGATTTATCGTGCCGAACGCCTGCGCATTGTGTATTTCGACCAGAGCCGCGAACTCGATCCCGACGTAACTCTGCGACGCGCCCTGGCTCCGGAAGGTGATTCTGTCATCTATCAGGACCGCTTAGTTCACGTGGCGTCGTGGGCGGCAAAGTTCCTGTTCGCAGGCGAACAACTCAATCAACCCGTGGGGAAGCTTTCCGGAGGCGAGCGGGCTCGCGTCCTGATCGCTCAACTCATGCTGCAGCCGGCCGACGTCCTTCTGCTGGATGAGCCCACGAACGATCTCGATATCCCGACTCTTGATATTCTCGAGGAAAATTTGCTGGAGTTCCGCGGTTCTCTAGTCCTGGTTACGCATGATCGCTACATGCTCGATCGCGTCTCGACCGTGGTTTTAGGGCTCGATGGCCACGGAGCCCTAGGACTGTTCGCGGATTATTCGCAATGGGAGACATGGCTGGAGCAAGGCCAGAAAATGGCGCGGACGATGCGAACCCGGACCGCTGCCGATTCCCCGGCGCGCGCCAATGGCAATGACAATGACGACCGGGGGCGGCAAGCTACCAGAAAGAAGAAGCTCTCTTACTTGGAAGCGCGGGAATATGAAACCATCGAGCAGCGCGTTGCCGATGCTGAGGAAGCCCTGCAGAGCAAGCGAGCTCAACTCGAGGATCCTGAAATTGTCAGCGACAGCCAACGATTGATCACTACTCACGCCGAGATGGAAGAAGCCCAGGCAAAGGTAGATGCTCTCTACGCACGCTGGGCTGAACTCGAAAAAAAGAGAAGCTAGACGACACTCAACTCTATGGAATGTCAGCCTCAGGATGCCAGACAAAAAGCGATGATCGTCCCTCCCCGAGTCCCTGTGCTGGTCTCAAGTTGCTCGAGCAGGCCGGATTCGAGATCGTCAGGATCAGGCTTCATCTCGCAGGCGGCAATTTCCTGGTTCGTTGCGCCATGAAAGCAAAGCTCACACACTCCCAATCCATCTTCGGAGCGCACCGGCGGCCCAAAAACGCGGCATGTCATCGGTCGTGATTCATAGAGTTCGCAATTGCCGGTTACCGGATCGAGCGCAGGACACGGCTCATCATTGGCAAAGTCAGCAAACCCTGGCGCAGCGGCTTCATCAAGTAATCCGGTCGCAGGATCACCCGGAAAGCCCGGTATCAGCCGAGCGACAGCATCCCGAGCGCGGGCGCGTACGCCGTCTGCTCGCGCTGGCGAACTTACGGCCAACTCCTCCAACCCTCGCCGCAATCGCAGGGCATCGAGTTGATTGATGGGGAACACTCCAATGCAGCATTGCGTACATCCTTGCCGGCAGACCAGCCACTCCCCGCTGCGACGCGTCGCCTCGGCCAACGCAGAATCCACAATCTGGATGAGCGCATGATCGTCAACCACCGGATTTTGCCGCCGCATAGCGATTTTCAGATGATACAACCGAATCCACAACGAGAAATGGGAAGAATCCCAGGAAGACTGACCTCCCCGACCGAGATGGATCAGGATTCGGGAAATCTCCGTAGGGCCAGAAAAAGAGCACAATTTCGGCAAGAATCAGCCCCGCTGGCATAGAATAACCGTTCGGCAAGTCCTGTCCTATGAGCAGTTTGATCGACATCTCGAAACAGTGGGAGGGCCGCATCGTCGATGGCAAATTCCCGCTGCAAAAGTGGCTTGGAGGATCTGTGGGGAGCGCCGTATTTCTGACCGAGCGCAGCGTAGATGGATTCCAGAAAGCCGCCCTCAAGTTGATTCCCGCGGAAACCTGTTCCGCTGAAAACCTTAAAGAGGAGGCTCAACTTTTCCGTTGGGCTGACATCGCCAAGCTTTCTCATCCCCATTTGATCCGGCTGTTTGAGTCTGGTCGCTGCCAGATTGACGGAACCAGCCTTCTTTACGTCGTTATGGAATATGCCGAAGAGGATTTGTCGCAGGTTGTTCCGTTGCGTTCGCTCTCGACCGGGGAAGTTCAAGAGATGCTTCCACCCACGGTCGACGCTCTAGTTTTTCTGCACCACGCCGGATTCGTGCAGGGGCATATGAAGCCTTCGAACGTCATGGCGGTGAGTAACCAGCTGAAAATCTCCGCTGACCACCTTCGCAAAACGGGCGAGCGGGAAACCAGAGAATCGACGGTCTATGACGCTCCCGAACTAGCCTCCATGGGATTCTCCCCAGCCGCCGATGTATGGTCGCTTGGAGTGATGCTGGTTGCTATCCTGACTCAGCACGAACCGGTAAGGGGCAGGCAACAAATTGAGGTTGCAGTGCCCGATGCCGTTCCCGAACCGTTTCGCGAGATCGCAAGACGATGCTTGCAAGTCCAACCGCAACGGCGCGGCACTCTCGACGAAGTCTTAGGCAAGCTCAAAGTTCAGGAAACCGCTCCTCCGGGCTCGGTTGAGCAGCCCCGATCTGTGAAGCGCACGGAACCGTGGTTGATCCTGCCGATCGTCGTGGTCTTGTTGCTGCTGGCAGTATTGTTTGGCCGAAAATTCATGATTCATCAGCCGCAGCTTCCAGCCGCGGAAACCCACGCGCCGGAATCTCCAACTGCTCCCGCGAACTCTCCCGCCACCCCAGCCCCGGCTCCATTTCCTGAGAAGCCGTTGCCAGCCCCAACGGGAAGTACTGCCGGAAGTGTTCTGCAGCAAGTTCTGCCGCAGGTCTCGCGCGGTGCCCAGAACACGATCCAAGGCCACGTAAAAGTCGGCGTTCAGCTTTCCGTAGATGCGTCCGGGAATGTGTCTCAAGCCACGCTGATTTCACCCGGCCCAAGCAAGTACTTCGCGAACCAGGCTTTAGCCGCGGCACGCCGTTGGAAATTCCAACCACCCCAAAAGGACGGGCAAGCAACCGCTAGCGAGTGGATTCTGCGATTTCAGTTTGGCAGAACGTCAACCCAAGTTTTTCCCGCGCAAATAAAACGCTGAGCTCCTCATTCTTCCGCGTTTTCATTCTTCTTCATCTTCCAAATCATCTGGCGCAGCATGCCCAGCAGGAATTCCGCATCCCCTTGCTGCAGGCGCAGTCGTCGCGCCAACCGCCGCACCGCCCCATGAAACGTTTTTGACGTATTGAGCTTGGGATACTCGCTGGCTCGAAGCGCGTCGAGCAAGGTATCGGTAATCCGCTCAACCTCCGCAGATGAAGCTGGAGTTCCCTTGGCTGGCTTATCCACCTTCCTCGCCTCGCGCACCAGTTCATACAGACACACCGCTACCGCTTGCCCCAGATTCATCGATGCATGCTCGTCGCGGGTGGGAATCTGCATCAGCCAATGGCAATGACTCATATCCAGATTCGAGAGCCCAAATTTTTCTGATCCAAATAAGAGCGCGCAAGATGCTGTGGCGAGATGTCTTCGAATAGCCGCAGCGCCCTTCTCCAACCGGACCAGTGAATGTTGCAGGTCGCGATGGCCAACCGCTGTGGTTCCAATCACCAAAGAGCAGTCCGCGACCGCCTCCGCCACAGTTCTATAGACTTCAGCCGTCGCCAGCGTAGCCGCCGCGCCCACTGCCGAACGGGCGTCCCGAAACGCTACCTCGTAAGGATTCACCAACCGCAGGAGGGGAAATCCAAAATTGCTCATGGCCCGGGCGGCGGCACCAATGTTGAGTGGATTCCGCACATCCACAAGCACCACGCGCAAGCCACCGAACTCTGCTGGAACCGGCAAGCCTTCTATTCTACGGTAGCCCTCACAAAAGCGGTCTGCGGCCGCGAGGGGATTTTCGTGCATCAGCCCCCTACTCCCGCAACTCCAGCGCTAGAAGTAAGAAGGGCGTGCCGGTTAGCACGCCCTTCTCGCCTCTGCTCTCTTCACTTCGTTTACCGCACCTTGCCTCACTCAAAAACCGTCTTGTGCGAATCGTCGCCGAGTTCTACCGGTGACCTCCGCCTCCCGAGTGCCCGCCTCCACCACTGGCGTGACCGCCACCGGAACTTGGCGCGCTATGCGAACCTCCATAGCTCGGCGAGCCGCGATACCCGCCGTATCCTCCGGAGGATCGCGGCTGCACGATGGGCTGTCTCATATTCAGCTGCGGACGCGAATAAGCCCCGCCCCCATAGCCGCTTGAACCGCCGCGCGAGGAGCCTGAACTCGGAGCGGTACGGTTCCAGTAACTGCCACCCTCGCCTCGGCCCGGCGTCTCGGCGCTGCCCCCGCTGCGTCCCGCCGTTTCGCTGCTATGCGACGGCGGCGTGAAGGCTTTCCACTCACTGCGGTTCGGTTCGCCTCGTGTGGACGATGCCGTGTCCGACGCGCCCCTGCTCGCAGAATTAGTCGCTTCTTTGCCCGATGCAGCCGTTCCCGCGCTCGGCTTCCCTCCCGCCGCAGCTGACGTCCCAGGAGACTCCGTAGCTCCGGCTCCAGTCGCACGTCCAGCCGTCACCGCGCTGAAGTGACTCTGCTGCATGGATTGCTGTAGGTGCGCCGTTTGCTGCCGGAACGATTCCGGCCGCGAATTGCTTTGCGTCCCGAAGAAATGTTGCGCCGCCCCACTGTGAATCGTCGAAGGAGCCGCAGCCCTTCCACTCGCCGACAAACTAGCGCGCGTCGGCACCACCGGCAGATTCCCGGTCATCATGCGCGCGCTACTCAACTGTTCATGAGTCGCTGCAACGGCAGTGGTTCGACCGGCTCCGAACTGCCCTGCACCTACCGTCGATACCCCGCGGCTAATGTGCGCATCATCGATATGTGCCAGGTTCGAGAATCGAGTACCTGCGTGCAGCGGCGCAATCCCGCCGAAGCGGTTGATAGTGCCAAATCTACCGAACCCCGCCACTCCGAACCGTCCGCGATACCCACCCCACCACGGGAAAAAGCGGTCACAAGGCCCACTTGGCAGCCATCCAAAACCACCCCATCCTCCCCATCCGAAACCAAATCCCCACCCACCTCCGAATCCAAAGAACGAAACATATGCTGGCGCCCAGAACGGACGATAGAATCCCACCCCCCACACCGGTCCCGGCCACCACGCCCAGGCGCCGCCATACCACATCCACCGTCCGTAGTGATAAGGCGCCCATCCCCAAGGCTCGTAGCCAATCCACGTCCAACCGTAATAGGGCTCCCAAACCCAGTTGCCGTCGCGATACGGCGCCCAATCATCCGGCTCGTTCGGAACCCAAACCTGACCGTAGTCCGGCGCGTTCTCCCATCGGCCGTTCGAGTCCAGGTCCTCGGCTCCAACGTAATATTTGTTCGTGTGGCGCCACGCATCCGCGTTGTGGATCATGCGGTCGCGATCGCTGTTCCATCGGTCCCAATCGTCCCGCTCCGGAGCCGGACTGATCTTATAGCGCGCATCGGCGCCGGAACCGCGCACGGTCGCCATGTCGCCCTGTTTGAGATCCGCGATGCCCTGCGGCGTTGAAATCTGCGCCTGCCCTTTGCGCACAATGATGATGCTATCCCCATCGGGCCGCACCTCAATGCGGAACACACCATCGGTGTGCGCCGGATGCACCGCGACGTTGGGCGTATCGATCTCGGGCTCAGCCTCGCTCTCCCCAAACACGGAGTAATTCGCCAAGCCCTGCGCAATCTGAATCTGAATATATTGATGCGTGAGGTTCGCAATGTTCGCCTGCGCGTTCGATCCCAGGCGAAGAATATTGGCGTAGTCCAGCTGCACCTCGGCGCGTCCGCCGGCCGCCGTAGAAACCTTGTCGCCATTCACCACCGGCTGATTCAATACCGCCGCCGACCACGTGCCCGAATCTCCACGCTGCGTCGAAACGTCCCCGTGGATCATGCTGATGCGGGCCACACCCTGATCAACCTTAGCCGGCCCTTCGCCCGACGGTGCAACCGGCTGGCCTTGTTCTCCCATCATCTGGGGCGGTTGTCCCGGCTGAGGCTGCCCGGGTCGCGGCGGTGGTCCCGCTTGCCCCGGCTGCCCGGCGGGGGGCACCGGCGCAGACTGTGGCTGTCCGATCTCCATCGGAGCGCTCGGCTGTTCCGAAGGCCCCTTGCCTTCCTCCGTGGTTTGCGCCTGCACATTCACGGAAAGCACTCCAACCAGCGCCAACGTCAAGACTGCCAAACTTCCTATGATTTTGTTTTTCATGACGTGTACCTTGTCGAAACGACTCTAACGCTTTGCTCAAACCCACAATTTCGATTGAGTAGTCTGCCTAATACAAAGCAACTGCCATGCCAAAATTCACAGACTGACAAGCGCAGTAACCCCTTTGTTTTCAGGAAGTAAAATCGGGTTTTCAGAAGTTGGAAGCCACTCGCATCAAAAGCCGGTGGCCGGACGGAGCCAAGTGGTTGTTTTCAGCCAGCGAGAGCGAAACCGGGCGCTTCAGTTCGCTTATTCGGCTTTTTCCCCTTCATCCGCAATCCCAATCTTCGACAACCGATACCGCAGCGCATTCCTCGACAGCCCCAGCAACCGCGCCGCCTGACTCTTATTTCCGTTCGCCCGCCGTAGCGATTCCCGAATCATTTCATCTTCCCACTGCTCCAGGGTCATGCCTTCCGGAAGAAAGTTGCCGCTCCCATTCACTGCCCTCGCCGGCCGCGTATCCAGATGAATGTCCTCTACCTTCAGCACCGTGCCTTTGGCCAGCGCGCACGCCCGCTCGATAATGTTTTGCAACTCGCGCACATTCCCCGGCCAGTGATAGTTGACCAAAATCTGCATGGCTTCTGGCGTAATCCCCTCCACCGGCTTTCCCGAATCCCCCGCAAAACGCGAGATGAAAAGGTTCACCAGATCCGGAATGTCTTCCTTGCGCTGGCGCAACGGCGCGATGTCGATGGGCACAACATTCAAGCGATAGTAAAGATCTTCGCGGAACGTTCCCTGCTCCAGCGCTTCGCGCAGATCGCGGTTCGTGGCCGCGACCAGTCGCACGTCCACTTTCACGGTTCGCGTCCCACCCAATCGCTCGAACTCCCGCTCCTGCAGCACACGCAGCAGCTTCACCTGAATTGCCAATGGCACATCACCGATCTCATCCAGGAACAAAGTCCCCTTATCTGCCAGTTCAAACTTTCCCGGCTTGCTCGCGCCCGCACCCGTAAACGCGCCCTTTTCATATCCAAACAGTTCGCTCTCCAGAAGATTCTCTGGAATCGCTGAGCTGTTGATCTTGATGAATGGTCCCGAAGCTCGCCGCGACTTCTCATGCACCGCGCGCGCGATCAAATCCTTGCCCACGCCACTTTCTCCGCCCAGCAACACCGTTGAGTTCGTCGGCGCCACGCGCTCCACTGTCGCCAGCACCTCCTGCATCTTCGCGCTCCGCGCCACCACATTCGGATGCTCATACCGCTTGCCCAGCGCCTCCCGCAGCGACCGGTTCTCTTCTCGCAGTTTGTGCACGTCCAGCTCTTTGCGGATCACCATTCTCATCTCGCTCAGTGAGAACGGTTTCAGCACATAATCGCTGGCCCCCGCCTTCATGGCTTCCACAGCAGTTTCGACAGAACCGAATGCCGTCATCACTACCACCGGGAGCGCCGCGTTCTGCCGTTTGATCGCCTGCAAAAACTCGAGGCCATTCATCCCCGGCAGCTTGAGATCCGTCACCACCAGATCGACATCGCTCTCGCGCAGAAGCTTCAGCCCGCTCTCAGCGTCGCTAGCGGAGAGCGTAGCGAACCCGTCCTCTCCAAGATTCAATTCGAGCAGCCTCCGCATCTTCGCTTCGTCTTCCACAATTAAGATTGTTGGCATATCCTCTTTCCTGTCATTCCGAGCGAAGCGAAGAATCCTTCCCCGCCAAAACAGCCTGGCACGGCGCGTCTGCCGCCGCCTCTTTCTTCAGATGCGCCAGGGATTTCGTCAGCACTCTCAGCCCTTAGTTTCCCGCTCGGCAGCCTCACCTACGGGGAAAACAATCACGAATCGCGCCCCGCCTGATTCTCCCGCCTCCGATGCATTCTCGACCCGAATCGTTCCATGATGCCCATCCACGATTCGGGACACAATGGACAATCCCAACCCCACTCCCGTTTTCTTCGTCGTGACAAACGGATTGAAGATCTGTTCTCGCAGTTCAGCCGGAATTCCCGGACCCGTATCTTCCACTCGCACTTCCACTCCCTCTCGGTTCGCGTCGGTACTCCTCGTGGCGCTCACCCGTAACGTTCCTCTCGCGCTTCCCATGGCATCGTAAGCATTCTGGATCAAATTGACGAACGCCTGCTCACAAAGACCTTCGTCCAGCGGAACCCGCGGCAAGTTAGCCTCATACTGCCGCTCAACGCGCACCAATCCATTCCCTTCCGAGAGCGTTCGCGACACCGCGGTCAACGACCGATCCAGCACCGCTGTAATGTCCTGCGGCATCAACTCCGCATGCAGCGGTCGGGCAAAATCCAGAAACCGCGTCACCAGCGCGCTCAAACGATTCGTCTCACTGGATATGTATCCGGCCAGTTCGGTAGCAAGCGGATTCGATTCTCCCAGCTTCTGATGCAGCATCTCCGCCGATCCCTTGATCACTCCCAGCGGATTCCGAATCTCGTGCGCCAGCCCCGCCGACATCTGCCCCAGTGCCGCCAGTCGCTCTGATCGCCGTGCCTCCTCCTGCGCCTGCTCCAACCTGCGATTGGTTTCGGTCAATGTCTCCGCCAGCGTTTGGTACAACCTGGTCTGACGCCGACTTTCCACCATGAACCGGTTCACTACCATTCCTGCCAGAAAAAAGAAAAGAATGCGGATGGCAAGAATTCCGTAGCCCTCTCTGGTGATTTCATATTCCTCGAGTGCCGGATAAAGATAGGAGCAGTAGGCGGCCGAAGCTAACGCCGTCCACAGCAGGGTAGCCCACGGGCTGAAATATTCCGCCGCCGTTACCGCCGGCAGAAAATAGATCGGCCAGTAACTACTATTGATCCCGACCTCGCCCGTGTGGTCGATCAGTAACGTGGCCAGAGCGATTTTCAGAAGAACGCTGTATGCCGCGCCACGCCGCGGCGCCTTGCTCAAGATCCAACCTTCGCTCAACTGCAAAAGCCCAAACGCCAGCAGCACCAGTTGCTTGTGAATTTCAAACACCGGTGGCAAAGCCGCGAGTCCGGCCAGGAACAGCAGCCAGAGAACATCCATCCAGTTAATCGCCGGACGCTTCTCTTCACTCATAATCGGAACGCACAAAAATCCGCGCCGGGATCGGGCACTTTCCCGTCTCCCGGCGCTATTTTACTTCTCTGCGTTTCAGTTGGGCCCGCTTGCCAGTCACAACGCATGCGAACCTTATCACACCGCAGCCCACCGCTTCGCGTCAATGTCCTTTCTTCGGCGCACTCTCGTGATTCTGCGCTGCCGGATGCGAATTCTGCTGCGGATGCCCTGGAGCCGCTGCCGGCTTTTGCTGCTGGTGCCACGCACTGTACTTCTGCTCCTCTTCTTTCTGTTGCTGCACATTTCCCTGCTGCACGGGAGCCACCGGCTTCGCCAGCGGATGCGACCACTGCTGTGTCGGCTGCGGATTCCGCTTCGCCGGTTGAGCCGGTGTGCTCTTCTCCGGTTCGGGAGTCCCTTGCGCTTCCCAAACTCGCGGCTGTGTCTTCGCCGGAGTGGTCCCAACGCTGGGCTGGCTAAACGAACGGAATCCCTCGTCCGCCTGCGGCTGTTGCCGCGTCACCGGAGCCACCGGCACTGGTCGGCCCGTCGCCTCCTGCCGCACCAAGGATGCCGATTGATTCAAGTGTCCACCCGCCTGCACCTGCCGCTGATCAAATGAGCTCGGTCTCGGAGCCGGCGTCCTCAGCGCCACCACCGGACGGCTCATCACCGCCGCTGGCGGCCGACTCGCCACCGGCCTTCCCGCGCCCAACAAGCTGCTCCGCACCGGCTCAAACCCTACCCTGGGTGCCACCGGCGCAGTAGCCAGTTCCCTGGCTGGCACTGACACCACATTCCGCCCGACCGGCCGCGCATTCACGAACGTGTCGCGCGATACCACCGTCACCCCGCCATTCACATTCCGGTTCGCATACACGATGTTGTTTACCGTTGTGTTCCGGTTGATAACCACCGTGTTGTAAACGTTCGTCACTCTGGCAATATCCACCCGCGTGTTTGTAAAGTTCACGTTGTTCACGTAACCCCGGCTTACACGGTATCCCGGAATAAATACTTCTCCGGGAGCCAGCGGGAACCATCCCACTCCCGCTCCAAAAGAAAACGAGAAATTAAATCCGGGCCCGCCACCCACCCAGGCCACCAGCGCTGGCGCGTAGATCGGCCGCACCACGCTTGGTCCCGGAACCCACAACCATCCGCCACCGGCAAAGGCCCAGCGGCCATAGTGAAACGGCGCAAATCCCCAACGCTCATCTTCCACCCAGGTCCAACCCCACGGCCCCACCCAAGCCCAATGGCCAAAGCGATACGGAGCCCATCCCGCCACCAGAACTCGCGGCCGCCAGCACGTACCGTAGCCCGCCACATAGCTCCAGTCGCCGTATTCGTCGAGGTCTTCGTATCCCGTCATCTCGCGCGAAACATAATTCGCCGAGTCAGACTGATCCTCGGCCCGATCTCGATCCAGAGCCCAGCTATCGAATCCCTCTACCGGCTGAACCTGGCCAAGTTCGTAATCCAGATGATCCGTTCCGGTAAATGTGGCGTATTGGTTCGCCACAACCGTATAAGAAGAACCGCCGCCGGTGACCTCGCCGCGTCCGCGCCACACCGTCACTTCGGTTCGACCGCCGTCCGCATCCACATCAACGCGATAGTCGCCCGGCTGCATCACCACGAAGGCAACATTCGGCGTATCGATTTCATAAGAGTCTTCGTCGTCCACGTGCCGGACCTTCACAATCAGCGATCCCTGCGCCAAACGAATCTGCGCGGCCCGGTCATTTACGTCCAGCAACGTAATTCCGGTCTTCGCCCCGAGCCGCAGCGCGGTCGATCCGATGTGCACTTCCGCCCGCGAATTTTCATCCGCCCAAAGATTGTCGCCCGTCACCAGCGGACGATTCAGCACCGCATCAACCCAATCATTTTCCCCGCCCGGCTGAAAAGAAACCGATCCTTCCACATAATTCAGCCTCGCCACGCGCGCTGGAGGATCCTGTGCGTTCGCATCCTGTGAATCTTGTGGCCCTGGCGCCGCCTGCGAATCCGGCGCGACTTGCGCGTCCTGCGCTTTGACTGTAAACGGCCCCTGCAACATGAAGGCCAAGCCCGCCACCACCGCTGCCCAGTTCCACCACTGCGTGTGTGTCTTCATAATCTCTTCCCCGATGGATACAGAAGCCTCAAGGCTTCAATCTTATCCACAGCCAAATGAACACGAATAGATACCTTTAGTTTCTTGCGGCGAGGTGGTGGTTTTCGGCCAGAACTGGCCAATAGTGGGCAGCTAAAGGACTAGGTTCTTCAGAGAATTGCTGGGAGGCTTCGTACCGGGGTATGCCTTCAGGCATACCCTAAGTGTGTACGATCGGACCTCGCCTTCAGGTGCAGCAAGAAGACTTAGCGGTTAGCCGGCTTCGACGCAATCTCATCCAAGGTGAGATTCAACTCCAGCACGTTCACCCGCGGCTCGCCCAAGAATCCAAACTGTCGCGATTCCGTGTGTTGATACACGGCTTCGCGAACTACATCCTCGCTCAGTCCGCGTTCTTTCGCAATTCGTGGCACCTGAAACTCCGCCGCCTCCGGCGTAATGTGAGGATCGAGTCCCGAACCCGACGTGGTTAGCAAATCCATCGGTATCGACGCTCCGGGATTCTCCGCCTGCAGCCGGTCCGCATCCCCCTGCACTCGCGTGATCAAGGTTTGATTGGTTGGCCCGAGATTCGATCCGCTCGAATTGCCCGCATCATAGCCCGTCCCCGCGCTCGACGGACGCGCGTGAAAATATCCCGGCGAAGAAAATGATTGTCCGATCAACCGCGATCCCACCAACTTGCCGTTTCGCGTCAACAGTTCTCCATTGGCCTTACTCGGAAACAACACTTGCGCCAGGCCCGTAATCAACAGCGGAAACAGGAGGCCGAACAATACCGTCGTCACTACAGTCATAAGTACGGCGATGATCAGATTTTTTTTCATAGTCCCTACGCCAATCCCGCCCGTACAATCACCAGGTCGATCAACTTGATTCCAATAAATGGCACGATCACTCCCCCCAACCCATATAGCAGCAGATTTCGACGCAGTAACACCGCCGCTCCCTGCGGAACGTATTTCACGCCGCGCAGCGCCAGCGGAATCAGCGCCACGATGATCAGCGCATTAAAGATGACCGCCGACAAGATCGCCGACTGTGGCGTCGCCAGCCGCATCACGTTGAGCGCCTGCAAAACCGGAAACGTCCCCGCAAACATCGCCGGAATAATAGCGAAATACTTGGCCACGTCATTCGCAATCGAAAACGTGGTCAGCGCACCCCGCGTCATCAGCAACTGCTTGCCGATTTCCACGATCTCGATCAGCTTGGTCGGATTCGAATCCAGATCCACCATGTTGCCGGCTTCTTTGGCCGCTTGCGTGCCCGTATTCATGGCGACACCGACATCGGCCTGTGCCAGCGCCGGCGCGTCGTTGGTGCCATCACCGGTCATGGCAACCAGCTTTCCTTGGCCCTGTTCCCGCCGGATCAAATCCAACTTATCTTTCGGCGTCGCCTGCGCCAGAAAATCATCCACGCCGGCTTCTGTCGCAATCGCTGCCGCGGTCAGCGGATTATCTCCCGTGATCATCACCGTCTTGATTCCCATCGCGCGCAGCTGATCAAACCGCTGCCGCATGCCGCCCTTCACAATGTCTTTCAGGTGAATCACTCCCAAAGCTCGGCCATTCTCCGCCACCACGAGCGGCGTGCCACCCGAGCGCGAAATCGCTTCCACTGCCTCTCGCACTTCTTTGGGTAACGTGCCGCCTTGCTCTTCCACGTACTTCGCGATCGCATCGGTCGCACCTTTCCGCACCGCCCGCCCATCCAGATTCACGCCGGACATGCGCGTCATCGCGCTGAACGGAATAAATTCGGCGTCATGCGTACTCATTTCACGTCCGCGCAATCCGTACTTTTCCTTCGCCAATACCACAATCGAGCGTCCTTCGGGAGTTTCATCCGCCAGCGACGAAAGTTGCGCGGAATCCGCCAGCATTGCTTCGGTCACCCCCGGTGCGGTCACGAATTCCGTCGCCTCGCGGTTGCCCAGCGTGATGGTTCCCGTCTTATCGAGCAGCAACGTATTCACATCGCCCGCGGCTTCTACTGCTCGTCCCGACATCGCCAGCACATTGTGCTGCACTAGGCGGTCCATACCGGCAATGCCAATCGCCGAGAGCAACCCGCCGATCGTCGTGGGAATCAGGCACACCAACAAAGACACCAGGACGAAGACGGTCTGTGGAGCGCGCGCATAAATCGCGAAAGGTTGCAGTGTAACCACGGCGAGCAGAAAGACAATCGTTAACCCGGCCAGCAAAATGTTCAACGCAATTTCGTTTGGGGTCTTCTGCCGCTCTGCGCCTTCTACGAGCGCAATCATGCGATCCAGGAACGTTTCGCCCGGATTCGATGTTATCTTCACCTTCACCCAATCCGAAAGCACACGCGTGCCGCCCGTCACCGCCGAACGATCGCCGCCCGCCTCACGAATCACCGGCGCCGATTCACCCGTGATTGCCGACTCGTCCACTGACGCCACGCCTTCCACAATCTCGCCATCGCCCGGAACGAATTCTCCCGCCTCCACCAGCACCATGTCGCCGCAGCGCAATTTCGACCCTGGCACGGTCTCCGTCTTCCCATCCGGAAGCAGACGGTTCGCCATCGTCTCCGCCTTGGCGCGCCGCAACGCATCGGCCTGCGCCTTGCCCCGGCCTTCCGCCATGGCCTCGGCAAAGTTCGCAAACAACACCGTGAACCACAGCCACAGCGTGATCTGCAGATTGAATCCGAATCCGCCCTGCGCTCGCTCCAGAATGAGCAGCACCGTGGTTACCACGCTGCCCACTTCCACCACAAACATCACCGGATTGCGCATCATGGTCACGGGATGCAGCTTTACCAGCGAGTCCCACGCCGCGCGGCGCACGATCTTCATATCCCACAAGCTGCGCTTTGATTTCTTGCTTACCATATTCTCCTGTTGTCATCCTGAGCGGAGGTTGCGCTTCGTGAATGCGAGGCGCGACCGCAGTCGGAGGACCCCTACCTCACCTCGTGTCTTCCACTCTCGTTCGGACACATTCGTGCTCAAGCCCTTAAAAAGTTTTCCCCGCCACCATCAGCAGGTGTTCGAGAATTGGCCCCAGGCTGAGCGCCGGAAAGAATGTAAGCGCTCCCACAATCACTACCACCCCGATCAGCAGTACCGTAAACAGCGGTCCGGTCACTGGAAACGTCCCCAGCGTTGCCGGAGATTGTTTCTTCCCCGCCAGGTTGCCCGCGATGGCGAGCATGGGAAGGATCATCATGAACCGCCCCAACAGCATCGCGATGCCGAGCGAGGTGTTGTACCAGGGCGTGTTTCCGTTAATTCCCGCGAAACCTGAGCCGTTGTTGGCCACCGCGGAGGTAAAGGCGTAGAGCACCTGGGTGAATCCATGCGGCCCCGCGTTCGTCATCGAAGAGGTGCCGAAGCTGTACAAAACCGAAATCGCCGTTAACACGAGTATCACCAGCGGGAAAATCAGGATCACCAGCATCGCCATCTTCACGTCGTAGGCTTCGATCTTCTTTCCCAGATATTCCGGCGTGCGCCCGACCATCAATCCCGCGATGAACACCGAGAGAATGACGAAGACCAGCATTCCGTACATGCCCGCGCCCACGCCGCCGAAGATCACCTCACTGAGCATGAGGTCGATCAAGGGAATCATTCCCCCCAGCGGGGTGAACGAGTCGTGCATGGAGTTGACCGCTCCGCAACTGGTGTCGGTCGTCACGGTGGCGAACAGGGCCGAGTTGGCTAAGCCGAACCGCACTTCTTTTCCTTCAAGGTTGCCCACGGCTTGCGCAGCCGAGGCCGGATGCAGCGAGCTATGGCGTGCTGCGGTCGTTAGCAAAGGATTGCCCCGCGCTTCCGCCCAATATGCGGTTGTCACTCCAGCCAAAAACAGCGAGGCCATCGCCGCCCACACTGCCCATCCATGTCGCGGAGAGCCAGTCATTTTTCCTAGCGTGAACGTAAAGGCAGAGGGAATCGCCAGAATGCAGAACATCTCCAGAAAATTCGTGAACGGTGTGGGGTTTTCAAACGGATGTGCGCTGTTTGCGTTGAAGAAGCCGCCGCCGTTCGTTCCCAGCTCTTTAACGATCTCCTGCGAAGCCGTCGGCCCCTGCGCGATCACTTGCTGGCTTACGGTTTGCATCACCGGTTTGCCATCAGGACCATTGGCCGGTTTGCCGTCAGACCCCAGTTGCGGCGTCTGATACGGATCCACCAACTCCACCGTGTCGTAAGGCTTGAGGTTCTGCACGACCCCCTGCGACACCAATACCAACGCCCCTACCAGACAGAGCGGAAACAGGATCCACAAAGTCCCCCGAACCAGGTCTACCCAGAAATTCCCGATAGTCCTTTGCTCGCGTCGTGCAATTCCGCGAATAAATGCAATCGCCAGAGCCATACCGGCCGCCGCCGAGACCCAGTTGTGATAGGCCAGCCCCACCATCTGCGTCAGATAGCTCATGGTGGTCTCAGGCACGTAGTTCTGCCAGTTCGTGTTTGTAGTGAATGAAGCCGCGGTATTGAACGCCAGCGCTGGCGCCACTCCTGGCAGCTTTTGCGGGTTCCACGGCAGCCACGCCCACTGCTGCACCCGCTGCAGCACATAAAGGAGGATCATGGAAATACCGCTGAACAAAATCAGAGCCAGCGCGTATTCCTTCCAGTCCATCTCGTGGCTTTCATCCACGCCCGTAAGCTTATAGAGAATCCGTTCCACCGGCCGCATCACCGGGTCTAGCCAGGTTCGCTCGCCCCCAAACACACGCGCCATATACGCGCCCAGTGGCTTGGTCACCAAGAACACCACTAGCAGGAGAAAGAAGATTTGCAGCCATCCGTTCGCCGTCATCAGAATTTCTCCGGTCGCAACATGGCATAAACCAGATACACCAGCAATCCCCCGCAAATGATCAGCATGATGATCGATCCCATATGGTCCTCAGCGCACCCGCTCGCAGAAATGCACGTATGCGAGCGAAATCACAAAAAATAAAATTGTCACGGCAAGAAAGATCGCATCCTGCATCTTAAATTCTCCCAGCCCAAGTTACGAGCTGCAGTGTTTCGGATTCGCGCCTTATCATCTCACGCACTGAGATTCCTCGCGCCAGTGAATTCATTAAAACCTGACCATGAGGTCGAAGTCGAAGAACTGCTCGTCTCGCCGCAGATCCGGAAGCCATACCGTGCTGCCCTGTGCTCCGCAGGCCGCTTGCGCGGCGCCGAGGCTCCCCTGCACGGACGAATCTCCGTCGTTGCAAGTAACAAATTGAGGATATCCGTTGTTGGTATCCGGCACTCCGCCCGAACCCTTGTGTTGCTCAACTTCCGTCCTCAAGCGCTCCACTTCCGCGCACCGCGCTTTCAGTTCTTCCCGCATTTCCTGCTGTTCTGTTTGTTGAACTGGACTAATAGTGTCGGAGTTCGCGGAAGGAGTAGCTGCGTTTTGTGTGGATTGCGC
>Ga0187862_10001776_pt1 | contig 22545 bp, 19 predicted proteins | sample June2016WEW_10_1_FD_133003 | JGI IMG/M metagenome (GOLD analysis project Ga0187862, IMG submission 133003) | Peatland microbial communities from SPRUCE experiment site at the Marcell Experimental Forest, Minnesota, USA - June2016WEW_10_150 | ecosystem: Environmental > Terrestrial > Soil >...
CCTGCCAACTCCGGATTGGCGCCGAATTGGCGCCCCGGTTTCGGAGCGGGCAGTTGGCAGGCGGAAGCGCCTGCCCCACTTCGTTTCGCGATACTGTTCACGACTTCGGACGCACCACACTAGTTGAGGCGGTAAAGAGGGCGCTGAGCGTTGTTGGGTTCACGTCGGTCTTGGACTCCGACGAATTGGTGTCGACGGGGCGCAGGAAGGAGGACCTTCAGATACATGATTGCTCTCCCGTTCTGCTAGTGGAAGTAAAAGGAATCGCCGGAATGCCGACTGAGCACGATGCGATCCAGGTTGGGAAGTACCTCGCGCCGAGGATGAAGGAGTGGGGCCGGACGGACGTCGGGGGCGTTTCGATCATCAATCATCAGCGAAATGTCCCAGGCCTGGACCGTAGTCTGTCGCCGTTTACGGATGTTGTGCTGACAAATGCGATTGATCAGCAATTCGGACTAATGACGACCTGGGATCTGTTTCGACTGGTTCGGAATTTCTTGCAACTGGGCTGGAAACCGGATGACGTGCAGCCTCTGTTTTACCGGCACGGACGAATGGAGGCTGTGCCGGTGCACTATGAATATGTAGGCTTGATCGAGAAGTACTTTGAAAAGGTGGGCGTCGTCGGCATACGCGTTGTGGAGGCAGCCGTTCAGCAAGGCGACCGCATTGCATACGAATTGCCGATCGACTACATAGAGCAGGAGGTCGAATCCCTCCAGGCTGAACGCAGAGCCGTTGCCACGGCCGCCGCGGGGGTGTTGGCAGGAGTGAAGACAAACCTGACTAAGGAACAAGCGCGGACGGGCGTCCGGGTCTTTAGGATCAAGACCAGGGCAACAAGGTGACAGACGGGCAACAAGGTGACAGACGGGACGTTTCTGGCCGCCCCAGGGTTCCTCCCCCGAAACGGCGCTCACGGCAGTTGCCGGCCACATGAGGGAGAAGCCGACTCGCGCATGGGCCGCCGTCGTTTCCGCACCGCCAACTCCACCTCGTTCCCAAGAGTCGAAACCGGACGCCAGCGCGGCATTTCGCCGCCCGCACCCCATACGGACATCCCCCTCGGCCGAAGGTGCGTCTGTGCTTACAGCCGGAAGTGTTTCTCTCGACAGTCAATCGTTTGAACCGCGAATAATGCGCTTCTGCGCAGCCGCACTCCTTGACGACCTGATGCTGTGACCAGCGGGGCCGGAGGTGTGTCCGAAATCCGGGAATCGGGGCGGCTCACGCGGCGGTTCTGGGCGACACTTCGCGTCTCACCGCTTCGTTCAGTTGATCTTCCGCCACCTCCAACTCCCAGGAGGTCTGCATGTTCATCCAGAACTTGGGTGTCGTGCCGAAGTAACGTGACAGACGAAGGGCGGTATCCGCCGTGATGCCGCGCTTCTCATTCACGATGTCGTGGATGCGCGTCGCAGGCACCCGCAGCGCCAAAGCTAACTCATTTGCCGACATGTCGAGAGGAGATAGAAACTCTTCGCGGAGGATTTCTCCAGGATGAATCGGTGGAAGCCGATTCTTGGTACCCATTTTGCTAGCCATTCTCGTATTTCACCTCGCTAATGATAATCGACGATCTCGACGCCTTCCGCCGCGCCGTCGCGCCAGACGAAGCAAAGTCGCCATTGATCGTCGATCCGGATGCTATGTTGACCCTTTCTGTCGCCGTCCAAGGTCTCCAGCCGGTTTCCTGGAACTGCCGCCATGTCCTCCAGTTTCTCGGCGTCATCCAGCATCCGCAGCTTCCGCCGTGCCACGTTCCCAACGTTACCGAATTTGTGGCTCTGCTGTCGGCGAAACAGCTTCTCGGTCTCCTTGCAATGAAAGGATCGTACCACGGTGGCCGTTAGACGGAGCAGGTCATATTATAACCGGCAGTGCGTGGCTGGGGCACCCCGGTGAAGGAAGTCGGGACAAGGAAGTCGGGACAGACGGGACGTTTCCCGTGCGGCATAGACGCGCCCGCAAACATGACCCGCTTGCCTGCCGGCGCCTTGCGTCGCCCGCTGCAAATGCGGGCATCGCCAGCCCCATATACTAGAGGGATGGTTTGCGCTATCTGCCAGACGCGGAGGCCGCGCCGCCAATGCCCGGGCGTTCACGGCGACATCTGCACCATCTGTTGCGGCACCGAGCGCGAAGTCACGGTGTCGTGCCCGCTCGACTGTGAATACCTGCGGGACGCGCGCAAACACGAGAAGGCCGCGCCCTTCGATGCCGAACAGATGCCCAACCGCGACATCCGGGTTTCCGAGGAGCTGCTCGAAAGCAACGCGGAGCTGCTCGAATTCCTCAGCCGCACGCTGGCGACGGCGGCGCTCGAAACGCCGGGCGCAGTGGACACCGACCTGCGGGACGCGCTGGCGGCGCTGATCCGCACCTACCGCACCCTGCAAACCGGGATCTATTATGCGACCCTCCCCGAGAACGCGCTGGCGGCGAGGATCTTCCGCGCCGTGGAGGCGGGCGTGGCGGAATTCCGCCGGGAGGAAACCAAGCGGCTCGGCCTGTCCAGGACGCGAGACGCGGATGTGCTGGGCCTGCTCGTGTTCCTCGAACGGCTGGAACTGGACCGGAATAACGGCCGCCCGCGCGGACGCGCCTTCCTCGATCTGCTCCGCGGGCTTCAATCCGAATCGACGGATGGCGGGCCGGATTCGTCGCCGCGAGTGTCGCTGGAATAGGGCGCCGGGTGCATCTCCTCGACCTGAAACGCCCGTATCCCTCCGGTAGTCACCACATGGCCGGAGAATTCTCTGCCGCCATTGACTTCCAGATCGACCGGCCTGCCAACCGGATGATCGAAGGTGAGCAGTTGGCCTTCTTCCGGTCTTGCGGGTTCTCGAATACGGCGCCGATTTCGGTTGGTGACAGTTGGCGGCCCACGTTCTGGCCCCCGGACAGAAGATCGGCCATCTAGGGCGGAACTTTAGCCCCTTCCCTCCAAATCAGAATCTTCGCGCTCCACCCTAATGAAACCGCCCGATGCTCCGATAGATAGTTTGTAGGCAGCCGAATGGAATCCGACGTATTGACCGTAGACGATTCCGCCACGATCCGCAAGCTCTTGCAGCACGTGCTGCACCAGTCCGGCGTGTCAATCCGTGACGTTTACGAAGCCGGCGACGGGCAGGAGGGGTTGCCGGCGTTGAACAGCCAGAAGATCAACCTGGTGCTGGCGGACTTCAACATGCCGAAGAAATAACGGCTGTCGGCTGTTTGAAGTAATAACCTGGAGCGGGAACTGGGACAGCTCGGATTGAGCATCCCGACCGTCGTTTTCGGCAAGAACTTTTCGAACCGGGAGCGCCGGCCATGCGGAATGGATCGTGCGGCGCCTTCACTGGGACAGGGACGCTGCGGCGCAAGGCGATGGGTACGCCGGCGCTCGATGGCGGAGGGAGACGTTATGAACGGATTGGGGAAACAACCGGAAGGCTCCGGAGGGGCGGGCGGGAGCGTCGAACGGGTTCGCGATGCAATCGAGTTTCAGACTGCGCTCCTCAGGTTGAGCGCAGCCGTCGAAGCTGCCCACGCCGCGGGACCGGGAATGGGGTCCACCCCGCTTACCGGCGAGCTTCGAAACCTGGCGGAAGGCGTCGCCGGACGAGTTCCGGCCGCCGGTCGAGAGGCGATCGCCGCGCCCTGGCAGGCAGGCGCCAGCCCGCCGATGGCAGGGCCGACCGGCCCGATTCCGCAAGCAGCCGCGGATTGTGGCCGATCGATGGCGGATTCCGGAGCTCAGTCTCGGATTTGGCGAGAATCCCTGGAGCGTTTGCGACAATTCCTGGGTTTCCCGTACAGCTCAAGTGTTCCCATCGATGCGGATGGTCGCCCCCGAGCGGAGACGGCGCGTCCTCAGCCGGCGGCTGCACCGCAACCGATTGCAATACCGGTGCCGCGCGGCCGGAGCCGGCCGCAACCTACCCGGTTCAGTCCGCGCATCGAGTTCGAACCCGGTGCTCCAGGAGGGTGAAAATCCTGCGGACGGGCAACCACCGCGCCGCCCGGTCCGGCAGGCGCGGCCTTTGACCGTCTGAACAGGTGCGCAAAGCAGTTGCGTCGAGAACCGGGTGGGCGCATCATTGGGCATGGGGCGCCGCCCGATACCGATCGGAATCCAGTCGAGAGATCTCGCTCGCATCGAGGATTTGCTGCGATCCGGGGTCGCGCAGATTCGGGTTGTCTTACGCGCCCTGGCGCTGCGGCAACTCGCCCAGGGAAGCTCTCCGCCGCGAGTAGCGCAGACGCTTCCCCTCACGGCGAAGGCCGTCCGCCAGATCGCGCACCGCTACCGCAGCGGTGGCCTGGAGCGTGCACTCTATGACCGGCCGCGGCCCGGCGCCAAGCCGCTGCTGGACGAATCGCTGAAGCGGCGTGTGGTCGCCATGGTCCGCGGCAAACCACCGGAAGGGCGGGGGCGTTGGACGGTGCGCCTGGTGGCTGAGGAAGTTGTCAAGCGCAAGTTGCTTCCACGCGCGGGCCGGGAGACCATCCGGATGCTGTTGCAAAACCACGACCTCAAACCTTGGCGGAAGAAAGATGTGGTGCGTGGCGGAACTGGCCCGGCGGCAACTCGCCCGGATGGCGGACCTGCTGGCGGTCGATGAGAAGCCATCCTGGTGCATGTTTGCGATGGTATGTGGGGTGGTCTCGATTCCGCGCAGACTCCCACCACACCCCGGCAGCCGTGCCGCTACTCTGGCGCGTCGCTCTAGTGTCCTGTCTCACAGGGCCGCAACATGATTTCGGAGCTTTGTATCAGGGCACGGCTTCAGCCTGGCTGAAGCCGTGCCGGCGCGGGAGCTCCTAAACATGGCCTTTAGGCCCTGTAGTCGAGCGACAGACTCGTCGGGAGTTTCCACGAACTTCAGGGACAGCTTACTAAATTAAGACACCAGGTTTCCCGGCTGCAGAGTGGGCTGGCGAATCTCGCTGCATCCGCGGCCGGTGGGTAACAGCTTGCCAGGGTTCATGCGGGCCTCGGGGTCGAACAGAAGTTTGATCTGGCCGATCATGTGCAGCGTGTCGGGGGAGAACAACAGCGGCATCAACTCGTTCTTTTCCATTCCGACGCCGTGCTCGCCGGTGATGGAGCCGCCGCAGCCGATGCACCACTTCAGAATCTCCTCGCCCGCCTGACGCGCCTTCTCCTTTTCGCCGGCCCTCCGCGGATCGAACAGAATGATCGGGTGCAGGTTGCCGTCGCCGGCGTGAAAGATGTTGCTGATGGTAAGACCGTGCTGGCTGGCCACGCGGGCGATGAACTGAAGCGTGGCGGCGATGCGCGTGCGCGGCACCACGCCGTCCTGCACATAGTAGCTGGGGCTCACGCGGCCCACCGCGCCAAACGCGTTCTTGCGGCCGCTCCACAGCAACTCGCGCTCCTCGGGTGTGCGCGCCACGCGAAACTCGATGGCGCCCGACGCCAGGCAGGCGGCGCGCACCTGCTCCACCTGCGTCTCGACGGCCTCGCGAATTCCTTCCAGTTCGATCAGCAAAACCGCCGCGGCATCCACCGGATAGCCGGCGTGGGTGGCTTCCTCCACCATGCGGAGCATCACTCCATCCAGCATCTCGAGGGCGACCGGAGTGATGGCTTGCGCGGTGATCTCGGCGACGGTGCGCCCGGCGTCCTCGCCGCTCGAATAAATCGCCAGGGCAGTCTTCACCATCTCCGGTTTGCGCATCAACCGCAGGGTGGCTTTCGTCACCAGGGCTAGCGTGCCTTCCGAGCCGGTCAGCAGGCCGGTCAGGTCATAGCCCGGCAGATCGGGCAGGCCGCCGGTTTCGACCACCCTGCCATCCGGCAGCACCAGTTCCAGGCCGAGCACGTGGTTGGTGGTGACGCCGTATGCCAGCGTGTGCGGGCCGCCGGCATTTTCGGCTACATTGCCGCCCACCGTGCAGGCGCGCTGGCTGGAGGGATCCGGCGCGAAGAAATAGCCGTTTCTTTCGACGGCCACCGTGACATCCAGGTTGACCACGCCCGGTTCCACCACGGCGCGCTCGTTGGCCGTATCCAGATTGACGATCCGGTTCATGCGGGCGAAGGCGATCACCATTCCGCCATGGCGCGGGATGGAGCCGCCGGACAGACCGGTTCCGGCGCCGCGGCCGACGATAGGCATGCCGGATTGGTTGGCGATGCGGACCAGCGCGCCAACTTCCGCCGAGCTGCGCGGGAAGACCACCACATCGGGCGGATGCCTGTCCTGGCCGCCATCGTATTCGTAAAGAGCCAGGTCTTCGGGCCGGTCGAGATAGCCGCGCGGCCCGAGCAACGCGGCGATTCGCTCCTTGGCGGCTGGCGAGAGCATTGGTAGATGATGGCGCAGTATCGGCCTCGCACCATTGGTTTCAGTGTAGCAGCGAAGCTCCTTCCGCCGAGCGAGAGAGCCACTCAAACGTGCTACTATGCCACTTTCGTTTGGTACAGGCGATGCTCACCGGCCATGTGCATCGATCCGCAGAGGCAAGTTATCGGCCTTGTTGGAACGGCTGATGCGCGCCGCTGAGAATCGTGAAACGATTGAAAACTCGAGCGCGGCTGCCGTGGGTTCCGGCCGCAAGCTCTCGCCTCTGGCGACTCTGTCCCTCGGAACCGGAGCCTACCTGCTGCTGGCGGCCGTGGTGGACCTCGGTGTCATTCGTGCGCCCTATGGGGATCGCTCTGTCCAGACAGCCCTGCTCACGCTTCTTGGGCTGGCGTTTGTCGCCGCTGCCGAGGGATTCCTGGCCATAATCCGAGCAATCCCTGCGCTGGAGATGTTGGGATGGCCGTTCCGCGCCGCGGCAGCCGGGTCGGTGGCCTACTCGCTGGCCTATGGCCACCGCGTCTTTGTCAATTACTGGTTCTACGACGATTGGGGCTATCTGGTCCCGGGTCCGCTTGTTGCACGCACGCTGCATCGTCTTCGGCGAGACCATGCGGTTGGCGGACGTTGCAGTCTCTGTCGCGCTGGCGGCGGCAGCCGTGTTCATCTCATCCCAGACATTGGCGCCGGGCGTCTACCTCGCGGCCCTCTGCGCCCCGGCGTTGCTGTTGCCGCAGCGCCGGAACATCACCGCACGCCGGCTGGGAATACTCTGTACCGTCTCGCTGGCGCCGACGGCACTTGCCTGGTGGGGCCGGAGCGTCTACGCTGCCCACCAGCCCTTTAACTCTTCCGGGCTGTTCGACGGAAGCCTGTTTGCCAACCTAGCCGTTTTCATCCTCAACAAGGGGTTGTTCGTCAATTCAATCCATTCACTCACCGCGTCGCTGCCGGAACGCGAGGTGTATTCGGTCTGCCTGGTGGCTCTGGCGGCGGCCGCAACAAAGCTGGCCGTCTCCAAGGCCATCGATGCGGGCCGCCGGGCCGACTTGGCCGGTTTGATTCTGGGCGGCTGCACCGTCCTGGTTGTGCCGATCGTTCAGATCGGACTGGCGCGCCGCTGGAGCTACGATGCCGTCCTGAACCCTTACTATGTGACGCTGCCGTTTCTTGGACTTTGGCTGGCAAGGGCGGGGATACTGCTAGCCCTACTGGCTCGTCCTAAGCGTCTGTCGAAGAAGGTTCCGGAGCGGCCGGTCGCCGACGGCCGCGGTTCGGTGAGTGCCCCGAAATCCGCGAGCGCTTTGCGTCACCGCGACCGGAGGAGGGTCGCCAAAGGAGTGTTTCGACAAACTCCTGGCGTTGTCAACGGTGTTTCCCGGCAAACTGCCGAGGGCGGCCGCACCGCGTGGTCCACCTTGGGCGCGGTCCTCGCCTTTGCGGCGATCATTGCCGCGGCCGGCCTTGCGGGGCCGCTCCAGCCCGATGAACTGCCGCTTGCGCAGCGTCTTCAAATAATCCACGCGCAGCGGCAGTTCATCGACAGCCTCGGCGCGGCCGCTTGCGACCTGGCCGCCCTCCATCGCAATGGTCCAGCCGTCCGCTGGGTTCCCCGCTACGACATCTCGAATTGCAGGCAGTGCCTGGACATCATCGGCCCGCCACGGTTCATACGCGATCTCGGGTTCGATCCGCTTGTCCGGATTGCCGCCAACCGTAGTTGTCCTGCGGTGAACGCGTCGCCACCCGCTGCGGTGACGGATGGAACCGAGAGCCCGGCGGCCATGTCTTTCGTCCGCCAGTACCTGGCTCCGGCCGATCCTACGATCACCTCGCAGTAGGTTTGCCGGACAAGGATCCGCTGACTACGCTATTCGAGGAACGCCCGCACGCGCGCCGTGGCTTCCTCGATAATCGCCGGCTCTTCGCCGAAGCCGCGCAGCCACACCAGGCCCGGTTCCTTGCGCCACCAGGTGATCTGGCGTTTGGCGTAATTGCGGGTCTTGCGCTGCGCGTAGAACAGCGCTTCGCGTGGATTCAATTCGCCGCGGATCAGTTGGAGCGCCTGTTTGTATCCGTGGGATTCGAACGGCTTGACGGTCTCGGCGAAGCCCAGCCCCAGAATGCGCCGTGCTTCTTCCACCAGGCCGGCCGCGAACATGCGGGCGCAGCGTTCATCCAGGCGCTGGTAGAGCGCGTCGCGATCCGGCAGCAGGCCCAATTTGAGGACGCGGTAGCCGGTCAGGCCGGCGCGCCCCTGTTCGAACAGCTCCGTCACCGGCCGCTGCGTCAGCAGGCAGACTTCGAGCGCGCGCGTGACTTTCGGCACGTCGTTGGGATGGATCTTGGCCGCGGCCGCGCGGTCCAGCCGCCGCAGCAGGCGGTGGAGGGAACCCGGCCGCCGCTTCTCGCGAGCGCCCAGCCGGTCGCGCAGCGCCTGGTCCCGCGCCGGCCCGGCGAACAGCCCGTCCACCAGCGCCCGCAGATAGAAGCCTGTGCCGCCGCACACAATCGGCAATCGGCCGCCGGCGGAAATCCGGGCGACGGCGTCCCGTCCGGCGCGTGCAAACTCGCCCGCCGTGAACAAAGCGTCCGGCTCCAGAATATCGATCAGATGATGCGGAATTCCGCGCCGCTCGTCCGCGCCCAGTTTGGCCGTGCCGATATCGAAATGGCGATATACCTGGAGCGAATCGCAGTTGATGACTTCTCCCTGGAACGCCTCGGCCAGAAGCAACGCCAGATCGCTTTTCCCCGATCCGGTGGGTCCCACCAGCGCAACCATCGGGCTCCCCGAAGCGTCTTCTTGTAATAGGGAGGGGCTGGCCGGCTCTGGCCGGTCGCCGGTGCGCGGCATCATAGTGGACTTTGAGAGCGTCACTTCGAGCCGGACCCGCGGCGGGAATCGACTGCCGGCGCCATCCGACGGCGGACACGGGCATTGCGGCGCAACCCCGTTATACAATAAAAAGGTGATCTTCGGCCCTGGGGATGCCAATGGCCGGAATCAAGTAAGGACCCCATGATTCGCTCAGTGAAAGTGCTCTTCCTGGCCGGTTCTCTGGCATGCGCCAGTTTCGCTCAGAGCGCGCCGGCCGCGCCGCCCACTCCGGCTTCCGAGGACAAAGCGGGGGCCTACTACAATTTTGCCATGGGACGGCTGTACGCCGAGCTGGCGGCGGCGGAGGGAAGCCCGCAAGATGTCACCAAGGCAATCCACTACTACCAGGAAGCCATCAAGCTCGATCCCAAGGACGGTCTGATTCTAGAAGAGCTGACGGATCTCTACATCAAGACCAACCGTCTGGCCGACGCCGTGGACCAGGCCGAGGGCCTTCTCAAGCTGGACCCGACCAACCTCGATGCACGGCGCACGCTGGCGCAGATCTACACCCATCTGGCGATCGGCGACGCGCCCAATGCCAAGATCGACGACACCTATCTGCATAAGGCGATCGAGCAATATAAGAAAGTCACCGAGCAGGCTCCCAAGGATGTCGAGAGCTGGTCGTACCTGGGCAAGCTCTACCGTGCCTCCAGCGATTCGGCGGCGGCGGAGAAAGCGTTCAACAGCGCCCTCCAGGTGGAACCGGACAATGAGGATGCGTTGACGGGTCTGGCGGCGATCTATGCCGACATGGGCGACTCCGCCAAGGCCCTCGAGAAGCTGAAGACGCTGACCGACAAGAGCCCCAACGAGCACACGCTCGGCATCCTCGCCCAGCAGTACGAGAGCATGAATGACTACAGGGCGGCTGCCGATGCGCTCGAGCGCGCGGTTGGGCTCGATCCGGACGACGAACGCCTTCAGAAGGAGCTGGCGTTTGCCCTGTTCCGGTCCGGCCAACTCGATGAGTCGCTGAAAGTTTACCAGCAGCTCGCTTCCGACAACCCTCGCGAGCCTGGCTACCGGCTGTGGGCCGCGCGCCTCTACCGCCTCAAGCACGACTTTCCGGACGCTGAAAAGGCGCTGGCCACCGCCCAACTGCTGGACCCGGACAACATCGACGTGCGCGACGAACAAGTCTACCTGCTGGACGCCGAGGGCAAGACCGGCGAGGCCATTGCGGCCATGAAATCCCTGCTGGATAACCTGCCGCGCCGCACTTATGCGGCCCGCGACCCGAAGACCCGCGCCGAACTGACGCGTCATTTAGCCATCGTCTATCGCAACGCCAAGCAGTACCCGGCCGCGGTCGATGCGTTCCGCCAATACGCCACGCTCGACCCTGACGACGACGCGCAGGCGGATGCGGCGGTGCAAATCGTGGAAACCTATCGCATGGCGGGCGACCCGGCGGCGGCGGAGCGCGAAGCCCAGGCCAGCCTCAAGAAGTTCGCCGACAACCGCGGCGTCAGCCGTGGGCTGCAACTGGAGCTGGCCCAGGTTTATGAGACGGGTAAACGTTGGAACGACATGATCAAGGCGCTTGACCGCGCCGAGCAGTTTGCCAGCACCGACAGCGAAAAACTGGAGACTGCGGTGCAGATTGTGGAGACCTATCGCGCCGCCGGCGACCTGGCCGCGGCGGAACAAAAAGTGCAGGCCGGCATCAAGAAGTTCGCCGAAAACCGCGACGCCAGCCGTGAGCTGCAACTCGAGCTGGCCGAAGTTTATGAGCAGGGCAAACGCTGGGATGAAATGATGAAGGCGCTCGACCGCGCCGACCAGCTCACCAGCACCGACAGCGAAAAGGAGCAGGTGTACTACATGCGCGGCGTCAGCCTGGAGCGGCAAAAGAAATACGAGCAAAGCGAGGCCGCTTTCCGCAAGGTGCTCGAGATGAACCCAAAGAACGCGCTGGCGCTGAACTACCTGGGCTACACGCTGGCCGACCGGAACGTGCGGCTGGAAGAAGCCTACGATCTGATCAAGCGGGCGGTGGATCTGGACCCCGATAATGGCGCTTACCTGGACAGCCTGGGCTGGGTTTATTTTCGGCAGGGCAAACTGGACGACGCCCGCGGGTTACTGGAGCGCGCCCTGGACCGTATGCAGGACCCGACGGTCCACGACCACCTGGGCGACGTGTACCTGAAACTCGGCAAGACCAAAGAGGCCATCGCGCAATGGCAGGACTCGCTGCGCGAATTCCAGAAGGCCACCCAGCCGGAAGCCGACCCGGAGGAACTGGCCAGCGTCAACCGCAAGCTGGACGAAGCCCAGGCCAAGCTGGCCGCCGAAACGCACGACAAATAAGGTGGCGCACGCACTCCTGCGTGCCGCGTCGGCACTCGTGCCGACGCCTTACCGCCCGGTCCCGCCGCTCGCCTCGAGGCGGCCCGGCATGTCCGCCAGCACATAACCCATCACCGCCAGGGCGGCCATGTTTCTGCGGAAGTCATCCAGGTTGACCTTGTCGAAGGTGTCGGCTTCGGTGTGATGCCAGTCGAAGTAATGGGTGCCGACGGTGCGTTCGGCGAGGCCGGGAACGCCGCCCCGCATCAGCGGCTCGATATCCGCACCGCCGCCGCCGCCGCCGATATCGCTGGCGCCAACTCGCTCCAGCAGGCGGCCAATCTGGCGCAGCAAGTCGGCCGAAGCTTTGTCCACGTTCGCTCCGAACCCCACCGGAGATTCGGCGCCGCCATCCATCTCAATCGCGGCCACCTGATTCCCGATCCGATCGCCGATCCAGGCGCGGTAGGCTTCGCCGCCACGCCCGCCGTTCTCCTCATTCACCCAGAAGGCCACGCGTATCGTGCGGCGCGGCTCCAGACCGAGCTTTTTCATCAGCGCCACCGCTTCCAGGCAGGCGATGATGGAAGCGCCGTCGTCCTGGGCGCCCTGGCCCACGTCCCAGGAATCGAGGTGGCCTCCGATCACCACCACTTCCTCGGGATGCTCCTTGCCCGGGATTTCGCCGACGACGTCGCCGCTGTCGGCATCCGGTTCCATGTGAGCGCTCATCCGCAAATGGACTTTCACGATCACGCCGCCGGCCGCGAGGCGGGCCATCATGATGGCGTCCTCGGGTGAAACCGCAGCGGCGGGAATGCGCGGCTGCGCATCGTCATAGCGCATCTCGCCAGTGTGCGGAATCTGCATCGCCAGCGGCGTCACCGAACGCACCAGCACCGCCACCGCGCCCAGCGCCGCGGCGCGCGACGCCCCGGTGCGGCGATAGTTCACCGTCGGCCAGTAGCCCTGGTACGCCTCGTTGTAGAGCACAATCCTGCCCCGCACCCTGTCCGCGCCCAGCTTGTCGAGCTCGCTGAAATCGGAAACCGCCACCACCTCGGCCGTGATGCCTTCCGGCGGCGTGCCCACGCTCATCCCGAGGCCCAGCATGTGCAGCGGCTTATCGAGCGGCGCCACCAGGCGCGCGGATTCCTCTCCGCGGACCCAATGCGGCACCTTCGCCGGGATGATGCGCACGTTGCTCAGCCCGGCGGTTTTCATTTGTTCCGCGCTCCAGGCGACGGCACGTTCGAGAGCCGGCGATCCGCTGAGCCGGTTGCCGATCCGGTAACAAAGATACGCCAGGCGTTCGTAGCCTTCCCGATCCGCCAGTGCTGCGTCGATCAACTTGTCGGCGGTCTCGCGGTATTGGCCGGTGAGATCCTGCGCGGGCTTCTCTTGCGCTCGCGCGGCCGCCGCCAACAAAAGCATCAGTAACCCAGTGGTGCACCGTTTCATAAAGACACTATCGCACGAATGGCAGATAGGCCGGCACCTGGCGGCGGTAGGCGGCGAATTCCTCCGGGAAGCGCGCGGCCAGCAGCCCTTCTTCGCTCCGTACGCGGATCTCCGTGCCGGCGATGAACATCCCGAGCGCCAGCAGCGCCCACGGCCATCGCGTCAGCAGCAGACAATTCGCCGCCAGCATTCCCAACAGCGAGAAATAGATCGGATGGCGCACGATCGAGTACGGGCCGGTGCGCACCAGCTCGTGATCGTCATAAAGACCGGCGTGCAAGCGGAATTGCTTGCCCAGGTGCGCCACCGACTGCCACGCCATCACCGCCGCGGGAATCGCGATTGCCATCCCCAACACCGTGCGCACCGCGCCGGCCGGCTGCAGAACGGGCAAATGGAAAACGAAAGCCACCGCGAAGGCGCCGGTTTCGAGCAGCAGCCCGGCGCGCGTGGGCCACGGTACGGTGATCGAAGGCCGCTTCTGATAATGTGGCGCGCGAAACAGAAACGGATACCACCAGGCGATCCAGCAAAGCAGCAACCCCGCTAACGCAATCGTTCTCAATCGGGCGCCTCCCTTTTCAGCATAAGGGACGAAGAGGGTCGAGCGGCGGACGGTGCCACGGCTTATACTGATTTAGGATGCCGGTGTCCACAATGAAAAATCCAGCTAAGGAAACGATCCAACGTCTTACCCGGGAAGCCAGAACTGCACGGGGATGGCCGATGCAGGTTTTCGGGATTCTCTGCGGATTTGCCGCCCTGGTGTGGTTCCTCGTTCGCGTGGTTCCCAAGCCGAGCCGGGCGTCTTACCCGTGCCAGCGGGCCGCTTTTCCAATTGCCAGCACATTCGTGCTGTGGGTGGCAGCCTGGCTGTCCGGACTCTTCGCAGTCAAACGCCTGGGCAGAGTCATCCGCGCTTATCCGATTTTGGCTGCGGGGATTTGCGCCGCCATCGTATTCGCCGTATCGGCCCGGCTAACTCTTCCGCTCTCTTCTCTGTCCAATACGCCTACCAGGTACGATTACTCACCACAGCAGCGAAACGTTCCGCTGGGCGCGGCTCGCGGTATTCATCCGGGCCGGGTAACCTGGGCGCACGATCCGTCGGCCACCAAGTGGGACGGCCAACGGGAGTCTTCCTCCAGCCAATGGTGGATGGACGCCAGCACCGACCAGGGGAGAGTGGATGCCATGCTCTCGGCTTGCCTGCGGAAACTGACTGGCGCCGCCACCGACGCGGAAGCTTGGCGGGGGCTTTTTGCGTACTACAACGAGAAAGCCCGCGGACTGAGCGGACGCCAGTATCAGCCCGGTGAAATCGTGGCTGTCAAGGTCAATCTGAATAACAGCGCCGCCGCTGGCCCCGGCAACATCGTGAATGTATCGCCACAACTCGCGCTGGCGATGGTGAGGCAGTTAGTTCGCCAATCGGGCGTCCACCCGGAAGATATTCTGGTTTACGATGCGCGCCGCGACATTTATCCCGCGATGCTCTCCAAAATCTGGGCTGAGTTCCCGGAGGTCCGTTTCATCCAGGCGGACCCGCCCGACCCGGCGCAACCCAATAATCCCAAGTACGGCAGTCATCGGGGCCTTGAGGCGGCCGACTGGGTGGAAGGCGTGGAGTACTCGGGCCACAAATACAAGGACGCCCAACTTATTCCACGCCAGGTGCGCGACGCAACTTACCTGGTGAATGTGGCTATTCTGAAAGCGCACTCTTACCCTTATGCCGCGGCGGAAGGCGGCGATGAAGGGCAGACCGGCGTTACCATGTGCGGCAAGAATCATTTCGGTTCCATCAAGGGAACGCCCGAGCTTCACGCCGCCATCAACACGAACCAGGAGGCCACTAAGAACGCCTATTCGCCGATCGTGGACCTGGCCGCCTGCCCTAACCTGGGAGCCAAGACCGTTCTGTATGTGCTCGACGGTCTGTATTGCGCCAGAAGACACCAGTCCTTTCCGCTGCATTTTCCGAATCCGCCGTTCAATAATCGTGTGGCGCCATATGAGAACGCCGACTGGCCGGCCAGCATTCTGGCGTCACAGGATGGCGTGGCGCTCGATTCGGTGGGCCTCGACATCCTGTTCTCTCAGACTAAGAACAATAACGATCCGCAGAACGGCAATCACCCTCGAATTCTGATTCGGGAAAACGCCGACGACTACTTACAGGAGATGGCATTGGCACCGAATCCGCCATCTAAGACCGCCTATGTGCAAGGCGGCAAGAGAATCTCCAGCCTGGGCGTGTTTGAGCATTGGGATGGCGACGGCACGCGCCAGTACTCCCGCAATAAGGACCCCCGCAACGGGAAGGGAATCGAGCTGCTCTATATCCCGATCGCCGGCCAGGCTTCCACACCGGCGAGCAAGTAGGGGAAAGAAATAGTGCGGCTCGGGGGCAGCTACTGCCGAGCCTTGCACTGCGGCGCGGTTGGTACAAACCGGCAAGCCTTGCCGTAATCCTTCCGCGCCAGCCAATACTCGCCGATGGAATCCGCGGCTGGCCGGTACGCCGGATCGCGTTCCAGCGCCTGCTGCCATAACTCGAGTGCCCGCGCCGCATTGCCCGAGCGCAGATACGCCTCGCCCAGCGCGCCAAGCGCCGGCAGGTTGCGGGCGTCTCCGGTCACAATCCGCCGCAGCGTGAGGATCGCCTGGTCGTAACGGTTCGAATACAGCAATGTCAGACCGCGCTCGTAAGCTTCCTGCTCCGCCAGCTTGTCTTTCGGATCGGCCGCCGGATTGTGCGCCGCTGGTTTGCCGCCCGCCGTGTACCCCAGCGAGCCGAGCACCTCTCGCGTGTGCGCGGAAGGTTCAGACGACGATTGCCGCTGCGGCGCCGCGTGCCGCGCCATCAACTCGTCGAGCCGCGCCTTGATCGACCGGGCCTCCGCCGGGTGCGCCGGCAAAATGTTCACCCGCTCGCCCGGATCTTTCGAGAGATCGTATAACTCCGCTCTGGGTGCATCGATGTACTTATACCCTCGCGATTCGAGAGACCGCAGAGCGGCCCAGCCGAAAGTCTCCTGCGGGTAAATACTCTCGCCGTATACCATGCGCTCACTGACCCCCGACAGCAGACTTACTCCTTCAAACGAAGGCGGCGCAGCGATGTGCAGGAAGTCGAGAATCGTCGGAGCCACATCGATCAGTCCTCCTGCCTCGGTGACTCGCTCCGGGTACTTCGGAGCGTTGGCGGGCCAGTGAATAATGAGCGGCACATGCATGGTGCTTTCGTAGATGAAGTATCCGTGGCTGGTCTCGCCGTGATCGCCTAAACCTTCGCCGTGGTCGGCCAGCAGAATCACCAGTGCTTTGTCCCAGAACCCATCGCGCTGGAGCGCCTCGCGCAGCCGCCCGAGCACTTGATCGACATGCGCCAGTTCCGCGTCATATCCGGCCACGGAAGGCGTCAGGCCAGCCGCCTGCGGCACTGTATACGGCGTGTGCAGATCGTATAAGTGAAGGAACACAAACGCCGGCTCGCCGCGATTCTCGCCGATCCACTGCCGCGCGGCCCGCGTTACCAGCGCGGCATCCCGCCGCACGCGCGCGGAGTAGGGATTCGGCAACTCACCGGCTGCCGTCTCAAACGGGCTGTCATAGAGGTCAAACCCTTTGTCCAGACCGTAGCGCCGGTCGAGCATGATGCTTCCGATAAACGCCGCGGTCCGGTAACCGTTGGCGTGGAGCACCGAAGCGAGCGTCACAGCCCCGGACGGCACGGTCTCGGAGTTCTCCTCGACGCGGTTTTCAAACGGGTAAGTCGAAGTCATCAGCGACGTATGCGATGGCTGGGTCAACGGGATCTGTGAATCGATGCGCAGGTAAATGGTTCCTTTGTCGGCGAAGGATTCGATGTTGGGCGTGCGGATCTTTGTATAACCGTACGCGCTGAGATGGTCCGCGCGCAGTGTGTCGATCGAAATCAGCACGACCGGTGTTTTTTCCGCGGCGCTGGCGGAGCGCGCGCATACGAGGATAGCCAGGATTGCGGTGTGCCGCTTCGGAATTCGCGGCGCGAGTAAGGCGGAGACGCCCGAGATTCCGAAGAACCAGAGGAGCCAGGGGAGGCCGAGCACCTTGGCGCGGGGCCACGGAATATCGATCCGGTCGACATCGGCGTTAACGCGCAAATGTCCGCTGAACGGCCCCAGGGGCCGGATACGCCAACTCACTTCACGCAAACGTGGAACCCGCACGCCCGGAGTTTCAATCGCAACATCCGCCGGCGCTTCCATCCGCACTTCGGCGAGGTCCCCGCCTTTGACGTGCGCGGTCACCACGACGCCTTCGCCCGCCCGCAAAGGCGCGCGGCCGTAAACCGCATCGGCCTGCCACATGATAAGACCAAGCAACGGGGCGGCGATCAGACTGGGAACGGCAATCTGCGCGAGCAGTCGCAGGTTCTCGCGCAGCAGGTCGCGCTGGGCGTTCCATACCAGGCGGGGCTCATCGAGAAACAGGCGCAGCTCCATCGCGTGCGCCAGCATCCGGTTCACGGTTCGCCGCGTGCCGCTGGACCCGAACCGCCGGAAGACGAGCGCCGTGACGATACCGCATAGTGCGCTCAAAGGCGCCAGCGTGGCCAGGGCTCTCATTTGAGATAGCCCAGCCCTTTCAGCTTGCGGACCAGATCGTTTTTCGATGAAGGCTGTTCGTGATTCGGCAATTCCTTCTCGATCGCATGCTCGATAAACTCTTCAAGCGAGCTGTAGCCAGCCGCCTTAGCCGCGCGCCGCGCCCGCTCGCAAATGATCTTGTTCAACTTGACGGTGGTTTTCGAAAGCATGATTGAAACCCTATGCAGGGCCGCTAAAGCATGCCCCACCAAACTGCCTATCTTTCCGTGGTGGGGCATGCTTTAGCTTGCCCAACAAATAATATCCTGTCAGAAAACCGACTGCCCGGTCATCTGTGCCGGGCGCGCTACGCCGTATAACTCCAGCAACGAGACGGGCAGATCCTTCAGCCTGGGCGCTTTCGCGCGAATCGGTCGCGTGGTGAACAGCACGGCCGGAACTTCCCCCGGATCGATGCAATGATCGGCGATCCAGGCATTCTTGTTGTCTACAACCACGCCCGGCGGAGCTTCCCCCAGCGCGGCTTGCCAGGACGCGCGGTAACCGGCGCGGTAGCCGACAATCAGATCCGGCGCGATGCTCCGGTTCTCCGCCGATGGGTAGGTTTCGTCGACGCTCGCGATCATGGTGCGCCCGCTTGCGGGGTCGCGAAGGTCGAGGAGTTGCTGCCTCACCTCTTGCTCCACCCGCTTGTCGCGTAGATAGAGACCATTCAACCCGAGTGCGTAGGCTTTGGCTGCGAAGCCGCGCGAAACCAGCCAGGTATTCAGGTTGACGGCGCGGTCAAACACAGCGAACCCATGGTCCGACATAACCATCAGCTCGGTTGCGGGCTCGCGTCGCATAACTTCGCCGATGGATCGATCCACCGCGCGATATATATCCAGTAACTCCGCATCGTGTTTGCCAAACAGCACATGGGAATTCTGATCGACCGCCGAGAAATAAAAGAACAGCAGGCCGCCCCTGAAACGCCGCAGCGAGTCATCCAAAAGACGCCGCTCATCGTCGAGGACGAGATGGCTTTGGGACAGGAACTCGGATAAGTCGAACACGCCCTGACGCAGCGCCGCGGTGTCTTCCGGAATACCGAGTGTGGACCACCTTCCCATGCCAGCAGCCACTTCACGCGCATAGGAATTGGGAGCCGAAATCGGTAGCGCCGGTTGCTGGGGATCGACGTTGACAGGCGACACGTACAGTTCGAACCGCGGGTGCAGTTGCTTCGCAAACACACGAAACATGCCTCTGACCGAGGCGATGTGGGGTAGTAGCGGAAAATCGGCTGGCCGCCATCCGGACCACTCTCCCTCCCGCACGATCGTCTTTTCATCGCCGACTTGCAGCCTGGCATAGGGGCGGTCCGGGTCGACATCCACGCTTAGTTGGACCGACGCCCAGGCGCGATCCCGGCGCAAAGTGTTGGGCGGACCCTCCACGCGCAGTTCCACGCGACCGGCATTGACTTCCACCTTCCGAATCAGACCTCCCGGTACATCATGTGAAGTCTCGGTGGGATCGTCCGTGTAGTAACTGAAAGTACCCTCGGTGCCTCGCAGGTCGGGGGTTCCCATTCCGGCCAGTTCCCGGCCCGCGTTGGATGGCGGATAGTTCGCGGGAATGCGCACGATGGTCACCGGAACACCGCGGTCCGAGAGATACTCCCAGAAAGCGCGCCCCTTACGCAACGAGATAACACGAGACCGCGAGAGCGGCAGTTCCCAAGGCCCGAGGTGCAGTGTGAAACGCGGGCCGATGGTCTTATCGGTCGAGAGATACGGCTCCAGCGTGACCGGATCGCGATGCACGAAATCGAAAATGCCATGTTCCCCCGGATCGAGCCCCGTAATAAATGTCGACCAGGCCACTGGACTCTGGGGAGGGTCGGTTGTTCCGAGGCGTGAGTAACTGCCGCGCTGCCGCAGTCGCGCCAGGCTCGGCAGGTCCGCCCAGTGCCGCTCGACAAACGCAGGGTCCATGCCGTCAACTCCGATGACGATGACTCGTTTGTACTGGCCGCCGCCGCAGCCGGCAAGCAGAGTCAGTGCGATCAAGAGACCATATTCACGCCGTGGCAACGAGCGGTCTGCCCTCCATCCACGCGGGCGCTTCGACGCCGAAAAGACTCAGCGCCGTGGGCGCCATGTCCTCGATGCCGGGGTCCGCCGCAATGATCTTGAGATTGGAGAAAAGGACACCCGGCACGAGCGGCGGATCGACGCAATGATCTCCGCGCCAAGCCTTCCGGTTGTCCAAAAATACCGTGGGAGTGACTTTTCCTGTAGCCGCATCCCAGGAAGCACGATAGCCAGGTGTGTAGCCGACGATCAGATCGGGCGCGGCATTCAGGTACGGGCCGCGATAGATATCCGACGCCCGATACACGGACTGGATAGCGGTTTGACCAGTTCCCTCATCGACTAACCCGGTGAGTCTGCGGACTAACTCGTCAAGCAGTTCCGCCGCGGCATCCTTTGTCACGATTCCGTGCGCTTCACGCCCGCGCAGATTCAGATAGACGCCGCCAAGCCCGAATGTGTATGCGCGCGTTTGGCTCCAGTCGATGCCTACCAGATAGTCGTCGGATGACGCGAGTCCCGCATGGAGGGCCAGGTATCCCTCGCGGAGCAGCCAGGAATTCAGATTGACGCCTCGCCGGAACGCGCAAAAGCCGTGATCGGAGAGCACGAATAGCGCCGTGTCGGAATCCACAGCGGCCAGCGTCTTCCCCACGATTCGATCCATATCGCAATACAGCGGTTCGATCACGTCCGGCCGGCCGTGAAACATGTGCTGCACCCGATCGGTGGTATCGAAGACGCAGGCCACCACGCCGCGGCGCGTTCGTTCGAGCGCGCTGAAGAACATCGCCTCCCGCTCCTTTTGGATAAGGTCCGCCTGGCGGAGAAACGCCTCCTCGCCGATGGCGCCTTCGTTAAGTGCCCAGGTATCTTCCGCCAGGCCCAGTGTCGCATAAGTCCCGAGTAACTTCGCCAGATAGATGGCATAAAACGGCGGATGGCTGATGGGCAAGGCTGGGTTTTCGGGATCGATCTGGACGGGGGTTGCGTAGAGGTCGAGTTCCGGCTCGGACCGGGTCGGCAGAAAGCGCACGATGCCGCGCGCGCGGCCGAATCTGAGCCGGATCCAGGGAGTGTATTCGCCGTGAACGAGCGGATACGATTCGCCCTGAATCTCGAGGCGGGAATCGCGAACGCGGAACGGCACATGAGTGCCCTCGGGTCCCGCGAGCACACCTTCGGAAGCGGTGAAGCGCGAGTAAGTGCCCTGGGTACCAAGCAAATCGGGCGTGCACATGGCGGATAGCTCGCGTCCATTAAAGGCTTCCGGGGGGAATGTCACGGGCACGCGCAAAATCGTACTCTTGACCGCATTGCGCCCAAGTATCTTCCAGAACGGTTCGCTCTTGCGCCGCATTTCCACCGCCGCGCGAGACAGCGGTAAACTCCACTTGCCGATTCGTAGAACTCGCGTGGCGGGCCACACCTTCGCCGATGATAGCTCCGGCGCATAAGTACGCAAATCGCGGCTCAGAAAATCGAAGATATTATGTTTCGCCGGATTGACGCCGGTGGCGAATGTGGACCACGCAACCGGCGAAATGGCGGGAAAGGTGGTGCGCAGACGGCGGTATGATCCGCGGTCGCGCAAGCGGGCAAAGTTGGGTAGCTTGCCTTCGGCCATCAGCTTTTCGGTTATGGCCGGATCGAGGCCGTCGAATCCCAGGAAGATCGCTTTCTTGAACCGTGTTCGCGGGCGTCTAAAAAGCAGCGACCAAGCCATGCGAAAGGGCCAGATGACGGCCGATGCGACGCCGGCCAGCACGGCCAACACGAGCGAAAGAAAGGACCCGAGAAACGCGAATCCGGCGCCGGGACCGATGTATGCAAAGAGTCCCCAGTGAATCATCGGAGACGTCCTTCGATGAAGGGGACTTCGAAAACCTTCTCATGGTGGATCGGGCCGTGACCGAAGTATCCGTCTTCGCCGAACAACTCGCCGTGATCGGAGGTGATAGTCACATAGGTGTTCTTCGGCAGCAGGTCGAATAACTCCTCGATGACTCCATCCAGATATCGCACCGCATCGATTTGACGGCTGCGCAACGCCGCGAGTTTCGCGGTGGTGAAAGTACCGCGCCGCGCCCGCGGCAGCTTACCGCCTACGATGAGCTCGTCAAGATGGCGGAAGACGCCGTGCACGCCGCTGATGGCCGGCCAATCGCCGGGCGGCTCGCCGGGCAGCGCATAAGGATAATGAGTTTCGCCCGTGTTGAGCAGCCAGAACGTGGGGGCTTGCTCGGAAAACGTGAGCTTGGGCAGCATGGCGCGCATGTCGTTGTGGCGCTCCATGAGTTCCCAGGAGTCGAAGCCGGTGTTGAGGACGGTGGCTGGATTCAAGACCGGCAGCGAGACCATGGCGCGCGTGCGAATCCCGAGTTTGCGCAGGAGCACAGGCAGGTACAAGCGGGGCAGGAAGGACTTGAACTCGAGGTTCTCGATCCCGAGGCGACGGTTGAATTTCAAAAACTCGCGCTGGTAGTATTCCGCTGCCAGGATGTTGCGGGGACTGGAATGCGGCATCAGACCCATCAGCAGGTTGTAGTGCGAGGGAGCCGTCCAGGAAGCGTAGGACCAGCGCTTTTCGAGGCGCCCCAGTTTCCGCATGGTCGCAGGCCGCGCCGCCGTGAACGAATCGTAGCGGCAACTGTCCAAGACGATGAGGACGTAGTTACTTGGCTGAGTTACTGCGGAAGTTGCGGGCATTGGCTGCCGATGTTTGGCCCCGATTTCCGTTTAGTATACACCCAATCGGCGCGGGGTATCAACATCCTGGCATACGTGGCAGCGGTTTCGGAAATGGCGCGAAACAGGACTTTGCGCATTGGAGTGGATTTGAGCCGTGGGAGAGGCGGCGATCCTGCAGGCCGTTGAGCGACGGGGAGCCTCGATGGGGTATCACTCCA
>Ga0187862_10001786_pt1 | contig 22483 bp, 18 predicted proteins | sample June2016WEW_10_1_FD_133003 | JGI IMG/M metagenome (GOLD analysis project Ga0187862, IMG submission 133003) | Peatland microbial communities from SPRUCE experiment site at the Marcell Experimental Forest, Minnesota, USA - June2016WEW_10_150 | ecosystem: Environmental > Terrestrial > Soil >...
CCGCGAGGCGGTCGATACCTGCTTTTACACCGAAGCCGAGATTACCCGCGTGCTCAAGTTTGGCTTCGAGCTGGCTCGCGAGCGCCGCAAAAAACTGACCTCGGTTGACAAGGCCAACGTGCTTGCGACCTCTCGCTTGTGGCGCGAGATCGCCACCGAGTTGAGCGCCCAATTCAAGGACGTCGCGTTCGAGAATCAATTGGTCGATTCGATGGCGATGCATCTGATACGCCGTCCCAGGGATTTTGACGTGGTCGTCACCGAGAACCTGTTCGGCGACATTCTGACCGACGAGGCCTCGGTGATTGCCGGCTCGATGGGCTTGTTGCCGTCGGCGTCGCTCGGCGAGGAGCTCAACAGCGCCGGTTTCCGCGTCGGTCTCTACGAGCCGATTCATGGCAGTGCACCGGACATCGCGGGCCGCGACGAGGCCAATCCGCTCGCCGCAATCCTGTCGGCGGCGCTCCTGCTCGAACATTCGCTCGGGATGCGCTCGGAAGCCGAGCTGATTTCGCAGGCCGTCGATTCTGTCGTGCGCGACGGCTATCGCACTCGCGACATTCACGGCGGCGCCGGAACCCAGACCGTGGGATGCAAGGCGATGGGCCGTCTGGTGCGTGAAAAGCTCGAGAGCACCGAAAGCGAAGGCGAATGAGTATTTCCCGCGAGCCGAGAGTGGCGGTGGTCGGCGCCACCGGCGCGGTCGGCAACCAGCTCATCGAACTGATCGCCGCGCGCGGATTTCAGCTCAGCGAACTGAAACTTTTCGCCACTGAAGCGGGCGCCATGCAGACCGTCGACGCCGCCGGTGAGGAGCGCCTCGTCGATGCGCTCGAGAGTCCCGCCGGTCTTCGGGATTTCGATATCGCTTTTCTCGCACTCCCTGCTCCGCGCGCCGCCGAAATTGTCGCCGCACGGCCCGGTCCGATTCTGATCGATCTGAGCGCGGCGAATCGCCCGCCCTCGGATGTGCCGATGGTTGCGCCCGGACTCACTTCGCGCGAGGCGATCGCGAAATTCCGCAATGCGGCGGTTTTCGCAACTCCTCATCCCGCCGCCCACGTGCTTGCCACCTGTTTGAAGGCGCTTGGCGCCCACGGTGGATTCGCCGCCGCCACCACGATGCTCGGCGCAAGCGCCGGCGGCATGGACATGCTGACCGCCACGGTCGATCAGACCACCGATCTTCTGAGCGCGCGCCTCGAGCTTGACGATGACGAAGTCCAGCGCGGCTTCAATGCCTTCATGCGCGAGCATGAGCGCTCCGTCGCGGCTGCAATCGCTGCGCAAGTCGCGGCGCTGCTCGACGGCTCGCCCGTGCTTTCCGTGCAGGTCGCCGCAATTCCCGTCCTTCACGGTTCCGCGTTGACCGTCGATATCGCGCAGCCCCGCGATGGCAGAGGCAACGGCGAAGACCCGGTCGAACTACTGCGCGTCGCCCCCGGTATTCTGATCGCCGAAGAGGGCGAACCGCTCGGCGTGATCGACGCCGTGGGCCAGGAGGCAATCGTCGTCAGCGTCGAGACGCGCCCCGACTCGCTGTCGCTGTGGTGCGTGTTCGACAATACGCGCCTGGCAGCTCTGGGAGCGCTCTGGATCGCCGAGACGCTGGCACTCAGCTCGCCGGCGCTGGCCTGACCCGGCCGCCCACGCGATGGTCCTCAAGCTCACGCTCGAGTACGACGGCGGCAACTATTCCGGATGGCAGCTTCAGCCGCGCCACGATTCCATCCAGGGAAGGATCGAAGCCGCGCTCGAGCGGATTTTCTCAACTCCGGTGCGCGTGTACGGTTCGGGCCGCACCGACGCCGGCGTGCATGCGCGCGGGCAGGTCGCTTCGATTTCAATTCCACGTCCGTTTGATCCCGCCGAATTGCAGCGCGCTCTCAACGCGATGCTGCCGGCCGACATCGTGGTGCTCGACATCTCGCCCGCGCCCGATGACTTCGACCCGCGGCGCGCCGCCCGCTCGCGCGTGTACGAATATCGCGTGTTGAATCGCAAGATCGCGTCGGCCTTCGAGTATCGCTACAGCTGGCTGGTCCGCGACCGTCTCGATCTTGCCGCGATGAACTGCGCCGCGCGCATCTTTGCCGGCGAACACGATTTCGCCGCGTTCCGCTCGCTCGGCACCGAAGTAAGGACCACCGTCCGCCGCGTGATTGCAAGCCGATGGACGCGCGACGCCGACGTTTTTCTCTACCGCGTCGAGGCAACCAGTTTCCTGCGCCACATGGTGCGCGCGATGGTCGCGGCGATGGTCGACGTGGGACGCGGCAAGCTCACGGTGGATAAAATCGCCACGATTCTTGCCGCGCGAGATCGCCATGCGGCTCCGGCCAACGCGCCGCCCGGCGGCCTTTACCTCGTCGAAGTCCGCTACTGACGGCGCGATCGTGCAGGTTGCACGATCCGTCAGCGTAAAACCCTTGGGGCTCAACGCGCGCGCGGCAGGCCTGTGCAAAAACCATCACGATCCCTAGAAAAAATCGCGATTTTCCTCCCGTCTGCACTTGAAATTGGCGCGCTACTGGTTCACCCTCTCTGAAAGCCCGCAACCCGGGACGCAAGGAGGAGGATGATGACCCAGTCGCAGGTAGCAGCCTACATGGCTGAAAAGCTAGGACTCACCAAGAAGCAGGGGAAGACCGTGCTCGAGGAACTCAACGCACTGGTCGTCCGCGAGCTCAAGAAGGAAGGATCGCTGCGGCTGGCCGGCCTCGGTATCTTCCGCAAGCGCAAGACCAAGGCGCGCATGGGCCGCAATCCGGCTACCGGTCAGGAGATCAAGATTCCGGCGCGCACCCGGCTTCGCTTCACCGCTGCCAAAGCGCTGAAGGACTCGGTTCTCGGCACGAAATAATCTCCTGGCCTGATTTTTGTGAACCGCGGGAACGGACCCAGTCCGGCTCTCGCGGTTCGCTTTTTTCCCGTCAGTCTTTGCCGTCCGGCTTGCGCCGCGATGCGGGGTTGCGCGCCTGGCGCGCGCGGGCAAGAAACTCGCGAATCCTGGTTTCGTATCCGCGCTCGGACGGTTCGTAATATATCTTTTCGCCCAGTTCGTCCGGCAAGTAGTTCTGCGCGACCAGCGCGCCCTCGAAATCGTGCGGATAGCGGTAGTCCTTGCCGTAGCCGAGTCCTTTCATCATCGGCGTCGGTGCGTTGCGCAAATGAAGCGGCACCGGCAACGCGCCAAGCGTTTTCGCATCTTCGCCCGCCTGGCGCATCGCGCGATACGAGGCATTGGACTTGGGCGCGCTGGCCAGGTACGTCACGCCCTGCGCGAGCGGAATCACGCCTTCCGGCATCCCGACGAAATCCACCGCCTCCTTGACCGCGATCGCTATTTGCAACGCGCGCGGATCGGCGTTGCCGACGTCTTCCGACGCAAACACCACCATCCGCCGCGCGATGAACAGCGGATCCTCGCCCGCCTCGACCATCCGCATCATCCAGTAAATCGCCGCGTCGGGATCGCTGCCACGCATGCTCTTGATGAAGGCCGAGATGACGTTGTAGTGCTCCTCGCCCGCGCGATCGTAGAGCAACGCCTTCTGCTGCGCCGACTCGCGAATGTGCTCGGGCGTGATCAGCGTCGCGCCCGCATTTTGCGCGAACTCGGCGGCAATTTCGAGCGTGCCCAGCGCACGGCGCGCGTCGCCGCCGGCGTTTCGAACTATCTCGTCGATCGCGCCGACTCCCAGCTTGAGCCCGATCCCGCCCAGTCCGCGCTCCTTGTCGGCGAGCGCGCGATGCACCAGCGTCGAGAGGTTTTCATCCGAGAGCGGATGCAGCACGAGCAGCCGCATCCGCGAGAGCAGCGCCGAGATGACCTCGAACGAAGGATTTTCCGTCGTCGCGCCGATCAGCGTGATCAGCCCGCTCTCGACATGCGGCAGAAAGGCATCCTGCTGCGCGCGGTTCCATCGATGGATCTCGTCGATGAAGACCACGGTGGGCTTGCCCGCGTCGAGGTCGCGGCGCGCCGCTTCCACCGCCTCGCGCAGATCCGCCACACCCGAGGTTACCGCTGCCAGCTTGCGGAACACCGCACTCGAGTGTTCCGCGAGCACCAGCGCAAGCGTCGTCTTGCCGGTGCCCGGCGGCCCCCACAGGATCATCGAATGAAGCACGTGCGCCGCCACCATCTGGCTCAGGAACTTTCCCGGACCCAGCAGATGCTCCTGGCCGACAATCTCGTCGATCGTGCGCGGACGCATCCGATCCGCCAGCGGCTGGCTGAGCGGCGTGCGCGATGGGAACAGACTATCCGATGAATCGGCTTTGCGCCGTGCCATTTTCGAAAAGTATCACAGTCGGCGAGTCCGGCTAAGGCGGCGCCCTACCCCGGCCGTGGCGTCGTTGCGCGGGTGGCTGGGCTGTTCTAGCTTCAAGACGGGCCGGACAGGAGCCGGCATCACCTATGATCGTTGGCATCGATATCGGCGGTTCGACCACCGACGCCGTCATCCTCGAAAATGGCGGCCTGCACGTCGTAACGATCGAGGCCAACGATCCGGTCGCCGCGGCGGCCGGCGCGCTGGGCAAACTCGTCGCCGATTTCGGCATCAAACTCGAAGACATCGAATGCGTCGCCGCCACCGGCGCGGGTTCGCGGGTGCTCGCGGATTCCCTGCTCGGCAGGCCGGTCGTCAAGGTCAACGAGTTCACCGCAATCGGAATCGGCGGCACTTCGCTGGCCGGAAAGGAAAGCGCGCTGGTGGTCTCGCTTGGCACCGGCACCGCAATCGTATCGGTCACGCCGGGCAAAATCTCGCACTTCAGCGGCACCGGCATCGGCGGCGGCACGCTGCTCGGACTGGCCAAGCACATGCTCGGCGTCTCGACGATCGAGCGGCTCGAAGAACTGGCGCGCAAGGGCGACCTGCGCCGCATCGATCTCAGCGTTCGCGACATCGCCGGCGGCGCGATCGGCGACCTGCCGCCGTCGACCACCGCCGCCAACTTCGGCAAGATAAGCGCCGACGCGACGCCCGAGGACAAGGCGCTCGCCATCATGAACATGATCGTCGAATCGATCGGCGTGCTGGCGATGGCCAGCGCGCGCGCCTGCGACCAGGAAAACATCGTGCTCACCGGCAAGTTGTCGCGCCTGTTCCGATTCATGCAGGAGATGAGGCGGCTCACGTTTCCGTTCGGGCGGCGCTTCGTGATTCCCGAGCACGCCGATTTCGCCACCGCGATCGGCGCCGCGCGCCACGCCCGCCCGCACGAATAGCCGGCCACGGATCTCTTTTTCCGCGACCTTGAACGCGCCCTGTGCGGGATCTGTGCGCGAGCAGATTCCGCTTGCTTAAGCAGGCCTACAAAGTGTATTACGAAAATATTCAGTGAGAGGGGGAAATCGGGAAAATGAGTCTTCTGCCCAGATGCTGCTTCTGCGGAGCGATCCTCTGGTCGCCTTTCGAGGTTGGTTCCTACCAAGGGCGAACCGGCTTGCATTTAGCGCATCGCGATTGCCGAGACGAATTTTTGGAGGCTACGCGCGCAAAGATTCGACCTCAAAACTTAATCTATTCAAAACCGTCCGCTACCGAAATTGGAGCAATGGGTAAATCCGGTTCACCCCGCTCTGGTTCCACTTCGACCCGGCGCGGATCGCGTTAAGTACACACTCCCGACAGCCCGCCGGCCACTGCCCTTTGCGGGGGGCGTGGCTACATCATTGCGGCGCGGTAGGATATAAACTTCCAGGATTCAGGCGCGGGCGGATCTGCTCAACGGGATCTGCCCAACGGGATTGTCCGGCCGCGCCGGCGCGTTTGCGAGGTTTAATTCACCGATGCCATCAGAGTTGCTCAAAGGATTCCGGCTGCTCGATTTGACCGACGAGAAGGGCGCGTTGTGCGGCAAGATGTTCGCCGACCTCGGCGCCGAAGTTATCAAGGTCGAGCCGCCCGATGGATGCTCGACGCGGCGCATCCCGCCCTATCTCGAAGATATCGCCGACGCCGACCATTGCCTCTATTCGATCGCCTATCACGCGGGAAAAAAATCCGTGACCGCCAACCTCGCCACTGACGACGGGCGCGCACTCGTCGCCGATCTTGCGGCGCAATCCGACTTCCTGGTCGAGTCGCACCCGCTGGGCTATCTCGACTCGATCGGTCTCGGCTACGACGCGCTCGCCAGGAAAAATCCACGCCTCATCTACGCGTCGATCACGCCGTTCGGCGATAGCGGTCCCGGCAAGGACTACAATTGGGCCGACATCATTTCGTGGGCGGCCGGTGGCCAGATGTACCTGATGGGCGAGGAGGGAAAGCCTCCGCTCCAGATGAGTCTGCCGCAAGCCGGGTTGCACGCCGGCGGCGAGGCCGCGGTGGCCATGATGCTCGCGCACTACCCGCGCCAAATCGACGGGCTCGGCCAGCGAATCGTCGTCAACATGCAGGCCTGCATCGTGTGGACGCTGATGAACGAGCAGGCGATGCCGTTCCTGCACGGCAGCCATCTGACGCGCACCGGAGTTTTTTTCGGCTCGGCCGACGCGCGGCGCAAGATGGTGTACGAATGCAAGGACGGGTACATCTCGACCCTGATCGCCGGCGGGACGACGTTCGGCAAATCGACCATCGCGCTGATCGAGTGGATGCGGGAGAACGGATTCGGCTCCGACTGGATGCGGACCAAGGATTGGTATTCGTGGATACCCGGCGTGTTCATGGCGATGACCGAGCAGGACCACAAGGAGACCGACGAACTCGAAGACACGGTCCAGCGCTTCATGCTCACGATGACCAAGCAGGAAATCTACGCGCAGGCGCTCAAGCGCCGGATCTTTCTGGCGCCGGTGGCGACCGTCGCCGACATCGCATCCGACGAGCAGCTCAAAGCGCGCGACTTCTGGACTGCGGTGCCGCACGACACCATCGGCCGCACGCTCACATTTCCCGGACCATTTGCGAAAATGACCGCGACCCCGATCGGATCGATCGCCCGCGCGCCGCGAATCGGCGAGCACAGCGACGAGATTTACCGCGGGCTGCTCGCCCTCACGCCCGAGCACTTGAACAAACTCCGAGCCGGCGGCTCGATTTAACCAGGAGAAATTCGAGATGAGCCGTTTCGCATTGGAAGGAGTTCACGTGCTCGACTTCGCCTGGGTCGGCGTCGGCCCGATCACGACCAAGTATTTCGCCGACAACGGCGCCGACGTGATTCGCATCGAGTCCGCCGCGCGCCCCGACGTCCTGCGAATCGGTCCGCCGTGGAAAGACGCGATGCCCGGGATCAACCGCAGTCAGTTTTTCGCCAGCTTCAACACCTCGAAAAAGGGAATCACGCTCGACTTGAGCAAACCCAAAGCGCGCGACCTCGCCAAACGCATGGTGCCGTGGGCCGACATCATCGTCGAGAGTTTCACCCCTAAGGCGATGCGCAACTGGGGACTCGATTATGACAATCTGCGTGCGCTGCGCCCCGACCTGATCATGCTCTCGACTTGCATGCAGGGGCAGACCGGCCCCAACGCGCTCTACCCCGGCTTCGGCCAACTGATGGCCGCGCTGTCGGGCTTCTACTACATCTCCGGCTACGGGCCCGGCTCATGCACGCCGCCGTACGGCGCCTATACGGATTTCATCGCGCCGCGCTTTTCCACTTGCGCGCTGCTCGCCGCGCTCGACTATCGCCGCCGGACCGGCCAGGGACAGTATATCGACATGTCGCAGTACGAGGCCGCGATGCAGAATCTCGCGCCCGCGTTGATCGATTACTTCGCCGGCGGACGGGTGCTTGGTCCGCGTGGCAACGCGTCGCCGCGCTACGCTCCGCACGGCGCCTACCGATGCGCCGACGAGGATGGCAACGAGCGGTGGATCGCGATCGCGGTGGCGGGCGACGATCAATGGCGTGCGATGCTCACCGCGCTCGCCGCCGATTCCACCGATCGGCGCTTTGCGACGGCTCAGGGACGCATGGAGAACGCCGGCGCAATCGATGAGTTCGTCGGCTCGCTCACCCGCATCCACAACGCGCAGGAACTCACCGCGAAGTTGCAGGCCGCCGGCGTTGCCGCCTATCCGGTCGAGAACTGCGTCGATATCCACCAGGACGACAACCTCGAGGCGTTCGGCTTCTGGCATTGGCTCGAGCACAAGGAGATGGGCCCGTCGCCCTACGAGGGACTCGAGCATCGGATGAGCCGCACCCCGGGCGCGCTTCGATCGGCCGCGCCGGTTCTCGGCCAGGACAACGACGAAGTCTTTCGCGAGATGCTCTCGCTCAGCGCCGATGAGATCGAGCAGCTAAAAAAAGAAAACGTGATATTCTGAGTTCCTTCCGCGACCCCTCGTGCGATACGAACTCAAAATTGCGCTCCGTTATCTGCGCGCCCGCCGCAAGGACGCCTTCATCTCGGTCACGACCATCTTTACCGCCGTCGGCGTGATGATCGGCGTCGCCGCGCTCACCGTGACGCTCTCCGTGATGGGCGGCTTCGAGCAGAGCCTCAAAGAACGCGTGCTCAGCCTCAGCCCGCAGGTCCAGATACTCAGTTCGCAAGGATCGATCGACAACTACGCTGACATCGAGAAAAAGGTCGCCGGCGTGCCCGGCGTCAACGGCTCCGACGCCTACATCGTGGGGCAGGCGATGCTGAGTTCGGGACGCGGAATCGGCGGCGTCATCGTGCGCGGCGTCGAGCCGGCCAATCCCGTCGTGCGCGCGCAATGGGGCCGCTTTATGACCGCCGGCGGTCTCGACGATCTCTCGCGAAGCTACGCGATCCCCGCGATCGCCGCGCAACCCGCGGCCGTGGCAGGCGGCCTCGCCATCGGAGTCAGCCTTGCGAAAAAACTCAAAGCCAAACCCGGTGACGCGGTTCGGATGGTCGCGCCGATTTTCTCGCCCGATGGATCGCTCTCAACCAAGAGCGGCCAATTCGCGGTCGGCGCAATCTTCGACTCCGGGATGAACTTCATCGATAGCAACATGGTCTTCATGGATCTCGCGCACGCCCAGGATTTTTTCGGACGCACCGGACGAGTCGACGGCATCGATATCCATCTGACCAATCTCGACCAGACCGACGCGGTGACCGACGCGATGCGCAAGCTGTTCACGAGTCCATACCAGGTGCGCAACTGGATCGAGTTCAACGAAAATGCCGCCGCCGGCTTCGCACTCCTCAAGCGCGTCTACGCACTCGTGCTCGTGATGCTCATCGGGGTCGCCGCGTTCAACCTGGTCGCGACGCTGATCATGGTCGTGATGGAGAAGCGCAAGGACATCGCCGTGCTGATCGCGATGGGGGCGACGCGCCGCGACGTGCGCCTGATCTTCGTGATGAAGGGAATGATCGTCGGCGCGGCTGGGACCGCGGCCGGATTGATCCTCGGCGCCGCCGGATGCTTCGCGCTGGCGCGTTACCAGTTCATTCACATCCCGCGTGAAATTTACGGCATCTCGACGCTGCCGATCGCCGTCGATCCGTGGAACTTCGCCGCCGTCGCGCTGGCCGCGATGCTGCTCTGCTTGCTCGCGACCGTCTATCCGGCCCGCCAAGCGTCGCGAGAGATGCCTGTCGAAATCTTCCGCTCCTAGCTCCGCCGCACGCCCTACCCCACACATCCGCGGACAGGTGAAAATCGACTACTGATTATTTGGTGTGTGATTCGTATTCGTGGGGGGCTTGGCGGCGAGCTTCGGTTTGCGAACGACCAAAGTCTCGTGACCGCGAACCTTGATCGTGCGCGCCGGCTCTGACTGAAAGTTCTGACTCGGTCCGTCAGAATGCCGTGGCTGCGACGAGCTGCGATTGCGCCGCCAGTTGCTGAGCTCCTTCGACAGTTTTGAGGCCAGCGAGTCGTTGTCCTGGCCGCTCTCGGTCGATTCTCCGCTTTCCTTGTTGAGGTCGCCCTCAAACTCCGCGGAACTCATTTGCGTTCTCTCTTCTTGTGACGTGGATTTGTCCTCCTTGCTGGGAACGTTTAAGAAACAGGATTTTAGTTTCCGAAATTGATGTGCTGACAGTAATCGGCGCTCGCGCTCGCGGCAGCCTGGGGTCGTTAATCAGTGGATAAGATTGTGTCTCGACTGCGTACCGAATCTGAGTTTTATCGGCGCGTTTCGGCTTGGGATGATTTTGTGCGGGATACTTTGCAGGCGGATTTTCCGCCGGCCGGGCCTGCTTTCGGCTCCGGCCGGCGTACAAGTTATTGGTATCTTAGATTCACCGTTTAGGCAAACAGGCTCTGCATGCGCAGTGCCAGACCCATGTCGCCCGCGATTCGCAGCTTGCCGCTCATGAATGCGACCTGCCCGTTGAGCTTACCGGTCGTCATGTCGACGTAGTCCTGCGCCGTCATCGAAATCGTGATGCTCGGCGTCGCGGCCGCTCCGTCTTTGACCGTGCAGGTTCCGTCGTTGATGACCACGTGCCACTTGCCGCCGTTATCGCCCGAGAGGTCGAACTGGTACGTCGCATTCAATCCCTTCGCCGCGTCTTTGTTGAAGCGACCGGGCATCGCTGCAAAGACCTCTTTTGGTGTCGTTGGTGCTGCTTCAGCCATGGAAATAGATTCCTCCTGGTAGGCGCGTACTGTACTGCGCTCTTTCCGCCATATAAGCGCTCACCTCGGACCCTGTCAATAGTATCACGCCGCGCTGGATTGATCACACCCGGCGCCGTCCGCGACGGGCCGCGGGTCAGAATCCGAACATGTTTCCGGGCACCACCGTGATGATATTGCCGCGCACGTGCACCCCTGGCGACGCGTTCTCGGTGATCGTCACTGCCTGCTGCTTTTGCGCATCGCTCTTCACCGTGCCGCCGAGATACGCGTCATGACCGATCACCTTCACCGTCACGTTGTTCAACCCCGCGGCATAAATCTGCGACGCGATCGCAGCCTGGCGCGATGCCCAATCGGCCGTGTCGGTGCTCAGCGAATCGATCACGTTGCCGACTCCCGGTACCTGCCGCACGATTTTTTCCGTGTACAACTTGGCGTCGGCGTCGAACACCTTGCCGAAAACCGTCACCGTGCTGCCGCTGGTGTAACAGTCCACCCGCCGCGTCCTCGGATTCGATCCCAGCACCAGCTTGACTTGCTGCTGCAAGGTTAGCGGCGGCGGCTTGGGCGCGGTCGCCACGTGATGACGCTTGCGCGGCGCGGGCGCCGCGGTCGGCGCAGGCTCGGCCACCATCGGCGGCGACTCGACTCCCGCCGGCGAGGGAGCGCTCACCGCTTCCGACGCGGCCGGCGACGGCGCCGCCGGCGCGCTGGCGAATTCCGGCGCCTCGGTCGGGCTCAGTCCCGCCACCTTCGAGCTCAGTTGCGACTCGAGCGCGTCCTTGGTCGCGGGATCGTTGGTGAAAATTACCGGATAATCGATCTCGACCGGGCCGCCGCTGAACGGCGCAAAATTCCACGCCGAAACGTCCTTCACTACTTCCGCGTCGAACGCCGGATTCGCATTGGTCGAGGTCCGCACCGACGCCTCGTCCACGCTGCCGTTGGGCAGCACCCTGACTCGCACCGCCATCCCATCTCGCAGCGTGCTGTCACCGGCGATCGCGCGCGAATAGCTCTCCAGCAATCCGTCCTTGTGATCTTCGAAAAATTTCCGCGCCGCTTCCTGGTTGCGCTCGGGCGCCGCCGCCGATTCGCCCGTCACCTGCACCCCCATCGCCTTCGACAACGCCACCAACGGCCCGCTCGGCGCCGGCGCTGTCACCGACGCGACCGCCGCCGGCGACGCGTTCGCCACCGGCTGCTCCGCGGGCGTGGTGCTCAGGTGAAGCGCGAGCCACGCGCCGCCGCCCAGCGCGACTATCGCTGCGATCACGTACCAAACGGTGCCGAACCGCCCGCGGCCTTCTTCTTCGCTCTCGCCGTCGGGCATCCGGCCCGTGATCCGCATCGACGGCGACGCATCGCGCCGCACCGCCGCCCCGCCCGGCGTTACCCGCGGCGGCGACGACGACGGCTGCCGTGCGTACGGCGTCGCCGATTCCACCCCGAGCCGCGCGCCGCAGAAGTTGCAGATAAGTTCCCCCGGCTGAGCCTTGCCGCCGCATACCGGGCATTCGATTTGCTCGCCGCCGGCGATCGCACCGGTGGCGGCGGCGCCTTCGGCAAAGGCGGGTCCCGCCTGCACCAGCGCGGTTCCGTCAGCCTCGCAAAACGTCTCCGAGTCGGGAAAGGTCTTTTCGCAGCGCGGGCACCTTTTCATCTTGGTAAGCGCTCCTCCGGCGCAAGTTTCGATGATATCCGCGCGAATTGCGACACGCCAACCGGATGCGCATGGCTCGCAGCGCAGTACTGTCCGATCGCGATCACTGCCTTGCGATTACCTCGGCGCCGAACTTTTCCATCGACGCGATTTGCTCGCGGGTCGTCGCGCCCGGCGCGACGATTATCCGCGACGCGCCCATCGCCGCGAATCGTTGGATATCTCCGGGTTTCAATTGTTCGCGCAGCTTGCTCACCGTCAGTTCCAGCGGCGCCGTCCGCCCCGCCGCGCGTTCATGCTCGCGCAGGCGCTTGATCGTCGCCGCAATCTCGTCGATACCGTCGGCGATTCCATACCACCCGTCGCCGAGCTTCGCCGCCCGCTTGAGCGACGGCTCCGTGTTGCCCCCGAACACGATCGGTGGATGCGGTTTTTGGGATGGCTTGGGCATGAACTTGAAGCCTTCGATCGATATCGTCTTGCCGTGATACTCCGGCGACTCCTTGCTCCACAGTTCCTTCATCAGCGCGATATATTCGCGCGTGCGAAGCGCTCGATCCTTGAAGCTCAATCCGACCGCGTCGAACTCCTCCTCGAGCCACCCGATCCCGACCCCGAAAATAAATCGCCCGCCTGAAAGCACGTCCAGGCTGGCGACCGCCTTGGCAGTCGCAAACGCGTTGCGAATCGGGACCACGAATACTCCTGTCGCCAGGCGAATCTTCGTGGTGATCCCGGCGACGAACGCCAGCGCCAGCATCGGATCGTGCAGCGGCGTTTCCGGCGGCGCGCCCATCCTGCCGCTCAATGAATACGGATACGGTGAGCGATACGTTACGGGCAAGATAATATGCTCCGGAATCCAAAGCGATTCGAAACCGCTCTCCTCGGCTTTGCGAGCGACCGCCGCGATACTGTTGGGCGACGTCTGATACAAAAATGTTCCGAATTTCATTGCATTCAACCCGCTGGGCGCTCGACCTTTTACAATCCTAGTCAGTTTCCAGCTTCACCGCGAAGACCGCCGGACGTTCCTTCAGCTCCTCGACCCGGCATCGAGCCCTCGGCTTTCTCCCCCTGAAATAACGGGCGAGGTAAGATCCGGGTTCCTTCGCTGCGCTCAGGATGACACAAAAAAACTTCTAGCACGGGCCGCGCCCGCAGCTCTTCCATGGCGTAGTCGCGAAAAGATGCGTTGCGCAGATTTTCGCGTCTTCTCACTGCGGTGCAGGGCTCAGCCCTGCCCAAGGAGGTGCGGAACCCGGGGAGGGTTCCGCATACAATTAAGTTCCTTCCTTCAGACAGGAGGTCTGAGACTATGACCGAATCGGCACGCGCGGCGCTCTCGATACTACGAAGCCCCGCCAATTTCGATTGGACAATCGTGTACCTGTTAATCCTGACGATGTACCTCTATTCGGGCGAGATCATGGCGCGGCGATGGAACGTGATCGCGGCGGGACTGGCGCTTTGGTTTGCCGACTGGATTAACGAACTGGTCAATTCGGCGATTTTGTTTTGGACCGGACGCGCGCCGTTATGGGTCGAGACCGGGCACACCTCGTATCAGATCCTGGTCGGGCTCAACGCCGAAACCACGCTGTTGTTTTTGATCTACGGGATGGCGTTTGCGAAGCTGATGCCGGCGAATCCGCGCGCGAAGATACTCGGCTTGAACAACCGATGGATTTTGATCGTCGGACAATCGGTCGCGTCGGTGATCCTGGAAGTCGTGCTGAATCGATGGGGCTATCTGAACTGGTACTGGCCCTTTTGGAATGTAGGCGCGGGACTGATCTTGATCGTCATCTTCGGATACGCGTGGTTTTTCGCGGTCGCTACGTGGGCGCACGACGCTGAAACTGAGACGAAGCGATGGGGCATCGTGGGTGGATTAGCCTCTGTATCCCTCTTGCTGGCAATTGTCTTTGGCTCGCTCGGATGGCTGTAGGTCTCGGGCATCTCAGCGTAAACTCCGCCCGCATCTCGCGACGGTGACCGCGCCCGCCAACGGCGGGCGGCCTTAACACTGGGTGCAGGGCTCAGCCCTGCGGTGCAGGGGGGTCACCCCTGCCCGTTGGCAGGGGTTGCGCCCGCCAACGGCGGGCGGCCTTAATACTGGGTGCAGGGCTCAGCCCTGCTCACCACGTGACGAACGCACTACTGTCGCGAATCGAGCTCCGCTTCATCGACGCCGCCGGCCACGCGCGCGCGCTCGGTCTCGATACACCGTCGGGCGGGCGCGAATCGAGCGTCGTCGACGACGGCCTCGCCATTTCTGCCCGTCTCGAACAGGCATTCGGCGGCTGCGTCGTGCGCGCGACCGTTGCCAATCGCGGCGCCGATCCGGTTCGACTCACGTCTGCGATCTTCGAAGTCTCGACCGGCCTCGCGCCGTCCGCCCCGGCCCGATTCTTCAAGCATGGATACCAGTCATGGAGCGCCTCGGGCGGCCACGATATAGGCGCTTCGCAAAAAAACCACCCGCGCGACACCGCCCCTTTCATCATTCGCCTGATGCACCAGAGTGAACCGGCTCGCCCGCCTGAATTCCCCGAAGCGGATACTTCTGAACTTTTCACCATTGTCGAAAGCCGCAGCGCCGGGGAATGCGTCCTGGCCGGATTCATCGGAGCCGCCACTTCGCTTTCGACCCTCACCGTCTCGAGTCCTGAAAAAATAATCGCCCGCGCGATCCTCGACGATGTAACTCTCGGGCCGGGTGCGCATCGCGAACTCGACCCGATGTTCATCGCCGCCGCCGATGAGTCCGCGGCGCGGATGGCCGCGCGATGGGCCGACGTTACCGGGCGATGGATGAACGGGCGGGTCGGCGCGCCGTTTCAGCGCGGATGGTGTTCCTGGTACCACTACTTTGACGCGATCACCGAGGACGCGCTGCGCGCCAACCTCAAGTCGCTCGAGGCGATGCGCTCGGAGTTTCCGCTCGACGTAATTCAACTCGACGACGGCTTTCAGTCCGCGCTCGGCGACTGGGATACCACCAACGCCAAATTTCCCGGTGGGCTGAAGAAAATCGCCGGCGAAATTCGCGCCGCCGGCTTCAAAGCCGGGCTGTGGACCGCGCCGTTTCTTGCCGCCCGCGACTCGCGCCTGATGATCGATCATCCCGACTGGTTCATCACGCACGCTGAGACCGGCGAACCGGTTCGCGCCGGCTACAACGCGAACTGGACGAAGAGCACCGACGCGTTCGCATACGCGCTCGACGCGAGCAACCCGGCGTTTCTCGCGCACCTGCGCCATCTGTTCGCCAAGCTCACCGGCGAGTTCGGCTACTCGTATTTGAAACTCGATTTTCTTTACGCCGCCGCCGCACCCGGCCGGCGTCACGATCCAAATCTCACGCGCGGCGAAACCATCCGCCGCGGCCTCGAAGCGATTCGGGCCGGCGCCGGCGACGACGCGTTCATCCTCGGATGCGGATGCCCGATTGGCCAGGCGGTTGGCGTCGCGGATGGGATGCGCATCGGCCCGGACGTTTCTCCGTTCTGGGGCTCGACCGCTTCTGGAGCGGGAGACCCGTCAACGGTCTATGCGCTCGACGCGATCATCGCGCGCAGCTTCATGCATCGGCGGCTATGGCTGAACGACCCCGATTGCTTGATGCTGCGGGCGCGCGAAACCCGCCTCAATGCCGACGAGCGCGCGGCGCTGGCCGCGACCATCGTCGCCAGCGGCGGGATGCTTCTGATCTCCGATGACATGAGTATCCTCGACGCCGAAGCGGGAAAATTGTTTCGCGCAGTCGCGCAGATCGGCGCCGAGATCGATTCCAACGCCGCGCGCGAACCGGTACTCGCGCTCGATCTGATGGCTACCGGCGACGTCCGCGGCCTCATCGCTGAAACCGCAAGCGGCGGCGGAGACGCGATCGCCACCGGCGCGGTCGCGATGCTCCTGAATCGCGGCGACGAGCCGGCGCGCGTGCAGATGTCCGATTTAAAGCTGGGCGCCGTCGAAATTGATGCGCTCGATCTCGCCGGCGGCGCAAAAATTGAAATCTTCGATGCTGTCGATCTCCCGCCGCACTCCGCCCGCATCCTGCGCCTCAAGCGCTAGGGAAGCTCTCACCCCGTGCGTAAATCGATCACACTCGCGCCCGCGCCCGCATGCAACACCGCTCGCCAACTTTCAGGCGCGCCGGAATTAAGCTTCGCGTAATATCCGCGATCGATCGATTCGATCACCGCGTCCGCGCCCGCCACGTCGCACAGCGCAACGATCGAACCGCCGAAGCCCGCGCCCGTCAGCCGCGCGCCGAACGCGCCGCCGCGCCGTGCGCATTCCACGATCGCGTCGAGCCGCCGGGTGCTGCATTCGAAGTCATCGGCGAGACTCTGATGCGACGCATTCATCAGCTTTCCCATTTCATCGAGGCGCCCCGCCTCGAGCACGTCCGCCGCGCGAATCACCCGCTCGGTCTCGCTCAAGACATGCCGCGCACGTTTGAGGATTTCCAGCGGGCGGTTCGAATCCAGCGCGATCCGAGTCGCCGGCTGGCCGAGCAGCTCTGCGTCGAGCGCCGCCTGCGAGACGCCCAAGATGTCCGCCGCCTGTTTCAGATCCGCGCCGAGCCGCGCGGGCGCGGCTGCCGCGAGTTGCTCGACGAGTTGCGCCGCGTTCCATCCGGGTAATGCGCGAACCACGTCGCCAAGGATCGTCACGCCGTCGAGCTTGAGCGCGCGCCCGAGAATTCGCGCCGCCAGCGCGCATTCGACGACTCGCCGATTGTACTCCGCGCGCACCATCCCCGACTTGTCCGCTATTTCCCGGCTATCCGCCACGACCAGCGCGGCGTTCGCCGGCATCTTCACCGCGCGCACGCGGATCGGGTCAAACTCGATAAACAGCGCATGGTCGCGACGGCCGAGAATCGACGCCGCCTGATCCATTCCGCCCGCCCGCGTCCCGACGTACCATTCGCTGCGCGCAACCATCGTCGCGGTTTCGATTCCGTCGAGTTCCAGTTCGTTGACCGCCATGAATGCCATCGCGGTCGAGACCGTAAGCGCGGCGGATGACGACAGCCCGGCGGCCGGCGGCACGCGGCCATCGACGGCCATCGACGCGCCCCGCAAGTTGTCAACTGAAGTTGCGGGCGGATAAAAGCGTCCGCGCCACGCAAAATGATCGATCACTCCCTGGATCGCGGCCTTCACGTAGTTCGCCCAATCGCCGGTTTGGTACGCTGGAATGTGCCGTTCGATTGCAAAACGGCGCGAGGACCAGCCGGGGTCGGCGTTCGCCAGTTCGATTTCGGCTGCCGTGATCGCCGCGGCGGCGACGATTGTAGATCGATCGATCGCAACCGGCAGCACCGGCAGGCCGCTGTAGTCGGTGTGCTCGCCGATTAGATTGACCCGGCCTGGCGCGCGGGCCGCGAAGATTCGCGCGTCGCCACCGTCGCCACCGGCGCGGGCGCGGGCGCGGGCGCGGACTAAAGCGGCAAGCTTGGCAGCCCGCGCCAACTCATCCGCGTCCCATCCGTCGGGGATACTCATCGCCGCTTCCGCTTTGGCTTGAAGCAGGCGCGCGTCTTCTCGAGATCTTCGGGGGTGCCGACGTCGCTCCAGAATCCACGAATATCAACCGCGCGCACGACGCGGCCGTCGGCGATCATTTGCGCGATTGCACCGGGGAGTTCGAGCTCGCCGCGCACCGACGGTTCCAGCCGCGCGAGGTAGTCGAAAATTATTCCGCTGCTCGCGAAAAGTCCCGCGTTGTTCCATGGGGTCCTGGCGGTTCCGGGCGGCGGTTTTTCGTCAAGCCGCTCGACCATCATGTGCGGGTTGACATAGACGGCGGCGCCGCGGAACGGATCCTTGACGCGATTCACCGCGAGCATCAGATCGTACTCGTCGATCCGCGCGCGATGGATGAAGCGCGGGTAGTTCGCGCGGTCCATCAGAATGTCGGCCCATCCGAAGACGAAGCGCGCCACGCCGGCAAGATGCGCCTTCGCCGCAAGCATCGCGCCGCCGGTCCCGTTCAATTCCGGCTGCCTGACGGTGGTGATTTTGATTTCCGGATTTTCGCGCTGCCAGGTTTTCGCCCATCCTTCGATTTGCCCGGACAGGTAGCCCGTCACGACGATGAAGTGCGTAAGTCCGGCCGCCGCGAGCGCGCCGGCGATATGCGAAATCAGCGGCGCACCCGCGACCTCGAGCAGTGTTTTCGGAGTCTCGGCGGTCAGCGCGCCCAGGCGTTTGCCGCGCCCGGCAGCCAGCAGCACCGCCGTGGAAATTTCCGCTGCCATGGCGCCCAAGATAGCATCGCGCGGGCTTCGAGGATGCTTGGCTGGCAGTATATAGTTAAGTAAGAATTTATCGAGAGCCGCACAAATGTTTGGTGAGATAAAGCCCCGCAAGAAAGCCTCCGCGCCGTTCATTTCGATCGAGGAAGCACTCGATGAAACCCGCCGCGGCCACATGATCATCCTGATGGATGACGAACAGCGGGAGAACGAGGGCGATTTGTGCATGGCCGCGGAAAAAGTCACCCCCGAGGCGGTCAACTTCATGGCCAGGTTCGGGCGCGGGCTGATCTGCCTGCCCATGTCGGCGGAGCGAATCGACAGACTCGGGCTGAGCATGATGGTTGGCGACAACCAGGCGCCGCTCGGGACCGCATTCACCACCGCGATCACCGCGCGGCGAGCGTCGGGGTCGGGAATCTCGGCGCAGGATCGCTCGACCACGATTTTGCAGGCGGTGCGCGAGGACGCCAGCGGCGCCGAGTTCATCACCCCCGGCTACGTCTATCCGCTGCGCGCGCGCGACGGCGGCGTGCTGGTGCGCACCGGGCAGACCGAGGGCGCGGTTGACCTGGCGCGGCTGGCGGGACTCAAGCCGGCCGGCGTCATCTGCGAGATTCTGAAGGAAGACGGCACGATGGCGCGGCGCGACGACCTGGTCGAGTTCGCCAAGGTGCACGGGCTCAAGATTGTCACCGTCGCGGACATCATCGAGTACCGGCTGCGCAACGAGACGATGGTCCAGCGGATCGCGGAAGCGAAGCTGCCGACCGCGTTCGGCGAGTTCCGCGCGATGGTCTATCGCAACCTGATCGATCATACGGAGCACCTGGTGCTGGTGATGGGCAAGGTGGATCCGGCCAGGCCGATCCTGGTTCGGGCGCATCGCGAGTATCTGCCGGGCGACGTGTTCGGCTACTCGGTTCGCAACACCCGCAACCTGCTGCGCTCCGCGATGGAACGAATCGCGGCGGCCGGCGAGGGCGTGCTGTTGTACCTCAAGCGCGAGTCCAACGCGCTGGCGTCGGATTTTGACGGCGGGCGCCCGGCGCGCCGCGCAACTACCCGGGTCAACGCGCCCGAGGCTGATTTCCGCGATTACGGAATCGGCGCACAGATTCTGCGCGATGTGGGTGTGCGCAAGATGATTATCATGTCCGACGCGACGCCGCGGCTCGCCAATCTGCCGGGCTATGGGCTGGAGGTCGTGGGATCGGTTCCGCTTTCAACCAACGGCAAACAGAGCACCGCCGCCAAGTAGCGGCCGAATGCGCCGACAGCGTTTTAACTACTGACAAATGATCTCGCGCGAATTCGAATTGTTCCCCCACGGCATCAAGGCTCGTCCCTTGTGGCGGGCCTCGATCGTAGCGGCGGTGCTTGCGCTCGGCTGGTTGATTTTCGCGCCGGCGGCGAATGCTAATCCGAAGGCGAATGAACTCGTAAAGATCACCTCCGCCACGATCGATCCTCCGCTGCGGGCCGGCGGCGCCGGCACGCTCAAAGTTACCGCGCAGGTGATCGCGGGATGGCATATCAATTCCGACAAGCCGTTCAGCGAGGATTACATCCCGACCAAGCTCGAGGTCAGCGGGCCGGACAGCGTGACGCCGGGCGCAATCAAATATCCGCCCGCGCAAACGATGACACTCGAAGTCGCGGCCGGCGGCGACAAAATCGCGGTGTTCGGGGGCGACCTCAAGTTCGAGGTGCCGCTCAAGGCGGCTGCCAACTTCGCGCCCAAGCCGGGCGACGCGCTCACGGTTACCATCGACTACCAGGGATGCAACAACAACGAATGCCTGCGGCCGGCCTCTGTCAGCACAACCGTCGCGCTGGCGGCTCCGGGCGCGGCGGCAGGAGCGCTGGAGGGCATCGGCACGGGAGGCGCGAAGCGCGGCGGTATCGGCGGCGACGACGATTCCGGCGCCGCGGTCGCGGACATCTTCGCCAATCATGGATGGTTCCTCGGCTTCCTCGCGATATTTCTTGGCGGCCTCGCGTTGAATCTGACCCCGTGCGTCTATCCGCTGATCGGCGTGACGATCGCGTATTTCGGCAGCCAGGGCGGAGGCCATCGCCGCGTGATGTTCCTGGCGATATTTTTCGTCCTCGGAATCGCGCTGATGTTTTCGGCGGTGGGCGTCGCCGTGGCCATGTCGGGCGGATTGTTCGGCGCTGCGATGCGCAATCCGTACGTGCTCATCGCGCTGTCCATGATGCTGCTGACGCTGGCGGCGTCGTGCTTCGGTTTGTTCGTCTTGCAGCCGCCAAACTGGATGCTGCAGCGCGCGGGCGCGGCCCATCCCGGATACGCGGGCGCGTTGCTGATGGGCCTGGGGATGGGCGTGGTCGCGGCGCCATGCATCGGCCCGATCGTGCTGGGCTTGCTGCTGATGGTGGAGAGAAGCGGGAGCGCGCTTTTCGGTTTCGCGCTGTTCTTCACGCTGGCGCTGGGACTTGGCGTTCCATATATCGGGCTGGCGATGGCGGCCGGGCATATCCGCCGCCTGCCGCGTTCGGGCCAGTGGCTTGCGTGGGTCGAGCACCTCTTCGGCTTCGTGCTGGTCGGCCTCGCGATCTACTTTCTCGACCCTGTAGTACCGAACAACCTGATGACTCGAATCCTGCCGTATTACGCGGCCGGCGTGGGGATTTATCTGGGTTTCATTTCGCGCGAAGGGAGAAGCTGGCGACCGTTCCTGGTGCTGAGGTCAGCGCTGGGAATAGTCGCGGTGGGAGCGCTCGCGATCATGCTCTATCCGCGCCATGCGCCGGAGAAGCTTCGCTTCGAGCCGTTCAACTCCGAGCGCCTCGCGTCGGCGGCCGAAGCGCGCAAGCCCGTGCTGATCGATTTCAGCGCCGACTGGTGCATCCCATGCCGCGAGATGGAGCATTCGACCTTTGTCGATCCGTCGGTGGTCAGCGAGGCAAAGCGCTTCGTGCGGATGAAGGCGAATCTGACGGCGCAGGACAAGGCCACCGAAGCGCTGACCAGCAAGTTCGAAATCCAGGGCGTGCCGACGACGATGCTGATCGATTCGGCAGGAAAGGTGGCGCAGCGCAAAGTCGGTTACATCGGCCCGCAGGAGATGCTGTCCGAGCTGCGCCAGGTCGATTGAACGCGGCCGATTTCCCTTTTCATTTCTTCACTGTTTCACTGCTTCACGGGGTCAGCATACGGGCGTGTGATTTTCGCAAAATGGCGTTCTGTTCAAGGTACGGCCCGCTTTTCCAAAAAGGCCTTTATTGCGTCGCGTCGATGGGCTGAAAAACGCCCGCTGATTGGCTGCTTTCCTATCCACAAAAGCCTAACTCAAATACTGTTTGATTAATTGATCAAACAGTCCGTTGCTCCTTTACTTTCATCCCCTGGACGAATACTATTTTCAAAGGTGGTGGGGATGCGGAAAGGTAGCTCATCGCTCGTCCTCTTCTATGCCAAATAAACAATTGTCCGACGGCTATGGCGCCGAGTCCATCAAGGTACTGGAAGGACTCGAAGCAGTTCGCAAACGCCCCGGGATGTACATCGGCGACACGGCCGAGCGGGGATTGCATCACCTGGTCACCGAGATCGTGGACAACTCGGTTGACGAGGCGCTGGCCGGTTTTTGCACCGAGATCAATGTCGTAATTCTCAGCGACGATCGGATTTCGGTCGAGGACAATGGGCGCGGAATCCCGGTCGACATGCATCCGACGGAAAAGCGCTCGGCGCTCGAAGTCGTGCACACGGTGCTTCACGCCGGCGGCAAGTTCGAAAAGACCGCGTACAAAGTTTCGGGCGGACTGCATGGGGTGGGCGCGTCGGTGGTCAACGCGCTCAGCGACGAGTTCGAAGTCGAAGTTCACAAGAACGGCAAAATTTATTTTCAACGTTACGAGCGCGGGCTTCCGAAAACGAAGGTCGAAGAGCGCGGCTCGACCAACAGCAAGGGCACCAAGACCACCTTCTCGCCCGACTCGAAGATATTTCCCGAGATAAAGTTCAAGTATGAAATC
>Ga0187862_10001788_pt1 | contig 22473 bp, 13 predicted proteins | sample June2016WEW_10_1_FD_133003 | JGI IMG/M metagenome (GOLD analysis project Ga0187862, IMG submission 133003) | Peatland microbial communities from SPRUCE experiment site at the Marcell Experimental Forest, Minnesota, USA - June2016WEW_10_150 | ecosystem: Environmental > Terrestrial > Soil >...
GGCAACAACAACCCCAACAAACGGTGATTGAGAAGGATAAAAAACCCAACCGCACACTAACAAGGGGGGGGGGGGGGGGGGGGAGGAGGAGTTTTAGTGTATGAGCTTCCGCAGTTGAGCGGCTTCAAGTTTTGCGCTTTCGGATTCCTCCCCTCGTGCTCGTACCCCAACCCGCACATTTAACGGGCTGGTTTTTAGAAAAAATTGCGAGGCGGTGAATGCTTTGGAACAAGATTTGCTAGAGGATTTCAGGAAAGAAGTCGTCCACGCCGTGTTGTGCTTAGCTTCGGCGCTGAGCTATCTGCGGATATCCGGCGCCGCCCGGAAGGGAGGGACGTTCCATGTTCTGGCTCTTGATTATCGGCATTGCGGTTGGTCTGTTAGCAGACCGGATCATTAAGGTAGTGCGCGCGGATGGTTACCTGCCCGATGTGGAGGATGAGGGGGAGAGCTGAGGCGGCGATTAACCGATCTGTTTTGCGGGGTCTCCCTGACTTGAAGGTAGCTCCATTGCTTGGATCGTCAAAACTCTAACGCACCGATATTGCCCACAATGGACGATCTGACCGGGCGCCGCGTCATTCATCATCCGTTTTGTGAGAGTGTTCACCTGTGCCGATGCCCATACCCGATGTTCCGCCCCCGGAGCCATTTGGCATGAAAAGGGGCCAACCGGTTTACACCGCGAAAGAAAATTTCAGGAAAATCCTCTATAAGAATTTCGGTATTCAGTATTAGCTATCGGATTGTTGCCAACACACTGAAACGTTACTCTGTAAACTGGTATGTGCATAGGCTATTTACCCAATTCCTGCCCCCGCAAATCCCCCTTGACACTTGCTGTGATACCGGGCAACATGCAAGAATAGTTTGGTTTAACCTTCACCTTGTCATTTGCCCCCAATCGCCGTTCGGTGCAAAAGGGGTAACTACCTTCAAGAACTTGCATCAAGAGGATGATTTAAACGAAAAAATGTACTCACTTTAAATACTTAGCAATTGCAGAGTAGGAGCGAAGATGAGAAAGCTCGCATTATTTGCGGCAATTGTTTGTTTGATTTCTTGTTACGGTATGAACGTGGACGGCCAGACTGTAGTCCAGTCAAGTTTTGTCGGTGCGTCTGTGAGCGTGACGAACGGCGACGCCGCGGGTATCACGGGCATGAACCAGTTGTGTAAAGACGCCTTTGGATCTTCTGCGCACATGTGCACCTGGGATGAGTTCTACTATTCGGCGGGTACGCTACCCCAAGCTCCGCCTTCCCCGGTGCCCGCACTTCCAAATGGCTCTCTCGGCTTGTGGGCGAGCACGTCGTGGCATAATTGTTATTTTTCTTCGAAGCTTGAGTGCCAGGCCTCTGACACTGCTTCCTGGGTTCAGCCCCCGGCCCCTCTTTCAGCCAACTGTAGTGTGTGGAGTTCCCGTGCGTCAGGCGCCACCGGGTCGGCTGTCATTATACAGATACAGCGGGGTGTCTTTTCTCAGAGTGTCCTTTCTCAGAGTTTCGGGTTCGTTCCGTGTGCAACGGTGATGCCCGTGGCCTGTTGTTCTCCCTAAGCCGGTCAAGTTGGGTAGTCGCCGTTTGTATTTGTGATCCGGCCACATCGCGTCGTAAACTCCGGAATATCTTCAAATCTCTTAGACCGTGCATAGCCGCTGAAGCCAACGGTTAACATACAACTCAAGCGGGGAGGAGCCGCAAGGCTCTCCCGGCTTTTGCTCGAAAAGCCGGGTTGCACGTGAAACGAACCGCTTCAGGGTCTCCCCCTGGCTGCGGTGACCACCAGACCCCTCGAGAATGCCCTGCAATCGATTTTCTCTCGTCAACCCATAACAAAGACCACATGTCAAATTGCGCCCTGCGCCTTGGTCCACAGTGCAAAATATTCTTGCGAAACCGGAAGGTGACTGTAGTATGCTTTCAGCATCAGGTTCTCCTGCTTTGCCCCTTCCCCTTGATGCCCGCCAGATCGAGGAGGCGTAAATGACATTCAAATTCCTGCTTTTTGTGTCTTTACTGGTCGGATTCGCTGCCCTTGCTTATGCCGGTTTCGATGAAGGTATGGCGGCTTATGACAGAGGTGATTATGCCAAGGCTTATAAAGAGTTCAAGCCGTTGGCGGAGCAAGGAGATGCCGACTCGCAATTCTATCTGGGAGTTATGTACGACTTTGGTAGAGGCGTATCACAGGACTATATTCAAGCTATGAAGTGGTTCCGCAGGGCGGCTGAGCAGGGAGATGACGAAGCACAATTTGAATTGGGCTGGGCGTACGCCGAAGGTCAAGGCGTGCCACAGGATTATGCCGGGGCCGTCAAATGGTACCGCAAGGCGGCCAAGCAGGGATTCCCTCCCGCAGAACGTGAACTGGGAGGGCTTTACGCCAACGGTCAAGGCATGCCACAGGATCACACCGAGGCGATAAAATGGTATCGCAAGGCGGCTGAGCAGGGAGATGACGAAGCGCAATTTGAATTGGGCTGGGCGTACGCCAACGGTAAGAGTGTGCCGCAGGATTTCATACAGGCGTATATGTGGTTTTCTTTGGCGGAAGCACACGAAGATGTTACGTATGCAGAAGATTATGCAGGAGATTTCAGAGACAGTCTCGCCGAGAAAATGACACCTGCCCAAATCGCCGAGGCTCTGCGCCTGGCCAGGGTATGGAAGCCGAAAGGCCGAGATTAGGGCCTGAAGGAATGGGCATGGAGCTTAAAGTAGATCTCGAAAGCACGATATCCTCTGCTGCTACCTGTAGCATCAGAGGATATCGTGTTGAGCCGTGGCAAACAGTGCCGGCGATACGGCGTCTAAGTGCCCGGATTTTATTGTTTACCTTTTCTGACTCTGAATGATGCTGGATACCACAACATTGTTGCTTCTATTTGAGTCCGGCACAGAGTCATCAGGGTCGACCACCGCTATCAAGAAATCTCCACGAATAGATGTCCAGGAACGCTCATTGATCTTGAGATTTATGTATTTTCCGGGCTGAATTGAAGTAGATATGGTGGCGGACCCCAGGAGAGAGGTCTTGGCAACCCCGTTCTTGGAAAGATAGAGAAGGACCCGGAACGTGTTTGCCGTCGCTGCGTTCCCTATGTTCTCAACCTCGAAATTCCCGGTAATGACTGTACCCGAAGGGTTGGTTTGAATTTTTGAAAAGACCCCGGTCAGGTCCGGTTTGTAAACAACCGGAGAGGGATCAGGGGGGGGAGAAGGAGCGGGACCAGACGATACGACCAGGTTGACGGCACTTCCCGAGGCCACGCTCGCACCCGCCGCCGGGTTCTGGCTGATGACCGACCCTGAGCTGACGGCCGCGCTCGATTGAGTCGTCACGGTTCCAACCACAAGCCCTTCTCCAGTAAGCGCAGAGGTTGCCGCAGCCTGTGTATCGCCCACCACGTCGGGCACATTCACCGTAGCAGGAGAAGGAGGCGGGTTAGGAGTCCCACCGGCATATTCTATGAAATTCGCGGCGTATCCTACCTGATTCATCCCGTACCGGATGCGCATGTATCCTGACTCACCCCAGGACGTACCCCAGGAATTGCGAAGAATCCAGTAGCCATTATCCGGCCCAAGGTCGTCATTCCAGCCCACCAGCACTATAGCGTGGTTAATCTGGCCGGATTCATTCGTGTTGAAAATGCCGCCTGAGTAGGCCTGGAAATTCGGTCCGGCATATACTGCGGCTGAGATCGGCCCATAGGTGTAAATGGCCTGCTTGATCTCATCGATGGTCGGAACGGCTTCCTCGCTCCCCACATAGGCCCAGTTAGTGAGCTTGTAGGGATGGTTGTACGGCCCCCCGCAAGATGAATCGGTCCCGGTATAAGGTTTGCTGGCATTGAGGACAGCCCCCGGTCCGTTGTTATCCTGCCCGGCCAGGTCCATGTGATAGTCGTGTGCCCACCAGCCTCCGTCGCAGCTCCAGCCACTGAGGTTGCAAGAGACCAGGTACTGTTCGGAAAGATCAACCGTAGTGTTGCTTTGCAGAAGGATCTGGGATTCCAGAGGTCCTACCGTGCCAAATGCCCAACAGTCGCCGCAATTCCCCTGGTTTTTGATGGGTGTTACACCATTTAAACTGCGCCAATCCAAAGAGGAGGGAAGGGTCTGAACGGACGATCTAAGCATCGCGACCGACGGAGCTTCGCTTTTGTTCCATCCCGGCGGCTCTTTGAGGCCGGTAAGGTGCTCTATCTCCTTGTCCATCGCAGCGGAGTAAGCAACCTCGTAAGTGCCGCCCCGCGCCCTGACCTCTTCTTTTAAGGCCTCAATCTTCTTCGCCATGCCGGGCTGCAGGGCTTGGAAATCCATAGCCCCGCAAAGGGAAGGAATCGTGAAAAAAATCGCTGCAATTGCCATAGATGTGAGCTTTTTCATAAATTACTCCTTTAGGACTTTGCCTTTTTGCCTCACCGGTTTGTTTCGTTTTTCACCACCTCCCGCAGAGTGGCGTGAATCAACGCAGTGAGGTCTAAATTACAAAAGCGAATTTCCATTTCAGTCTTGTTTGCCTGCAGGTTCATTACTTCATTGGTGTTAGCAAAAGCCTACAATTCGTCACTGGTTCCACAAAGCGCGGCGGGGGAGTTCGAGTGGCTTCTGCTTGCGTCTTCCCACGATTTCTCCAATGATCATAGGTTAGGTTAAACAAAGGTTACAAAACGCACGGGGTCAAAAATCATGACTTTTCGTGATAATTGATGAGTTCCCGATGGTTTACATGAGTACTTTCATTTATTTGCAATCACCATGCGAAGCGTTGATGTCAGAAGATAAGCAAGAATCAGGCCTGGTGACTTCGCGCTTAAGGTATTCGACTGCTTGATAAATTCGAAGAGCACCAAAAACGAATAGCAACTCCGCTAAGTCCCGCGACACAATCCTGGAAACTGGAGGATGCGGGGGTGGATGATCGGAGCGGCCACCGGGGAAGGCGGGTGTCCTGAGGGAACTTCATTTTGTCCGGTTCACGGGGGGGCGGTTCGAAGGATTGATTACATCCCCCAAACCGAGATCACAATGGCTCCTATTACCATCAGGCAAGCTCCCATTAATCTATAAAAAATATGCTTCTCACGGAATAAAACCCTTCCATAAACGACACTGGCGAGGATGCTCATACGCTTTATTGATATCATATAAGCGACTTTGACAAGCGGGAGCGCCATGCAGTGTGCAAGCGACTCAAAAAGATACAACGAGCCGATAACAAGTCCCGGTACGGTGCGGGCGCGCAGATTGGTCCAGGAGATTTTCTTCAGTGCCGAGAATGCAATCAGGAGAAGTATCGTAAGAGCGGGGACGTAAGTTAGACCAAAAAAGATCGGGGAGGAGTGCAAAACCGCGTTTTTCCCGAGGACTGAAGTGATACTGTAAATGAATGCAACAACCAGCATCAGCCAGGAACCTCTTTCTCGCGCGATTGCCGTAAATGGATTAAAAAGGCTCCTGAAGGCCGGATCGAGGTTAAGAACGTAGCCCCCGACAAAGGTGATCAACGTACCGCAAATCCCTCCAACGTTCGGTGTTTCCTGAAGAAGGACGGCGCCGGTGGCCAGTATGAAGACCGGTGTAAATGCGAGGAACGGGATCGTCAATGACAGGGGTGAAACCCTTATCGCTTCCATGTAAAGCAGAAGTGCGAGCGCCTCCAGCGGTAGAGCGGCGGCGGAACTCACCCAGAAAACAGCGTCGAGGTGCGGGATTTCGATTAGCAGCAATCCTGCTATGAAAAGAGGTAAACCCAGGAGAAGGGGACACAGCACCATTTCATAGGAGTTCAAATCAGAGAGGTACTTTTTTATCAAAGCATCTCTGGTCGATACGGCCAATGCGGCGCAACATGTCAAAATAAGCCAGAGCATGTGGTGCTATAGCACAAAAAAAGCCCATCAACGTTAACTTTTCAACCGTATCAACACGTTACGAATCCGCCCCGCACTGGACAACTCAACGCGGCGGCTGCAGGCGCAGCGAAACCACCCGGTCTGCGAGCTGTGGAGAAGTGATGCTCAAGCGCGGTTGTCGAAGGAGAGAATCCAAACTTAACTTAAATACTCCAAATAAAAGGATAAATGAGGTTGCATTCATAAATGATCATGTTGTATGATAATTTATTAACTCGTATTCTCATGGGATGCTCATTCGCCAATCTTTTTCGGATCAACTCTCCACAGTTCCAACGCTGCATCGATAAGGAGTTCGACCACACACCGCACTTACCATCAACGGCGCAACCCGGAGGATGCTGTGAATAATCGCATGCGTTCACTCTCATTCGCCGCAACAGAGATTCTTACCTCAGCGATATTCCTGTCTCAAAGGCATGGGTCCAAAGAACTGTCCGGCCCTCCCGAAAAACTCACAATTACTATATCCGGAGACCTGCACCCTGTGCTGGTGAAATCGCCGTGACGAAAGGTTTTCCATGGAGGAGGGCCATCAGGCAAACGAGTACCTGCGGCACGAGGGAGGACAGTATCAGGCTGCTTTCAGGGTGGAATCGGTTTGTGTGCATCCATACCCGGGGTGGCGTCCCTCAAGGCGCGGGACTGACCCATGGCTGACTTATAAAGCCCTTCAGGGCAAAAACCCAAACCACAGGTACTCGTTTGCCGGATGAGCCGGAAAATCCCGGCTGCCGGCTTCGATGGCTAAGTCCAGAAACCGATCAACCCTTAGACCTGTGTGTTCGGAGCATGCGTTCACTCGTCGAAGAAGGGAGACGCCTTATGATCCGGCTGATGGTAGTGGACGATAATGAAGAGAACCTTTATCTGTTGCAGGCTTTACTGGCAGGCAATGGCTATGAGGCAGCCACGGCAAGGCATGGCGCCGAAGCTCTGCTCAAAGCTTGGGCGGAGCCACCGGACCTTATCATTTCAGACTTGCTCATGCCCGTTATGGACGGCTTCACACTCATGCGGTTGTGGAAGGCAAACGAGCGCCTGAACCACATTCCATTTGTGGTCTATACAGCCACCTACACCGATCCCAAAGATGAACGTCTTGCTCTGGACATGGGTGCTGACGCTTTCATCATTAAACCCGCCGAGCCGGAGGCGTTCATCGCCCGGATCGAAGAAGTCCTGAAGCAGGCCGAGGTTGACAAACTGAAGCCCCCGAACCAACCCGCAGATACGGAAGAGGTGCTGCTCAAGGGATACGCCGAAGTCCTTGTACGCAAACTCGAAAAAAAACTGCTGGAAGCGGAGCAGGCGACCCTGCGCGCGCAACGAAGTGAAGAACGTTTGCTGCTGGCCCTTGACGCAGGTGAGATGGGCACGTGGGACTGGGATCTGGCAAGTGGCGAGATTGCGTTGTCCGATGGCCACGCACGGCTCTTAGGGCTTAAGCCGGAGGAATTTGACGGCCGCTATGAGACCTTTCGCAGATCGATCCACCCTGATGACCTGGTCCATTTGGAAACAAAGGTGACTCAGGCCAAAGAGCAAGGCTGCGTGTACCGGCACGAGTTTCGCGTCAACTGGCCCGATGGTTCCGTACACTGGCTGGCGGGCCAGGGACGGTTCTTTAACAATGCAGCGGGCCAACCGGAACGAATGTCGGGCGTCGCCGCCGATATCACCGAGCGCAGGGAGGCGGAGGAAAAACTGCGCAGCAATGTGGCCTTCCTGCAAAATCTCATGGATGCCATGCCCCACCCCGTCTTCTACAAGGACGCCGGAGGCCGGTACCTGGGATGCAACCGGGCCTTCGAGGAGTTTTTCGGCACCCTGAGTAAGGACATCGTCGGGAAAACCGTCCATGACGTCTTTCCCGAGGATTTGGCTGATGAGTGTGCATCTATAGACCAGGAGCTTTTGAGAAATCCCGGAACGCAGAGCAGTGAGGTTGCAATTCAGTCCACCGATGGTCTGCGGCGCGAGGTCATCTTTCACAAAGCCACGTTCTGCAACCCCGACGGCAGAGTCGCCGGTCTGATCGGTTCCGTGCTTGACATTACCAAACTCAAGCGGGCGGAAGAAGAGCGGCGGCGTGCCGAAAGTCAATTGCGGCAGGCCCAGAAGATGGAAGCTCTGGGAACTCTGGCTGGAGGCATCGCCCACGACTTCAATAACATCCTCGGGATTATTTTTGGATACACTGAACTGGCCCGCTGGTCGCTTCCCGACGATCTTCCGGCCGCAAAGAAGTTAGACGAGGTGCTCAAGGCCGCCGACCGGGCGAAGGACCTTGTCCTGCAGATCCTCGCATTCAGCCGTCAAGGTGAGAAAGAAAAGAAGCCGGTGCAGGTGAGCCTCATCTTCAAGGAGGCATTGAGGATGCTGAGGGCGACCATCCCCAGCACCATAGACATCAGGTCGGACATCAGCAGTCGCTCGACCGTCCTTGGAGACCCCACACAGATTCATCAGGTCTTGATGAATCTATGCACCAACGCCGTTCATGCCATGCGTGATCAGGGAGGGACCCTGGATGTCACGCTGGCCGATGTCTTTGTGGAACCGAAGGTTGGCGATCGTTACTCTGAACTCCAGGAGGGCCTTCACGTCCAACTAATCGTCAAAGACAACGGACATGGAATCGGCCAGGCCATCATGGACCGCATTTTCGACCCTTTCTTCACAACCAAGGAAGCAGGGGTTGGCACTGGATTGGGGCTTTCGGTCGTTCACGGCATCGTGAAGGGTCACGGAGGGGTAATTGAAGTCGAGAGCGAACCGGGCAAAGGGACGATGTTCAAGCTGCTGTTTCCTGCGGCAGAAAGCGCGTGCTCTTCGGACTCAGTCGAACCCTCCCTTCCCCGAGGGCATGAACGTATCCTGGTCGTAGACGACGAGGCGGGTCTGGCTACCGCGATGGGGGATATGCTCGAAAGCCTTGGATATGAAACATTATGCAGGACGAGTAGTCTGGAAGCCCTGGAGACCTTTCTGCATCAACCCGGGAACCAACCCTTCGATCTGGTGATCACCGACATGACCATGCCGAGTATGACGGGTCTGGGGCTTGCGAGAGAACTTCTCCAGTTGAAGCCGGAGCTGCCCATAATCATCTGCACGGGCTTCAGCGAACATATCAGCCCCGAGAGGATCGGGAAACTGGGGATCAAGGGGTTTCTCATGAAACCCGTCACCTTGCGCGATCTTGCATTGCTGGTTAGAAGAGCCTTGGATGAGACTGCGAAGACAGGGGAACGTTCTTGAATATTGCTGATGGCGTAAGTGAGAGCGATGCGATTTTTCGCAGTCTTTTCGATGGGGCGATGGACTCCCTGCTGTTGATTGACGCCGCAGGCCATATAGTCGAGGCGAACCTGACGGCTTGTGCCTGCTTGGGGTATGAGCGGGAAGAGCTGCTTGGCCTATCGGTCATGGAAGTTAGAGCAGGCATCGGTTCTGCCGATATCCAGGAAACGTGGGACCGGGTCTCCATTGATAAATCTTTGACCGCGGAAGGCTCATATCGACGTAAAGACGGTACGTGCTTCCCGGTCGAAGAAAATATCCGCGCATTCGGTTACCAGGGGCGGGACCTCCTTCTCGTATGCGCGAGGAATATTTCAAAACTCCGTAAGGCGGAAGAGGATCTGCGTGCAGAGCTGAAGATGTGGCATACAACCTTTGAGGCCATTGACGACGGCATTTTTATTCTAGACGGGGAACATCGGGTTCTACGGTGCAATGAGGCGACGAGAAGGATCGTCGGCTTACCGGTTAGGGAGATCATCGGCCGGAGTTGTCATGACCTCATGCATCATAGCGATGTTCCAATTCAGGAATGTCCCGTCCATAGGATGTGTGAAAGCCATCGGCGCGAAAACGAAGTGATACAGTTGGGTGAGAGGTGGTTCAATGTAAAAGTTGAGCCTTTGACCGATTTCGTTGGCAATCTGAGCGGCGTAGTTCATATCGTCAATGATATCACCTGGCAAAAGTCCAGGGAGGAAACCCTTCGTCAGACCAATCGCGCGTTACAGTTGTTGTCCGAGTGCAATACGGCCGTGGTCCAGGCCACAGAGGAACACACGCTGCTGGAGGATGTGTGCAACATCGCCGTGGGTACGGCCGGCTACTACCTTGCCTGGGTGGGATATGCCGAGCAAGATGATGCGCGCACCGTGCGCGTGGTTGCACATGCAGGTCCCAGTGGGGGCCTTTTGGAACACTTGCACATAAGCTGGGCAGACAACGAATATGGGCGCGGCTCTGTCGGCCCCTCCATCCGCTCGGGCAAGCCCTGCATAGGCCGGGATGTCCTCAACAACCCTGATTTTGCACCGTGGTATGAGTTTTTCAGTCAGCTCAACTTCGGTTCTGTCATTTCAGTGCCCCTCCGGGCTGAGGGCGCCAGCTTCGGCGTCCTGGGCATTTATGCTGCCGAAACGAATGCCTTCGATGCAGCAGAGGAAGGGCTTCTCGAAGAGCTGGGCAAGAATCTCGCCCACGGCATCATGGCGCTGCGTGTCCGAAAAGAACGCGCCGAAGCCGTCGTCGGCCTGGAGCGCGCTCGAGCGGAATTGGAGGACAGGGTAGTCGAGCGAACTGCCCAATTGAGGCAGGAAATCCTGGACCGCGAGCTCGCCGAGGAGTCATTGCGCCACAGCGAACAGAAATATCGGGAATTGGTGGAAAACGCCAACAGCATCATACTCAGAATGGATGTACTGGGCAGGGTGACTTTCTTCAACGAGTTCGCTCAGAAGTTTTTCGGCTATGAGGAGCGAGAATTGCTCGGCCGCAGCGTTATTGGAACCATCGTTCCTGAAACTGAGACTGGAGGACGGGACCTGGTTCAAATGATCAGGGAGTTGGCCTCACATCCTGAAAGATTCGAGAGGAGCGAAAACGAGAATGTACGCCGTAACGGTGAGCGCGTCTGGATCGCATGGACGAATAAGCCGGTCCGTGACCAGTCGGGCCGGCTTACAGGAATCTTGTGCATCGGGAACGATATCACTGAGCTCAAAAGCGCTGAAATGCAATTGCAGATATTTCGAAAATTCGCTGATAATGCCGGCGAAGCCATGGCCATGGCTGATCTCGACGGACGAATCACCTATATGAACACAGCGCTTCTTGACATGCTCGGTGAGACCGAATGGACTCCGGGCCAGGACAAGAACTTCATGGATTGTTTCAGGATGGAGCAGCGCCAAAGGCTGCAGGCAGAAATCCTCCCCGTTCTCTTCACTCACGGCGACTGGACCGGTGAAATGGACGTGCTCACCAGGGATGGCCGTCAAATCCCCGCGCTGGTAAATCTCTTCCTGATCCGCGATGATGCGGGGCAACCGAAATATATCGCCGAGATCATCACGGATATGACCCATCAAAAGGAGGCGGAGCTGGAAATACTGCGGGCCAAAGATCTCGCCGAATCTGCCGACCGGATGAAATCAGCCTTCCTGGCCTCCATGTCTCATGAGCTCCGTACCCCTCTCAATTCTATTATTGGCTTTACCGGGATACTGCTCCAGGGATTGGCAGGTCCGCTCAATGAAGAGCAGAAAAAGCAGATGGGCATGATACAAAAAAGCGCCCGCCATCTATTGCAGCTCATCAACGATGTTCTGGACATATCCAAAATTGAAGCCGGACAGTTGACTCTTTCAATCGAGCAATACGATCTGTGTGAGTCTCTCAAGAGTGTGCTTCAGATCATCCGGCCCATGGCGGAAAAGAAGGGGTTGAAGCTTACTGTAGATATCGATTCCGCAGTTTGTAATATGGTAAGCGACCGTCGTCGAGTGGAACAAATTCTTATTAATCTTGTCAATAATGCGATCAAGTTCACGGACTATGGGGAAGTGCGAATTAAGAGCTCGGTGGATGAAATGCGGCTCATTACCTCGATCACGGATACAGGTATCGGGATAAGCGCCCAAAATATAACGACTCTGTTCGAGACGTTCAGGCAAATCGACACCGGTTTGACCCGCAGCTATGAAGGAACCGGCCTGGGACTTTCCATTTGCAGGCGGTTAGTCGAGATGTTGGGCGGAGAGATTTGGGCAACAAGCGAAGGAGAACAAAAAGGAAGCACGTTCACCTTCACATTACCGTTATCGCCGAGGACAGCCCTATGAAGCACAAGGTAATGGTCATTGAAGATAATGAGCAAAACCTGTATTTGATAACATTCCTTCTGGAACATAACGGATATGAAGTGATCCAGGCCAGAGATGGTTCGACCGCCATCCAAATTGCCATGAAAACCAATCCGGATTTAATTCTTCTAGACATTCAACTTCCGGAAACGGACGGCTATGCCGTTGCGAGGCGTTTCAGGTCCGAATCGGAATTCGCCGATGTACCTATCGTCGCCGTCACATCCTATGCCATGGTAGGCGATCGTGAAAAGTGCATCGAGGCTGGGTGTACCGGCTACATCGAAAAGCCGATCGATCCGGATACCTTCATCCCGGAGCTTGAAAAATATCTTCTTATCAGTAGAAAGGACATAGACAAGAAAGATACCGACCGCTTATGAGGTTGGGGGTTATGCCCTAATGACTGTCAGTGGCAGCACCTCAAGGCCGCAGCGTCAGAATTAACCAGTGCACATCCTGCCAGTCAGCTTTGTCCTTTTATCGGATAAGAGAATACGGAGTTCATGCCTCCATCATTGGTCAGGCTGCCTCCACCCGGCAAGGCACATACCGGTGCATCGGCGTGCCCAGATGGTCACGGTTGGTGTTTTTCGTCAAGCGGTTCACGTTCGCTCCGTAGGCCTTGCCGTCATATACCAGCCCGAATCCGTGAGGTATCGTTACATGACCCCTGCAAGCCGTCCCTGTAACCTCCAGTTCGATCAATTCCGAGCCCGCCTCAGTCGTCACCCGCACCGTCTGGCCGTCCAGCAATTGAAGGGCGTCGGCGTCTACCGGATGCATCGTGAGGGTACAAGCCCTTTTGCCTTCGTTCCAGGCCGGGTTTCGCATTAGAGTGTTGGCATTTACTGAGATATGACGTCCCGCCATGAGGATCAACGGAAAGTCGTGACCAAGTTTGAGGGACTCTTCTTCGCGCTCTGAATTAAGTTCCCCGATAGTGTCCAAAAGCTCGGGGATATGCATGCAGATCCTGCCGTCTTCTGTCCTGAGGTGCGTCAGGTTACGCTCCGGGTCGACCTGGCCAACCCAGATCCCTTCCGGATGATCGATGATATTTTGAAATACCTCCTCCCCCAGCGCCGCCCCCGGTTTATATCCAGCACGAGCGGCATTTTCGTGGAAGGATTTCGGCCCCGCCTGCAGCATGCCCCATAAAGCGGCCAGGTGGACCGATCCTATCACCTTGCCAAGTGTTTTTCCAAGGATGAAAGGCATCATCCTCATGGCGTTCGGTTCCTTTGCGAGATAATCGAAAAGGGCCCTGCCATAGGAGTTGCGGCCCTGCTCTGCAGCCTTATAGAGGGTTTCAGGGAGAGGCGGGATCAGCCCAAGCCTGTCTGCCAGACGCAAATGGATCTCCCCCAACTCCAGGGGATCTCCCTCCGGCTCCACGATGGGCCGCCGCATCTGGAAGAAGACGCCGGGAAAAGTGAGGGCAAAAAACGATCCGTCCCACGACTCATAGGCCGACCGTGAGGGGAGCACGTAATGGGACAGAACGGCCGTTTCAGTCATGGCGACGTCTGCGGTCACCAGCAGGTCGAGCCGTTTGAAGGCTTCTTCGTATGCCGTAGTATCCGCATAAGAGCGCAGAGGGTTGGAACCTGCGACGAGGACTGCCCTCAGCCGCTCCGGACGGTCGGAGAGGATTTCCTCCGGCATGGCATTGGGGGGAAAAGTACCTCCGACCGGGAAAAAGTCGGTGGCCGCAGTCCGCCACGTTTTGGGATTCCTTTCGTCCGAATGAGAGCCTATGGGTAACATATGGCCTTGAAATACAGCGCCTCCCCGGGCGCCGATCCTGCCGCAGAGCGTCAGGAGGATAACTGCTAAATAAGAGGAGGCGGCGCTGTGACGGTTCATCATCACTCCCAGATCGTAGCGCAGGCATGAATTGCGGGTGGCAAAGAGGCGGCAGACCTCACGAACACGGTCGAAATCAAGATTACAGGTGCCCAAGGCGGCGCGAGCGTCAAAATTTAGGAAGAGCGATTTCACCCGATCGAACTCAGAAGTATGTTCCTCCATGTAGGCTTTGTTTTCCCATCCTTCATCGAGAATTATGGCGATCATGGCTTTTAGCAGCAGCGCGTCCGTTCCGGGACGGATGGGAAGATGGATGTCGGCTATCCGGGCCGTCTCCGAGAGGCGGGGGTCCACAACTATCAGGAGCTTGCCGGGATCTTTCGAGATTCGTTGGAGGTGGCGCGGGGCCTGTGGAATCTGGTGGCTCTGCATGCCGTTCCAACCGATTGCGAGGAGCAGGTCCGTATTCGCGATGTCCGGAACCGTGTGGATGTACTGGCGGCCGAAGGTTCGGCCATGGACCCAAAACATCCCTGAGAATTCCTGGGCGAGGGCGCTGTAATGATATTGGGAACCCAACCCCCGGAGCAGGCGCACGCCGAACGCCGCCTCGAAGTGACAGCCCTGTCCGCCGCCGCCCATGTAGGCGAGGGAACGCGGACCATGCCGGTCGACTATCTCCTTGAGCCTGGTTGAAATCTCATCGATGGCCTGGTCCCATGAGACCCTGTCAAATCGGTCTCCTGCGCGCTTCAGGGGATATCGAAGCCGGTCCGCGTTGTGCTGGTGCCAGGCGATGTTAAGGCCTTTACGGCAAACATAGCCTTCGCTTCGAACGTTGGATTTATCCCCCTTGACCTTGACGATGCGGTTGTCTTCGACTTCGACTTCAAGACCGCAGTTTTGAGCACAAAGGACACATCCGGTTTTGTATTTCTTTCCCATGGATCCCCCTTTCCGGCAGGCACGCACCAGGTCACGAAGAGCATGAAGGAGAGGAGCGGCAGCGGGGTGAAGGGCCACCAGGAAAGCGGAAATAAAAAAATTGCGGCGAGCCTTCCGACACCCGGCTTCCGTACTTTAAACTGATACGGGCAATGCTGCAAGCTCTTGTTCCATGATTCCAGTCAAGCCGGCGCGCTGCCTCGGCCGGGCTGTTTCCATCCGGGATCAATTGTAAGAGTGTGTCATCATTAATCTTTTTCTTTGCCATGGAAACATCCTGGAAACATCATGGGAATTTTTGGTTTACTGCCGTCATAGCCAGGTTGAGTCAAAATGAGCACCACAAACATTTTCCGCTCGACGACGCGGGCCGTTACGCAGGACTGAGGACTGGGGACTGAGGACTGAGTAAAAGCCGAGGAAAGCGGCTTGCCATCTCACCCTGCCGATGCCCTTGATCCCTTTCTCCGCATGGAAACACATGGAAACTCCCTGGAAACGTTATGGAAAAATATGGAAACTTTTGGGAGACTGTTTCCATACAAGATCCACCACAGAGGCACAGAGGGCGGGGCATAGTCCGGACATGGAGAGAAATAGACTATTAGGCTGAAGGCTGTTAGGTCTTAAAACCTTTAACCTGAACGTCTTCAGCCTACTTATTCCTCTGCGTCCTAACTCAGGACTGAGGACTGAGGACCGAGTGGAAATCCGTAACGCGCGCTCTGCAGCCCGCTGACTGAGGAGCGATAAGCCAAATTCCAGACACGGATGGACACGGATAAGCACCTTGATCTCTACTCCTTAATTGCTAAATCCCATCATTGCAAATTCAGGCCAAATTCAATGAGAGCAGTGAACAGTGGACAGGGAAGAACCAAATTCCAGACACGGATAAAACCTCAATCACCCAAAAATCAGCAAATATTATACCGCTAACTCAGGACTGAGTGCTGAGGACTGAGGACTGAGTGGAAACCCGCAACCCGCTGCCCTGTCTAATCCGACGATATTATACCGCGGGATGATTTGGACCTGCAAAACGGCAACCAGAAGCGGCAATAGAAGCGGCAATAGAAGCGGCAATAGAAGCGGCAATAGAAGCGGCAACCAGAAGAGGAAAAAAAGCAGGTGAGTAGGCGAATGGGTAAATGGGTGAATAGGACAAAAGCAGATGAACTGAGGAGCGGAGAAGCAGTCGAGCTTTAGCGTCGCCCACCCGAAGGCTGTGTGAGGAGATCCCTCTTACGAAGGCAATTTCAGGGGGCAAAAACCGCATTTTACAAGGCTGCAACCAGGTTTCCATATCCGAATCATTGTCGTTATGCTCGACCACTGAAGAAAAGTTCAAAGGGTTGGCAAGATGTACGTTGAATTTATCTCGTTGAATTCGTTGAATTGCACCCGTCAGGGATGTAGTATCGGGAAGGCCCGGATAACAAGTGTCCGGGTCACCAGCGGTGATTTCTGCTCATAATCGGCGGCTTTGGCAGACCGTCGGTAGGCCGCCGCGGCTGCTAAGCCGAAATGTTAAGCTGTGAATAGGAATATGACCAAGAGGCTGGAAGCCGAAAAACTTATCAAACGCGTTAGGCCGTACCCCGTTAAATACCTCTATAAGTATCGGAGCATGGCCTCTTTGGGCCTTCAAGATATATTTCACAAGAAAAAAGTGTTCCTGAGCGATCCTACCAAATTTAACGATCCGTTTGAAAGCAGGCCAATATTGACAGTTGATAGAAGTGTGCTTGCGCGAAAGTCATTCTTGAAAGAACTTACAAAAGAGCGGTTTCCGAGCGCCAACAGGGCAGAAATCAAAAAACTGATGCAAGGGAAAGATAAATTCTTCAAGGACCAGGAGAAGTTGCGAGATGTGTACAACAGATTTGTTGCCACGGTTGGAATTTACTGCCTTTCTGAAAAGAAGGACGATCTCCTGATGTGGGCACATTACTCGGACGCTCACAAGGGTCTATGCCTTGAGTTTGATACATCCATAGAAGGCAGCCTTTTCTGGGAGGCATTTGCGGTTGCCTACCAGCGGGATTACCCCGTCGTGAATATAATGCGAATAGGCGAAGCCGAAGAGTTTCGGAAAGCCCTCTTGACCAAATCTGAGCACTGGGCGTACGAGGATGAGTGGAGAGTCCTGAAAACGGAAGAAGAGGGAGGAGTAGATGATCACTTCTTCCCTCCGAAGGCCCTGAGTGGAGTAATCTTTGGCGCCCTCATGAGCCACAAAAATAGAGAGATTATCAAAAGCTGGATAGAAAGTTATCCATCAGAAATTACGATCTACCAAGCCCTTATAAATGCGCAAAAATACCAGCTGGACATTGTCAAGGCTTAACGCACTGCTCGACCGGACCGCTCACCCGTGTGGTTGGCAAAATGGCGAGTGATAGCAAGGGTTCATCCGGCTAGCGAGCAAGAGAAAGGGGTCACACCTACACTCTTCACAATTGACCGCAATTTTGGTTCACATCCGCCTTCTCGGAGGAAGTTCCGTTATCTCTTCTCTGGGTATTGAAATCTGGACGTCCCGAAAATTTGCCACGTCCAGATCAAACATTCACGAAGTCGTGGCCGGCTGCAGGTTCCGCCTTTGGCAAGTAACATAGACTTCTATCGAAGGTAGGCTGCCTCAGGCGGTGAGGTTTTCCCACATTCGCCTGATCGGCATTTCCAGTGTGACCGTTTCCAATTGCGCTTTTCGATGGCAATATTGTAAAATTCTTTAATTTCGAGCGTCCCGCAACCTCTTTCACGCTCAATCCGATCTTCAAACGGTTCGATTCGGGTGCGACCAGTAATGTAATCATAACTTAGGCAGTCCGGCTCTGTTACAAGAGGAGTACTTCGATGAAGTGCAGGAAATGTGAAGCAGAGCAACCTAAAGGCGCAAAGTTCTGTGTCGAGTGCGGCGATAAACTGGAGATGCCCTGCCCTCAATGCGGGAATGCTAATCCCCCCGATAGAAAGTTCTGCGCTGAGTGCGGACGCGATCTTCGCAAGCCTGAACAAGCCAAACCTCTGGACCTTAACCAGCCCCGTTCCTACACCCCCAAACATCTTGTGGATAAGATTTTAACTACCCGAAGTTCCATTGAGGGTGAACGCAAAATCGTCACCGTCATGTTCGCAGACGTGGCAAACTCAACCGCCATGTTCGGGAATCTTGACCCTGAGGAGGTCCACAATATCATGGACAAATGCTTTCGCCTCCTCATGGACGAGATCCATAGGTACGAGGGTACCATCAACGAGTTTCTTGGCGACGGTCTGATGGCTCTTTTCGGTGCGCCCATTGCCCACGAAGACCATGCACAGAGAGCCTGCCACGCAGCACTGGCTGTTCAGAAGGCCTTGGCGCAATACACAATAAGTCTTAAAGAGGTGTTAGGCATCGACTTCAAAATGCGCATTGGCCTCAACTACGGTCCTGTGGTGGTCGGCACGGTCGGTGACGACCTGCGGATGGACTACACGGCTAAAGGGGACATTGTGAACCTTGCCGCCCGCATGGAGACGAGCGCAGATCCGGGGACAGTATTAGTCTCAGCGCCGCTTTACAAACAGGTCAAGGAGTTTTTCGAGTTCGAGCCGATTGGTGAGATTCGTGTGAAAGGCAAAGAAGAACCCGTTGCGGCGTACCGGCTTTTGAAGGCGACGGAAGTTGAGACAAGGATTGCCGCGTCTGCTGTCAGGGGACTCACACGGTTTATAGGACGAACGCGGGAAATCGAAGCATTACGAGAGGCGTTCGATAAGGTCAAATCGGGCGAAGGCCAGGTCGTTGGCATCGTTGGAGAAGCTGGAGTGGGGAAATCGAGACTGCTCCTGGAATTCAAGAATTCCCTTTCGCAGGACGAGTACAGCTATTTTGAGGGCAGGTGCCTTCACTATGGCGGGTCCATGCCCTATTTGCCCTTGCTGGGTATTGTCAGGTCTTTTATCGGAGTAAAAGAAGGCGAGCAGGAGCACATAATCAGGCATAAGCTAAGTGAGAGAATCCTCGGGCTTGACGCCAACCTTGGGCACATCATCCCACCGTTCCAGGAACTTCTGTCATTGAAGGTCGAGGATGAAGATTATGCAAAGCTCGATCCCAAACAAAAGAGGGAAAAGACCTTCGAAGCGTTTCGAGACCTGCTGATCCGGGGCAGCGAGGACAGTCCCTTGGTCCTGACCATTGAAGACCTTCACTGGATCGACAAGACCACCGAAGAGTTCCTGGGCTATATGATCGGCTGGCTTCCCAGAACCAAAATTCTTCTCCTTCTTCTGTACAGGCCCGAATACGTTCACCAGTGGGGAAGCAAGTCCTACTACAGCAGGGTGGCAGTTGGGGAGCTTTCCACAAGCAGGAGCGCAGAACTGGTCGCGGCAATCTTGGAAGGAGGAGAGACGGCGCCCGAACTGAGGGAACTCATCTTAAACAGGGCCGCCGGAAACCCGTTTTTCATGGAAGAGCTTACCCATTCGTTGCTTGAGAATGGCTCCATCGAGAAAAAGGACGGGAGCTTCGTCCTGGCTCGGGACAAATCCGGTGTGCAGGTCCCCGACACTGTTCAAGGAATCATAGCCGCCCGCATGGACCGGCTTGAGGAAAGCCTCAAAAGAATCATTCAGGTGGCGGCCGTGATCGGGCGGGAGTTTGCTTTTCGTATTCTGGAGACCATCTCGGATATGAAAGAAGAACTCAAGTCAGGGCTGCTTAATCTACAGGGGTTGGAATTTATCTACGAAAAAGGCCTTTTCCCCGAACTGGAGTACATATTCAAACATGCCCTCACCCAGGAAGTGGCTTATAACAGCCTGCTTTTGCAGAGAAGAAAAGAGATTCACGAACGAATAGGCAATGCAATTGAGAAGCTATACCCGCACAGGCTGGAAGAGTTTTATGAAATGCTTGCGTGGCATTATTCACACAGCAATAATCAAGTTAAGGCCTGCCAATTTTTAAAACTCTCCGGTCAAAAAGCGACCCGGAGCAGCTCCATTCGGGAAGCGTTTCGAATCTTCAAAAAAGCCCTTGAAATGCTCCACCACATGCCGCAGACTACGGACAACGATAACAACCGCCTGGAGGTTCTCCGCTTAATGACTGCTGTTCCCATGAGAGCATTAGGCTTCCCCGAGGGTTCGATCGAGTTTCTCAGTGAAGGAGAGGCTTTAGCAAGAAAGCTGGGAGACGGGAAGGCGCTCGTATCATTCATCAATAATACCGGTTTTTATTACATGATGGCCGGAGGTGATCCTGCTCTTGGGAAAACTTATATGCAGAAGGGCCTTAGTGCTTTGGAACGCATAGGGGATGTTCAAACTATTGCGCCTATGTTTTTTGATTTTGTAGGCTCTTGCACTATCACCGGGAACTTCGGCGAAATCTGCGAGGTTGTACCCAAATGCATCGAACTAATCGAAAAGGTGCCGAACCAATCAGAGACCTTTGGCGGCCATCACTCCATCTACTCCTTATTAAAAGCGGCGCACGGTTGCGCGATGGGAGCTATGGGGAACTTCGATATGGGAGAACGCATCCTTGAAGATTGTCGTAAATTCGCTCGTCAGATCAGAAACCCGTCTACTCTGGCATTCATCGAAATGTATCAAGGCGATTTTTATCTTTACAAAGGTGACGGCAAAAGAACCATTGAGCACTACCGAACGGCTGCGGAACTATGCGAAAGGGGTCAGGTAGTTTCGTTTACAGGTATTGCACGGGCTGGGATGGGGTATGGATACCTTCTGCTTGAACAGCCGACAACGGCACTTGAGCACTTGGAAAAGGGACTTGGAATCCATTCCGGTCTGGGTATGCCCCTGTGGTTAGGCAGTATTCACGCTTACCTTGGTGTAGCGCACTTGCAACTGGGAAATTTGGAAAAAGCGAAAGCTTACGCGGAACAGGGAGTGAATCTATCTCGCGCGAACAAAGAAAGGGGCGCTGAGGCGCTAGCCGAGATGTTTCTGGGAAGAATCCTTGCCGCCGACAATCCCAGCCGGTCTGATGAGGCTAAGGAACATATTTTTAGGAGCATCGAAATAGCCGACGAACTCAAACTGAAACCAATAACAGCCGTAGGCTACTTTCATCTGGGAGAGCTTAGCGGTTCTTCCAGTCCGACCACAGAGGCAGTGGCGCAGTTGCAAAAAGCCGAGGCTATGTTCCGCGAGATGGGGATGGATGATTGGCTAGCCAAGGCGCAGAAAGCGCTGGCGAAGCTTTGAAATGGTTTCTATCATAAAAATCCCATTGTTTATGTTGTGAAGGGAGAATGCTTTGGAACAGGAAATGTATCAAAGACTGGCCAAGCATTTAGACAATCTTCCAGGTGGCTTTCCACCCACTGATAGCGGGGTGGAACTGCGTATCCTCAAGAAACTCTTTACCCCGGAGGAGGCGGAACTCGCGTCGTATCTCACCCTGGTTCCGGAGGAATCGCGGGTCGTTGCGCGAAGGGCTGGAATGCCTCGGGAAGAGACGGCTCAACGTCTGGATGAGATGTCGAAAAAGGGGCTTATTTTCAAAATAAGACACGAAACCGGTCCCGCGAGGTATTGTGCGGTTCAATATGCTGTTGGGATATGGGATCTTCAGGTCAACAAACTGGACGTTGAACTGATACAGTACATGAACGAGTATAGGCCCATCCTTTCCAAACAGTATTGGAAGTTCCCTCAAATGCGCACCATTCCGATAGGCCGGAGTGTGGCGCTGGAACATGTGGCGCTCCCGTATGAGATAGCTGATGAGCTGGTTAAAGCGCAGAAGAAGTTTTCAGTTGGTCTCTGCATTTGCTGCCGCGAACGAACCATGCGGGGAAAGAGCTGCGGTAAACCCGAGGAGCGTTGTTTGGCATTCGGTGAATTAGCGGATTATCGCATATGGAATGGTATGGACCGGGTGATTGACCTACGTGAGACTCTGGAGATACTAAAATGGGCCGATGAAGCCGGTCTCGTCCTCCAACCCGGAAACGCTAAAAATTCCCTGTCTATGTGCCTTTGTTGCGGGCACTGTTGCAAGGTCCTGAAAGTGTACAAACGTAGTCCCAGGCCGGCCACATTGGTGGCAAGCCCTTTCCATGCTGCCCATAACCCCGAAACCTGCCAAACCTGCGGCACATGCGTGGAACGTTGCCAGATGGAAGCCTTGAAGCTTGAAGACGGTGCGGTGCGGCTGGATCTCGACCGCTGCATTGGCTGCGGGCTTTGCGTTTCCACCTGCCAAACCGATTCCCTTCATCTGGTTCTAAAACCCGAATCCGAACAGCCGCAGGTGCCCAAAGACATCATCGATACATGGATCAGGCTCGGAAAAGCCCGGGGAAAAATCACCACACTGGGACTTATAACCATGATGGTCAAGTCTAAGGTGGACCGAATTCTTGCATAGTGCGCAACTTGATTTGTTCCTGGATAAAGGATGCCCTCAGGAATGTATCCGAGGGCATTACTTTTTGCAGGCCATTCAGGCCGAGAAAAGGGAAACTCAGGACATCTCTCCTCTATACGTAACAAAATCGGTGATTGACTCCAGAGCGGTCTGGGGCATTATCTGCCTGTTATTTCTGGTGAAAAACAGAAAGGAGGCAGAAGATGGCCCCGGAGGTTTTTTCA
>Ga0187862_10001799_pt1 | contig 22364 bp, 17 predicted proteins | sample June2016WEW_10_1_FD_133003 | JGI IMG/M metagenome (GOLD analysis project Ga0187862, IMG submission 133003) | Peatland microbial communities from SPRUCE experiment site at the Marcell Experimental Forest, Minnesota, USA - June2016WEW_10_150 | ecosystem: Environmental > Terrestrial > Soil >...
ATCCCCTGGGACGAGTGAGCAGAGATCCGTCCAGATCCGCGCACACTGCAAGGCCCGACGATTTAGCTCGGCATAGGTGAACTGCAGCCGCGTGGGAACGTGGATCAGCGCGACCGCGTCGGGACTAAGTCGTGCGCGCTCCCCGAGAATGTCGCCGGTGATCACGAGTTCTCCGCCTATGGCATCCGAAACGCGCAGCCCGCCTGGTTGTAGCCGACCCCGGAGCCGACCAGCACAACCAGGTTACCGGACTTCACCTTGCCCTGCTCGATCGCGTGGTCAAGCGCCATGCCGACGCAAGCGGAGCCGGTGTAGCCATACTGTTCCATGATCGTATGCGCGCGTTCCGCGGGCACACCGAGACGTTCCATCACGCGTTCAATCGTGGGTTTCCGCACTTGAGTAAAGATGAAGCAATCGACGTCGCGCAGATCGAAACCGCCATCCTTTGCGAGTCGTTGCACGATGAGCGGCCACGTCTCCTCGTTCAATTCCGGAGGATAACGGTTCTTAATCGTGCACGAAGTGCGCCCCGCCTTTACGGAGTCTTCACTGGCGGGTTCGAAGGTGCCGCCAGAATAGATTCCCCAATAATCGTGATAGGAGCCATCGGCGCGAAAGGTCGACGTGATAAAGCCCGGCGAAGCCGCAGGTTCGAGCACCGCCGCGCCCGCGCCGTCACCATAGAAGAAGACCATGGGATCGGTGGCCGCCGTGAGTTTGTGCATGAGATAGACGCCGATGACGAGCACCGTCTTGATCCCTGGATTGGCGGCGATGATACCGGCCGCCGCGGAAAGACCGGTAGGAAATGAAGCACAGGCGCAACCAACATCAAATGTGCCGGCATTCTTTGCGCCCAGCTTGTACTGCAGTACGACCGAGGTAGCGGGTGTTATGTAGTCGGGCGAATCGGTGCCGAGGATGATCAGATCGACATCTTCGGGTTTCTTGCCGGCGCGCTCCAGTGCCAGCTTAGCTGCGGGCAGAGCGACATCGCTGGTAGCCCAGGTTTCGGGAGCATGCCAGCGCGTCTTGATGCCGCTGCTGGCCTCCATTTTGTCCACGAAATCCGGAATATGTTTGAAGCGCTCGCGCAGCATGTCATTAGTCACTTCTATCTCCGGTACATACCTCCCCGTGGCGACAATGGTTGCGTAACGCGTCATGAATGAGTCCTCTTGCATTCCTGCAGGTTGAATTGCCGCAGGTCACGTCCCCAGTACTAATCCCCCATCTACAGAGAGCACCGCGCCGGTAATGAACGACGCCGCATCGGAGGCCAACCACACGTAGGCCTCGGCAACGTCCTCAGGCTTTCCCATCCGACCGAGAGGCGTGTGCGAAACCATGTTCTGTATGACCTTCTCCGGCATCTTCTGCACCATTTCGGTAGCGATGAAACCGGGGGCAACAGCGTTGACGCGGATATTGTATTTTGCCAGTTCCCGCGACCACGTCCGGGCAAATGCGATGACTCCTGCCTTGGTAGCAGCGTAGTTCGTCTGACCGAAATTTCCATACAGACCAACGACAGAAGAAGCGTTGAGGATCACGCCCGATCCTTTGCGGATCATGCGGGGCACGACTGCCCGCGAGCAAAGGAAGACACCTTTGAGGTTGACGGAGATGACCGAATCGAACGCGTCATCGGTCATAGTTCCGACGATCGTGCCGGTAACTGCGCCATCCTTCCACTTGACGAGCTGGGCGTCGCGCGTGATGCCGGCGTTATTGACCAGCACATCAACCGTGCCCCACCGTCCGACAACTTCCGCGACCGCGGACTCGACATCGGCATGATCGCAGACGCTGACTTTGCGGAAGAGCGCCTCGCCTCCGAGCGAGGAGAGTTCGCGCAGCAACTCTTCCTGCCCGGAATCGTTGACATCCCATGCCGCCACGCGGCAGCCTTCGCTGGCAAACCGGCGCGCCGTGGCGAGGCCGATCCCCGCCGCGGCGCCGGTGACGATGACGACCTTACCGCGCAGACCTGTGTCTTTCATGCGCCCCCTAGAACGTGTACTTCAGCGCAAACTGGACCACCCTGGGCCCGGTTGTGGTTGATGCGATCTGCCCAAAGTTAGCCGAGGAAGCTATGTTGACGGGATTGGCCCAATTCACGTTATTGAACAGGTTGAAAAACTCAGCTCGGAACTCCACCCGTTGGCTTTCCGTAACCGGAATGAGCTTCATGATGGAAAGGTCCGTGTTGACTTGTTTCGGGCCCACTATGATGTTCCTTCCTAACTGTCCGAAGTCGCCGAACGCCGTGGGTACTACAAAGGCGGACGGGTCGAAATAGGCATTCAACCGGTCTGCCACGTTGCCGCCCTTGATCGCGGACGTCAGCGTCCGGCCGGACGCCAGGTCGGCTGTGGTTGCCTGAAACGCGGAATCCTCGCCGTAGATGGAGAACGGAACACCGGATTGCAGAGTAACGATTCCCGACACGCTCCAGGAGTTCAGCGCTTTTTTCCCGAAAGCCGAACCGCCCCGATACGCGTTTGGCAGGTCATATAAGTAGCTTGCGACAAAGCGATGCCGCCGGTCAAAATCCGAGGAGCCATAGTTGTGCTGTTCGTTGACCATGTCACCCGGAAGCAACGTAATATCGCTAACGCCAGTCCCGGAGTAGTCGTCCAGAGAATGCGACCAAGTGTAGCTGAGCAGCATTTGCAGGCCTTTGGAGAAGCGCTTGTTGAGTGTCGCCTGCAGAGAGTTGTAATTGGAGTCAGAGTTGCTCTCCATCAGGAAGCTGCCCAATCCTGGGGCCGTCAGATTAGCGAAGCCGGGGAAGAAAGGACCGCCCAGACTTCCTGCCGCGTACAGTCCACCGAATGCTGGAGTAGCCGCTTGATTGAATGAGAACAAGCGCGGGAACTTACGCCCTTCCGATCCGACATATCCCAGGTCCAGCATCCAGTTATTAGCGAAGCTGGTTTGCACTCCGAGGTTGAAAGTTTGCACGTAGGGGATGCTCCAGTCCTTTATGTCCGGATAGAGCCCGGTGGCCGGAACGGGAGTCACCGAGGGACCGAAAAAGTACGATGTGTACGGCAAGAATGCTGGATATCCCCCGTAGGGGAATGTGCTGCTGGGGCTCGTTGGGTTCAGCGGGAAGGCGCTGGGCAGTGGAACTTGCACAAATGGATTTTCGTTTGTCGTGAACAGCTCAGCGGCCAGCATTTCGTAAGGCATGTTGAACAATTGACTGTTGAACAGCCGCATGTTGGGCCGGTCAAAGAAAATTCCGTAACCACCGCGCAGGACAATGTTGCCCTTGTCCGTCAGTAGATAAGCGAAGCCCACCCTGGGCCCGAAGTTCTTGTAATTGGAATTCACCAACCCGTCGCTGACTTTGGGAAATCCGGGCAAGTTTCCATTACCAGCCTGGACGAAGCCACCAGTGACGATCGAGCCGCAAGGGGGCGTGGTATAGGGTGCGCTGCAACCAGCGGTCAACCCTGATATCGGCAGAGGAGTGGTGACAGCCTTCGAGGGGTCGAAGCCGACAAAACGGCCTTGGGTCTCAGTGGTGGGACCGAAGTAGTCATAACGCAGCCCCAGATTTAGCGTAAGGCGCCGGGTGGCCTTCCAATCGTCCTGGAAGAAAGCCGAAAAGTCGTTGGCGCGGTTGTGCAGTCCGTTGGTGCCCGACCCGATCACGGACAGGCTGGAAAGCCCGGCCAGAAAATCTTCGAAGGGGCTGGGATTGGTAGCTTGGGTGTTAATAAGGGGGTTAATGCCCAGATAAAAGATTTCGCCGTTGGGAAACACATCGAAGTAGGGAGCGTCCAACTGCTGTCGCTTGTATTCGCCACCGAATTTGAGGGTGTGCGAACCCTTCGTCCACGTCATCATATCGCTGACGCCGTATGTGTCGGTCTTCGCGTAGTTAGTGGCCAGCGGAGATGGCCCCAGAGTGAACATGTTTGTGAAAGATAAGGTCGGCATTCCAGGGAACAGGCTGCCTAGCGGCGAACTAATCCCTAAGTCCGACAAGGCGGAGACGGGTTGGGATGGTTTGTTGGGGCCGTAAATCTCGCTCCATCCGAACCTGACTTCGTTCAGCAAATGAATCGAGATCACCGAAGATACGCCTGCCGAAAGCAGGCGCTGGGTGGCGTCTACCTCGGTCGGCCATCCTGGCGCCTGCAGCGGGCTGCCGTCGCCAAACTGATCGTAGAGCGCCTGATTTTCGCGGTTGTCGGCGTAGAAGAACTTGCCGAAGACGCGGTTTGCATTATTCAGTTTGACATCCAGATTGGCGTTGAACTGATCTTCTTTGTAGGTCGAATTGGATGGAATTGTCTCTAGGACGGGACTGGGCGACGCGATGAACTTGATCGGCGTCGTCGTCCCGGGGACAGGGCAACCCGCACCGGTGGTGGTAACGCCGGGGGCCGAAGGAATCATATATTGCCCGTTGGGGAGCTTTTGGTTCAAAGCCGCAAAGGCCACAGGATCGACGTAGCCAACAGGGGTGTATGAGTTCAAGCCATAACATAAGGAAAGGTTTAGCAGAGATGCGGCATCGCGCTGCGGTCCCAGAAATGCCGGCAGGAACATCGTGGAGAGCGAATTGGTCAGCGAGGTGCCATTGGTTTCGCGGCTGCCCTGATAGGAGACAAAAAACCAGGCACGATCCTTCACAATCGGACCGCCCAAGGTACCACCAAACTGGTTACGGTCATAAGTGGGCCGCGGCGTGCCAATTTCATTGAGGAAGAAATTGTTGGCATCCAGAGCGGTGTTCCGAAAGAACTCGAAAAGATCGCCATGGATGCTGTTGGTACCGGACTTGGTGACTGCGGCCACGACGCCACCCGCGTTGCGGCCCTGCGACGCATCGTACATGCTGGTCTGCACGATGAATTCCTGGAGCGAATCGACGGAAGGGACAGCGAGATTTGGCATCGATCCCGTGCCGATGGAGTTCGCATCGACGCCATTGATGACTATGCTGTTGGAAAGTGCGCGCTGTCCGTTGACGTATAGGGGAGCATCGCCGCGCCCCAGTTCGGAGGAGTTCTCGAGGGAACCTGAGGCTCCCGTAGTAAGAGCCAATAATTGCTGGAAGTTGCGGGTCGGCAGCGGCAGATCGCGCACCTGGGTTTCATCGATGACGGTGCCCTTGGCGGAGGTTTCCGTTTCCACCAGCGGCGATTCCCCCGTGACCGAAACCGTGGTCGGCGCACCGCTCACCTTGAGAGCAACGTCGATGACCGAGCTCTCCGTGATCTGGACAACTATGCCTTCCAGTTTGGCCGGCGCGAATCCGCTCTGCGTCACTTCGAGGCGATAGGCGCCTGGGTCGAGCAGGGGAAGCGTGTAACGGCCATTGCCGCCGGTTACGGTTTCACGCCGCACCCCGGCGTCGCTCGTCAGGACGACTTTTGCGCCTACTACGAGGGCCCCGCTCGGGTCCGTCACCACGCCCACGATTTGCCCGGTGGTAGCTGTCTGCGCCTGAACCATCGGCGTCATGAAACAGAGAATGGCGGCGGCCGCCAGCAGGGTTGCGAGTGTTCGCATTCGCATAATGCCTCCTTAGAGTAGTGTCGCAATTACGGCTTCCGAGCCCGATGCTTCGGGCTGCGGGTGTACAGCCGGACAAACTGATCGACAGCTTCTTCGTCACTCACGCCCAGATAGCGCTTGGCGCCGAAGAGTTTCTCCACCAGAAAATGCGTGACAAACTGCAGGTACAAACTGACATAGGCCAGCCCGGGGTTCACGTCGCTGGGAAAAGGAATCGGCGCCTTTTGAAACAAGGCCGTCGAATAGGTGCGCAGACCTCCCGCAACTTCTCGATAGCTGTGAATGAAGTGCTTATGACGGAACTCAACCACGTCGACGTACATAAGCCGCCAGTAGTCCAGATTCTCCGACACGACCCGGCCGACGGCCATCCCCAACTGCTTCAGCGATTCCGGATCGGGAGACTGCATCAAGGGAAAAATCTGTGTCCGCCGGAGGGCTTCCATCTTCTGCTCCATGTGCTGCACCAGATCGATAAAGATGTCTTCCTTGGTCGGGTAGTAGAGGTAGAGCTTGCCCATGGATACTCCGGCCCTGCGGGCGATTTCCCGGACGGTCGTACCGTGAAATCCTTGCCGAGTGAAAAGCTGTTGCGCGGCGCGTTCGATTTTGAGCCTGGTCTTGGCGACGGTGTCGTCCAAAAGCTTGGGCATATAGCCATTCGCTCGCGGTACCAAGACGAGCGCTCGCTCTATAAAGACGAGCGCTCGCTCTCGGTGGTGAATTCTAAAACGCCACCCTTAGGCTGTCAAGGGGATTTTGTGGCTCGCTGGCGCTCGCTCAGGACCTAAGAAACGGGCCTCACGAAGCTCTGGGACGCGTTGGATCGGGAGATCGGCAACCCCGATCAGAACCAAAGCAAGGGAACAAGACCGAGTGCGGCAAGAGCCGTCAAGAGAGAGAGGCTCTGGGTGCCTGTCTTTCGATCCGCCAAGCTGTACGCATAAATCCCCTTCATAAGGTTGTTGCTGGCCGCAGCAATCAGAACCGCCGCTCCCGCGACCTTCAACGGGGTGAGCGAGCCAGCAGCTTGGGTCATGCCCATAATAAAGGGATCTACGTCGGTGACACCCATGATCGCGGCCAGTATATTGACTCCCGCTCTTCCGAGGTAAGTAACAGCCAACTGCGTGGCCACGAGCATTGCTAAGAACAGAAGAGCGAAAAGAAAGGCGGCCGTCAGCTCGAGCGGATTGTTCGGCTCAAACTCCCGCTTAACCGCATCCACCCTCACATCCGGTCGGCGCGACCACATCCAGCCGACGGCGATCGCTAGACCCGCAAGTACGAGAAAGGGCAGCACCAATAGGGACATCAGGTGACGATTGAAAAGAGCCAGGAGGGCCACTAAACGGAGGTACATGACACCCGATGCGATCAAGATCCCTCCCGCAAAAAGGTGGGGGTGCTCCTCATGAGCCGCTCTTCGTGACATGACCACGGTGGTCAAAGTTGATGAGTATGCGCCGCCCAGGAAAGCTGCCAGCACGACTCCACCGCGTTCCTTGGTGAGCTTCTGAAGGATGTAACTGCCATAAGAAATCGTGCTTACGGCGACGACGACCAGCCAAGTCTTGAAGGGATTGATGTGAAACAGTCCAAACTCGCGGTTGGGCAGTATGGGTAGGATGACAGCTGAGAGAAGCAGGAACTTGGCGACGGTGAGAATCTCTCCTGGCGCGGCGCGGCTGGCGAGCTTCTCCAGACCCGCCTTGAGTTCCAATAACAACAAGCTGGCCACGCTCAAGGTGGTGGCGATCCAAAAATGCTCGTAGTACACGAGCGCGCCAACCAGGTAGGTCGCCAGACCGGACATCTCTGAAGTGACGCCCCCTGCCTCGGCGGTAGAGAGTTTGTGCCAATAGGACAGAGAGAGAAAGCCACCAATCACCAGGAAGCCGAGCGTCACTGGAACTAGCTGTGTGCCGGACAGAAGTGCGATCGAGTAGCCAATCAATCCAATGAGCGGAAATGTGCGCACGCCCCCGAAGGCGTAGTGCCCCGCTTCAGCTTTGTGCTCCTCGCGCTCCAGTCCGATGAGAAAAGACAGGAAGAGAACCAGGAGAATTTTCACAGCTTCGGGCGGCAACCACCGATAGACTTCCACTAGATTCTGTCTCCGATTTGAACCGTTCGCATTTTGTCACAATTCTGTAAGAGGCGGCGTGAAAACGCGGGTCCATGCAAGCAGAAACAACCTCAGGAGCCTGACTCTGGACACGGGATGTAATAGCCTGCGCCAGTGGAGAGTCGGGGTGCAGTCGATCGCCGTGTGAACGGTTGCGGCCGCACACACACGAAGGCAATTCGGGCCCATCGAACCGCCAAAGATCAAATCCGGCCTTGCCCTTGTCCAGCCGCTCGATGAAGAAGCTACTGCAACGGCTTCGCCGGCGTCCCGGGTTTGACGCCCGAATGCTTTTTCGCCTGGGCCATCAATTCCAGAACTTTGTCCTTGCCTTCATAGTTCGGATTCGTGTCCAACAACTTCTGCCACGTGGCAACCGCTTTGTCGATATCCATCTTGCCCTGCCACTCGACGATGCCCAGATTGAACAACGTGTTGGCCTTGTTCGGTTCGTACGAAAGCGATTTCTGGAATTCCGCGATGGCGGTATCCGCGTTGCCGGTGTACCAGTAGGCTGTCGCCATGTCGGTGCGAACGCCAGTGTTGGCTGGATTCACCTTCAGCGCGCGCTGGTAGTAGTCGATGGCTGTGGGGAACTGCTGGGCATCGTAATAGACGTTCCCGATATTTTCCAGAAGTCCGGCGTTCGTCGGATCGGCCTTAAGCTTCTCGATCAACGGTCCGGCTTGCGTGTCGGCCATTTTCTGCATCTCCGCCGGAGTTGGAGCTTGAGCGGCGGCATTTACATTCCCCATGGCCGGGGCCGATGCGCTCGCTGTCTCCGTCGCGGCGGCTGCTGGACTCTGGGATCCGCGAATGAACCAGCCGCCGGCGATTCCCACCAGCAGGCAGATGACCGCTAACACATAAGCCTGCACGCTTGTCCATTGCTCGATGGTCGTTGCTCGATTTGTATCCGTCATTTGTTCAGTGCTCCTTCAAATCTCGTTTTGGTTGCTGGGACCGGCTAGCTCTTGCCCTGCATCTGGACGTCGGCCATCAACTTCTGCACCGTGGCTTTGCGGTCCGCGCTCAATTGCGGATTCGACTTCAGCAGCTGCTGCCAAGCCTCCATCGCTCCCTTGCTGTCCTGTTTTCCCTTCCACCTGATCATGCCGAGGTTGAACAGCGAGTTGGCATCCTTGGGGTCATAGTGCAGCGACTGCTGTAGCTGGCTGATGGCCCCGTCCACATCTCCGTCATAGAACAGGCACGAAGCCATTTGCGTGCGAATGGCTACGTTCTTGGGATCGACCTGCAATGCCTTGTCGTAGTAGCTGGCTGCGTCCTTGAACTGGTGGGTAGCCAGGTAGATGTTTCCGACTTGGTTGAGCAGGTCGCTGTTTTTCGGATCGCCCTTCAGCTTTTCGAGCAGCGGTTCCGCTTTCTTGTCGGCCATCTGCTTCATCTGCTCGAGGCTGGGCATCTGCCCGCCCATATGACCGGCAGGAGCGGCGGACTGGGCACTGGCCTGGGCATCGGATGCGAGTGGTGTTGGCACCGTGGGCGATTGCGATCCGCGGAACAGGTATCCGATCGCCAGCCCAACCACCAGGCTGATCACCGCCATCGCGTAGACCTGCTTCGCTTGCCAGGCTGATCCCGCAGTTGCTTGAGTGGTGGTTTCATTCTCCATGCCCAATTATCTCCTAAGTATTAAGTGCGCTCGAGGCCCGCTTCGCTGGGCAGACTGTATGCAACGATCTCCCCGCAGCATAAAAGGCGCTTTACCGCCCTTTGCCGTTGCTAATTTACCTTAAAGGCGGAGAAGACAGACGGGCAGCATTCTGCGTCACTCGGGAATGTGACGGCGATCACACGGAGAAGGAGCCGCGCCGGAAGCGATTAGATGGGCGGCACAAGAAGTTCATCGAGGATGTCGTCCAGCCAAGGCAGGTATCCGGAACGCCAATTCCAGAGCTGAACTCGATTTTGGAAAGGAAGTCGGGGATAATCTTCCTGAGACTCCAGGAGGCTCTGAACGGTGGCCAATCGAGAGGCGAGGACCGCCTCCACCAAACGTCTTCACGTTGTGCTTATACCAGGCTTCGCCGGCTTCGATGCGCTCGGCCAGCTTGAATACTACGGTGGCATCACGCCTCTGTTTCAGACGTGGCAAGCTGAGAATCAAGGGGCCGGGAATCGGGTGCTCCACTATTTCGACAATCTCCCCACAGCAGCGGTGGTCACGCGCGCAACCCGATTGCGGACCTATCTTGCCAGGCGTATTGCGCGCGGTGAGATTTCCGTCGGCGATGATGTCATCCTGGTAGGTCACTCAACCGGCGGGCTCGACATCCGCTGGCTACTGTGGGACTTGCACCGCCGCAAGGAATCGATTCCGGTTGACGGCGGAGCCAAGGTGGAATCGGTTGAAATCCTCAAGCGCGTGCGCCGAGTCGTGTTCTTGTCGGTTCCGCACTGGGGTACCAACATCGCCGACTGGGTGCACGCCCATGGCGTCGGGCGTACGGCGCTGGTCGAGGAGTTGCGCGCCGCTGTTGCCGGCTCACAATTGTCACTCCTGGATCGGATCGAGAGCTCGATTACGGGGGGCGCAGCTAGCCTCACGGGCGCAGAACTGTTTCGGGCCGTGCAGGATGCCTTAACCGAGGCGAACCAGCATTACGGTGAACCGAGTCCGGTGCGGACGGCGGAAGCGCAGGAAGCCGATTCCCAACTCGCACTCTATTTGCGCCAAATGGCTTCGGATTTCCGTGCGATCGACGACCTCACTTCGCGTGCTCCACGAGGAAAACCAGTGAGCCCAGCGCACTTCGGTGTTCGCGATCGCAAGAAAGAACTGAAGCTATTGCGGGGTATCGAATTCCGGTCGTATGTGACGCTTGGGAGGCGCCCGTTTCGCTTCGATCCGGACCTGCCCGCGCCACCCTGGGCGCTTGCGAAGCCCTGGACCTATCCTGAGGTCGCCAAGGACAATGCATTAAGCGCGGGCACCGACATTGTCTATCGGACGTGTTACCGCGCCTGTGCCGGCGGCCCGTTTCAGCAACCCGCCCTAAGCGGCAAAGTGACTAGGCGCTTGAGCGGGGCCCCGCAACACTCGCTTGAGGTATGGGACAGCGACGGGATCGTCAACACCATGTCCATGCTCTGGCCGAAGGGCGAAAATGTGCTGGTCCCAGGCGACCACATGGACATCGTCGGGCAGTATAAGCTCATTGAGGCCGCGCGTGGCGGTGGCCGTAAGTATCGCGCTTACGATCTGCTGAAATCAGAATCTGGATTCAGCGACAAGATCTTTAAGGAGGTCTGGAAAGAGATCTTCGCCTTTTCGTTAGGCCGCAGGGTTGCTTAGCCGCTCGAGGTTTTCCGCATCCAGGCCCACGCACTCGAAACGATGTCGGTGAGATTGCGCTTGGCGGTCCATCCCAGCACTCTTTGAGCCTTCGACGGATCGGCCACCAGAGTCGGAGGATCCCCCGGCCGCCGTGGTCCGATCTTTCGTCGAACCGGGCGTCCGGTAGCATTTTCCGCCGCCTGAATGACTTCGAGAACGGAATGTCCACGGCCGGTTCCCAGATTGATGGCCAGCGAGTCGCCGCCGGTCTTTCCGCCGTCTCTTTCGCTGTTCCTCTCAAGGTATTGCAACGCTCGGACGTGCGCATCGGCGAGATCGTTAACATGAATGTAGTCGCGAATGCAGGTGCCATCTGGAGTGGGATAATCGCTGCCGTAAATTTGTAACTCTCGTCCGTGCTCGGTGGAGGCTGCAAGCGCCAGTGGAATCAGGTGAGTTTCCGGATCGTGGAGCTCTCCCGTCTCGCCGCTTTCATCGGCTCCCGCGGCATTGAAGTAGCGCAGCCTCACCGCGCGCAATCCGTAGGCGCGGTCGTAAGCCTCGAGCGCGTTTTCGAAAAAAAGCTTCGACGCGCCGTAGGGATTTACCGGCTCTCGGGGCTCTTGCTCGACAATGGGAATTTGCTCGGGGAGGCCGTACACGGCACAGGTGGAAGAGAACACAAAACGGCGGATACCGGCATCGAGCGCGCAGTTCAGCAGGTTGAGCGCAGCGAGAACATTGTTGCGGAAATACTTGCGCGGGTTCTCGACCGACTCTCCCACGTAGGCGTGGGCGGCAAAGTGCATCACCGCGTCCACGCGCGCGAGCACTGGCCGGAGCTTCGCGTCATCGGCAATGTCGCCCTCCACCAGCTCGAAGCCTTGCACCAGGCGGCGAAAGCCCGTCGAGAGATTGTCGTAGATCACAACCTCGTAGCCGGAACGCCGCAGTGCGCGCGCCGCATGACTGCCAATGTAGCCTGCGCCACCCGTTACCAGGATCGCCACGGAGAAACCTTAACATGCAAACGAAGTTCTCGGTTCTCATTAAAAACAAGGCGGTCACGAACTGAGAACTGAGAACTGAGAACTAAGAACTGAGAACTGAGAACTGAGAACTGAGAACTGAGAACTAGAACTGAGAACTAGAACTGAGAACTTCAGGAGGTTTTTCTGAGAGAGGCCAGCTCTGCGAAACTAAGAGCGCTGGAAAAAGGTAAAGGCTGTGACATTGGTTATGCTCTAGCCACCAACTCCTGCGAGGGAGTCAACAGCGTGGAGGCATGCACCGTCACAGCCTTCGATGCGATCACCGCTTTCGCGGTCCCAAACCCCAACTTCTCCTCGCAGAGCCGTCGGTTTTTTCAGGTCTGGCTGCTCTTCGGGTTGCCCCGCCGAGCTGATCACTCAGCTTACTTCGGACTGGCAAATTTTATTTAGCCAACCCTTTCAGCCGTCGACGGGAGCAACCTTAGAGACTTACTCAAAGATTGTCAATGCCCTTTTTCGGTGCAATTGTACTGCTGCGATGTCGCCAAACCCAGAAACGCAAACCATTGAATCATTGCTAGTTGATGAATGGGAGATTAAATTCTTCCCGGTTTTCCACAGGAACGTTCACAGGTGCCAAATCGGGAGCGGCCGGAAAGAGCTGGCGTGGGAACCAGACAATCATCTTGACGCCGGAAAATTCGTCAGGCATGGTTGATAATAGTTTACCCGCACAATGTCAGATTTCGTGGCGCACGTCGACGGCGGCTCTTTCGGAAATCCCGGCCCATCTGGCATTGGAGTGGTGATCGACGGCCCCGCTGACGGCACGATCAGGATCGCCAAATGGATCGGACACCAGGACAATAATGTTGCCGAGTACATTGCTCTGATGGAAGCGCTGCAATGTGCGCTGGGGCTTAAGGCCAAGACCTTGCACGTGTTTTCGGATTCCGAGATAGTCGTCAAGCAGATGAGGGGCGAGTACAGCTGCCGCAGCCCGCGGCTTTATTCCCTGAATTGGATCTGCCGGAAATTGGCCCGGTCGCTCGACTTCTCTATCTCTCATGTCCCACGTGAAAAAAATGTTGAGGCCAATGGTTTGGCCACTGCAGCCGCCCGCAATGGGCTTTGCTCCGATCAGCCTTACATCGCATAGTTCAATAAGATTTCAATAAGAACCTGACAGCTTTAAAGAGGATCCAATCGTCATCACCGCTGCCGGTGATCAAGATCACTCGCCCGGCGGGAAGAGCCGAGTATTTCGTTCCCATTCAATCGCTTGCGTTCCTCGCCTTTACAGAAGAGCTGGTTCCGACATAGATTGATGTACCGGTATTTTGAACAGTGGGGTTGTATGTCGCGAACTTCGTCGGATCACAGCGAACCTGTGCCCTCATTCTCGGGCAAAACTGTCTCTGGCAACAACACGCCTGAAATCATACTTTCCAGCGAGCTCCTGGAGACCCTTCCGGATGCCATCGTCGCCGTCGATCACCAGGGAACCATTGTTCAAGTCAATTCGCAGGCGCAAGAACTTTTTGGCTACAAGCCTGACGAATTGGTCGGCCAGAAGGTTGAAATGCTCGTCCCGGAGAGCTATCGCCCCCAGCACCACCATCATCGCGAGAAGTTCACAGAGACGCCGAAGACGCGACGAATGGGAGCAGACTTGGATCTCTACGGCAGACGGCGCAACGGCTCGGAATTCCCGGTAGAAATCAGTCTCAGTCCGGTTTACACCGAGAATGGAACGCTGGTGTTGAGCGCGATCCGCGACATCAGCGATCGCAAGCGAATCGCAGAGGAACTGCGCCGAGCGAATGAAGAACTGCATCGCAGAACGGCCGAGCAACTGGGAGAATACCGGTCGAGGCTGGCCTTGATTATCGATTCCTCAGAGGACGCGATCATTGGCAAGAGCTTGGACGGCATCATCACCAGTTGGAACAAGGGAGCCGAGCGCATCTATGGTTACACGCCCGAGGAGGTCGTCGGAAAGCACATATCCTTTCTAGCTCCCGGTGATCGCCCCGATGAAATCCCTACGATTCTACAGAGAATTGCGCGCGGGGAAAGCACCGAGCATTTTGAATCGGTAAGGGTAACCAAGGACGGACGCCATCTGGACGTCTCCATTACCGTGTCTCCGTTGCGCGATGCGAAAGGCGACGTCGTAGGGGCGTCGGCCATTGCGCGAGACATCACCGCCCAGAAGCGGACCGAGGGCCAGCTTCATCAATCGCAAAAAATGGAAGCGATCGGGCGGCTGGCGGGAGGAGTCGCCCACGACTTTAACAATATCCTCGGGATTATCAGTGCCTGCGCGGAATTCCTCCGCGACCGCATTGACCGGAGCGCGGAGCCATTGCAGTACATTGACAACATCAAGAAGGCGACCGAACGCGGATCGTCCTTGACTCGCCAACTGTTGACCTTCAGCCGGTCTTCCGTAATTAAACCCCAAGTCCTCGATCTCAACGAGCGCTTGAAGGACGTGAGCAAGCTGCTGCGTCCGCTGATGGGAGACGATGTCGAGATTCTCATTGTCTCCAAATCACCCGCGGCGGTGGTTGAGGCCGATCCCGGCCAGCTCGACCAGATCATGGTAAACCTCGCGGTGAACGCGAAAGACGCTATGCCTCGGGGCGGCAAATTTATTCTCGAAACGCGCGCGGAAAAATTTGACGAGGGCTTCGCCGAACAGCATCAGAACATGGCGCCAGGAAAGTACGTTCTGCTCGCGGTCAGCGATACCGGCAGTGGCATGGATGAAGCCACCGTCGCGCGCATCTTCGAACCCTTCTTCACCACCAAAGAACTGGGTAAAGGAACTGGTCTGGGCCTGGCTACTGTGTACGGCATCGTCAAGCAGAGCGCCGGACACATCCTGGTCTACAGTGAGCCGGGACACGGAACTACGTTTAAGATCTATCTCCCCAGCGCGGATCACAAAATCGGGCTCGAATCCAAGCCTGAAGTCGAAACCGTCAGTCCGAAACGGCAAGGAACTACGATCCTGCTGGTGGAAGACGACGAAATCATGCGCAGCTTGACCCGGCAACTTCTCCAGGAACACGGCTATTCCGTGGTCGAGGCGGATGACGGGAAGTCCGCGCTCGAATGGATGGAGTCGCATCCGGGCCCGATTGATCTGTTGTTGACCGATGTCGTGATGCGGCGCATGAGCGGTCCTGAATTAGTTGACCGCCTGAACGCCTCTCACCCGAATCTGAAGGTCGTATACATGTCCGGCTATACGGGGGAACTGATCGCGGAACGCGAAGTCTTGAAGCGCGGCATAACCCTGCTCGAAAAACCCTTTACACGAACCGCTTTGTTGAATACCATCCACACGACTCTGGGGTGAAAACTGTTGATCCGACACTACCATCCGCCGATTACGGCTCGTCATCTTCGGTCACATAACCAAGGGATCGGTGATGGAGATCACACATCGCTGTGGGAAAGCACGCACTTCCGGCCAAAACCTCCGGCTTGCGTCGAATCAAGCGCATCTCGCGATATCACAACAAAACTCTTAGTTTGTTAAACTTACACGACTCTCGCTAGACTCTTCCCCACGTCGGAAAGAATGGCGAGGCGCTTGCCAAAGTACCTGTGAGCGGAGGCAACATATGGCCACACACGTCGTAACCAACCCCCCGAAATTTACGGCAGTAGACAGAACTTTTTGCGATCTTCCCCCAGCCGTGGCCGAGGCCCTGGAGCAAGCGGCGCTCACCACCACCTATCCCACGGGAGCGGTTCTGTTCGCCGAAGGCCAGGCGCCCCGCGGAGTATTCATCGTACGTCGAGGCCGGGTGAAGCTCTCCATCTGCGGTAGCGATGGCCGCACGCTGATTCTGCGTATGGTCGACTCCGGTGGCCCATTGGGAGTTGCGGCGGTAGTTTCCGGGCGCGGGTATGAAGCCACGGCCGAGACTCAGGAACCGTCCGAGATTAGCTTTTTACGGCACAGCGATTTGCTGCGCCTGATGCGCCTGCACGGCGAAGTTGCCCTGTGGGTGACCCAACACATCAGCGAAGACTATGCCGGCACTTGCCGGGAAATCCGTGATCTGATCCTTTCCGACTCGGCCAGCGAAAAGCTCGCCCGGCTGCTGGTGGGATGGCTCGATCAAAACACCACGTCCAAGAACCCAAGCCAGGTGAAGCTGGCCTTGACCCACGAAGAGATCGGGCAGATGATCGGGTCGTCAAGAGAGACGGTGAGCCGGCTTTTTGCAGGCTTCAAGAAACAGCATCTTATTCAGCAGAGCGGATCGACTCTGGTGATCCCAAACCGAGTTGCTTTGGAATCATTGATCACCGCATAGACGATCACCGCATAGACAGTTCTACAGTGCAAGAGCGCCACAAGCGGGGCCGGCTTCCTCCTCCGGCCCCGTTTCCTTGGAGAGCACGTTTCGCAAATCGGTTTTGGGAAGGGCACGGCTTCAGCCGTGCCGGTAGGACTATCCACACAATCGGCTTTAGCCGCTGAGGGAGCGACTCTCGCTCGGAAACGACTTTTTCCGCAAGGGGGCTGGCCCACCCTTTCTGTGACTTAGTCTACTCTCGCGGCTGCCCCGTCCTTGTCTCTGCGTTTCTTGCAGAGACTGGGCGGGGAATTTGACTTTCGCTGCAAAACCTTCTGCGTCAGCATGGACGCCGGACAGGAGATCAAAATCCCCGCCCTGTCGCAAAAAACGCGACAAGGGCGGGGCAACCTCGATAGGTAAAATAAGCGGAAAGGCTGGGCCAGCCCCCCATCGCTTAGTCCTATAATATGTAAGTCGTGGAAAACTTTCAGGTTGCTCATATAAAGGTCCAAGGCGTAGACCTCATAATCGTATTCGTTTCACCCGATGTTGGTCGCCGTTCAGCCCTTGAGCAACAGCAGGTCGTCAACGCTCTTCAGGCGTGTGCGAGTAGCGCAGGCTTGGCTGGGAATGTGGTTCCCGTCTGGAGAGACATCTCAGGGCGGTTAGCTTTCATCGCTCCTCCGAACCAACACGCCTATTTCAAGAGCGTCACGTTCGAGTACCTGTACGCCAATGTTAACAAGAGACTGAGTTGCGGGTAACTCTAATAAGGCGCTGCCGTAAGAACGCGGTCAGCGAGCACTAAGCGGGTCATAGAATGAATAAGAAGTACAATGTATTCATCGGTTGGTCCGGGGAACGGAGTCGCCTGGTCGCCGAGTTTCTTCGCGGCTGGATCTCGAAGGTCGTTCAGTCCGCAAGGCCTTGGATGTCCGAGACGGATATTGAGAAGGGGAGCCGGGGACTTGATGAAATCGCAAAGGCGCTGGCGGACATTAAGGTTGGAATCACGTGCTTGACTCCTGAAAATTTACAGCGCTCCTGGATCTTCTTCGAAGCTGGCGCTTTATCTAAGACCATCGGCGATCAAACCCGCTTGTGCACTTACCTGATAGCCGGCCTCGAACCACAGGATGTCGTGCCGCCTCTGGGAATGTTCCAGGCGACGAAGGCAGCCAAGAAGGACACGTGCAAACTCGTCCGCACGATCAACAGAGCCGTTAGTGATAACCCGGTACCGGAAGAAGACCTGGATGAATTATTCGACGCGATGTGGCCTGCACTTGAAAAGAGGTTGGCGACTCTCCCGGCGCTTGAGGAAAGCGTAACGGCGAAGCGTACCGTGGACGACATGGTGGCTGAAATCCTGGAAATAGTTCGCACTGAGGCTAACAGGAAGAGCCGAGTAGATATTTTGACAGGGATCTCGGCGGCTGGCGTTAGCGACTTGATTCTGCCAAATTCTCCCCCGGAGCGAGCGCGAGACAGACGAGCTAATGATCGAAGAGCCACCCCGTCCGGACATAACTCGATCGTCACGCGAGGTAAGAATCGCACTAGATAAGGCCATGTGGCGGGTGGCCCACATCTGCGCTGGGTATACCTCTCAGGCTGCGAATCGCTGGCAGAGAACAACTCGAAGAAATTCGGGGACAGACGGGACGTTCACCAGGTTTTACGAATTAGAACTTGGGGTACGTCCCGTCTGTCCTCAGATTTCCGTCAAAATAATGAAACGCTGGCCGCTTTATACGATCGCCGCCGTCGCTCTCATCCTGATTCCCGTCCGGATGATCTGGCCGCTCCTCCGAATCGACAATACGTCCCTCATTCTCCTCGGTATCGCCACTATTGCCCTACTAGTGGCGCTTCTACCCATAAAGAAAATTAAATGGGGCGAGTTTGAAGCGGAATTGGATCGCAAACTGGACGCCCTAAACAGTAGGGTCGAGGCGACGGAGAACATTGAGGAGAGCGCTAAGGAAGCGCGGCGGGAAATCATTGAAATTGACGAAGCCGATCAGACGCATGGCACGGGAATACTGCCTCCAGGCAAACTTTCCGCCGAAACCCAGAAACTCTATGACGGGTATGTCTCGATCCTGAAGAGTTCTTCGTCAGACGTGGAAAAGATAGTGGCTGCGATGGTATTTGCCGAAAAGGCTATCGCTGACGCCTGCGCAAGGGCCAACCTTGGAATTCGCTCACGCAATCCTCGGTACGGGGTTGCTGAACTCGCAAAACGCGGGATACTCACCGAAGAAGATAAGCGGGCTTTTGATGACGTATGGAGTCTGCGGAACAGAATTGTTCATGAAGGGATACTCCTTACACCGGAACAGACGGCACGCTTTTTGGATATTGTTTGGCGGCTGATTGAGAAGCTCGCCTAACGCTATCGATCCCAGTAGCTAGTTCGAATCACACCCCAGAGAGAAGCGCAGGGCAGCACACACTTCATTCATTCGTGCGGAACTAAGCTGGGCCACACGTTTCCCCAGGCGCTGTTGCGACACCGTAACTGCATTGTGCAGGTTCACCGCGCACGGGGACTTCATGCCGTCCTCTTCATTCAGAATGACTTCCGATGGCACGCCGCGAATCGTGGAAGTGACAGGCGCAACCGTGACCGTGGATAAATACGCGATGGCGCTGTTGCGGGTGAGCACGAGGGCCGGTCGTTTTTTGTCGGGCGGGGCAAACTGGTAGAGCCTAACTTCTCCTCGCGTTATTCTTCCTCCGGCTATCCTTTCTCCGGCTATTCTTGCGGCCACGTGGCCTCCGATTCCCAACCCCGCGCTTCCGCGTCGGCTTGCGCGTCGGTCTGCAAACGCTGCGAGTAGCCCTGGCGGTCGCGTTCTTCACTGGCTAGCAGTTCCAACCGGCGGAGATGTTCCCGCAGCGCGTCGCGCACCAAAGCGGACCGGTTTCGCTTAGTGCGCTTCGCGGCTTGGTCGGCGGCGTGTAACAGCTTTTTATCCAGCACGATTTGAACGATTTGCATATGTGGAACCTGTTCCACAGTATACTCCACATATTTGTTCCTCCGCTGAAACTGGCCAACCAACCTTCCATTCCCAAATTGGGATTCCACTAGCCTTCGCCAGCCATTCTCGCGTAAAAGTCGTTGACCTTCACCACGCAGTGCTGCCATAGTAAAGATAGTAAGTAGAGATCTATTGGGGCAGTTTCGAGGGTGTCCGCCGAAAGCGACGCACCTCGAAGCTGCCCCAAAACCATTTTCGGAGATCCGTACCCGGCTAAGTCTTTATTCCGGAATATTTTGCGAAATTGGCCCTTTAGACTCAAAGATTTGGAATGGATTTTCTCCTAAACCCATGATTCCAAAGGATGGCGATATTATTTTTTTTCACGACCCTCGGGAAGCGACAAGGGAATCCAGAACGGAGACGAAATGGTTAAGTCTCATGTATTCAAGACTGTACCTATAAAGTGTTTAGAATGAATATTTTGGCTGAGTATCCCCAAACGATTGTCTTTGTTATCAATACTTTATAGAAATTAGGGGGGAGGGGGTACCTCCCTCGAAGCGCGGAGGCTTCAAACGCATCGGACAGAGCCTGCCCTGAGCGATGTCGAAGGGAGAGCTCCGCACAACCCTCAGCTTTGTCCTTTGTCGCCGGGAGTATCGCCAGTTCCCTGCTCATCATCGTAATCGGCAGGATCAGTTGGCAACTCGACCAGGTGCGCGCGTTCCAGGGTGCGGAAATACTCGGGGCGGGAATGGCGGTAATGGTCGGCTGGGACTTTGCCGTTGATCCAGGCGGTATCCATCGGATAGACCATGGGGTCGAAGATCACCATGTAGAAGTGCCAGATGATGATGGCGAAGGTGGCCAGGATCGCTTCATACCAATGCACGGCCGTGGCTGCGTCCGTCACCCATTTCGGATAATGGCGCAGGGCAAAATTGTTGAACCACAGCAGGAATCCGGAAACGGCCATGACGACCGACCCCCACATGAAGGCCAGGTATTCCATCTTCTCCGCATAGTTGAATTTCGCGAACTTCGGCTCCTGTTTGGTGAGGCCGAGGTTGTAGCGGATGACGTCCAGCATGTCGGTGGCATCCTTAACGGTCGGGATCATGGCCCAAAGGAAAGAGCGATCGCGCTTGTTCCGCGCCAGATGCACGAAGTGGTAGAAGATGGCCAGGAGCATGACGACGGCTGCGGTGCGGTGCAGGCCGCCGCGCCAACCGGCGGCAGACTCCCAGAGCAGCAGCGGCTTGGACCACCAGAACTCCGGATACTTCAAGGCAAATCCGGTGAACACCAGCGTCGGGAAACTCACCATGATGCCCCAGTGGGCGATGCGGAACCCCAAGTTCATCCGCAGAACCATCTCGCCGGATTCCCGCCGCGGGCGGCGCCGAATGAGCTTCGCCAGAAAGTCCAGCAGGTTGTGCAGCAGCATGAAACCCAGCGTCGCCGGAATCAGGAACAAGTATGTCCAGCGAATCCACTCCACCACGGGGTGATTGGGGCCCGCTGCGGTCTGCACATGGATGGGACCGACGGTGAACCTGGCTTCGGCCACGCCCTGGTGGCATGCCCCGCACGTTTTCCTGAGGTTGGCAGGATTGATGGTCGAGCGCGGGTCGCTCGAACGGAGAATAGAGTGCACGCCGTGGCATGAAGCGCAATTCGCCGCGGTCACTTTCCCTTCCTGCAGGGCCAGCCCGTGATAGCTGGCGGCGTAGGATGTCAGGCGATCCACTGGCAACTCATAGCGCAGTGCTAGTCGGGGATCGCCATGGCAACGGCCGCAGGTCTGCGAGGAAACATTCTCGGCATTTAAGGGCGAGCTGGGATTTTTCGGGTCCATGATCAGGTGCTCGCCGTGGCAGTCGATGCAAACCGGGGCATCGCGCGCGCCGTTCTTGACCGCTTCCCCGTGGACACTCTCGTTGAACTCGCGGGCGATTTCCTTGTGGCATTGCCCGCAGGTCTCGGGCACCTTCCAGTGATTGACCCTGGAGCGCGCATCGGTGGCGGGATAGATGTCGTGAGTGCCATGGCAACTGGAACAGGTTGCCGCATCCTTGCCGAGCGCGACCGCGCGCCCGTGAACACTCTGCTTATAGGAATCCGCCGGATGCGCCACCGGAATTTTATGCCGCGACAAAAACTCCGCATCGCTGTGGCACTTTGCGCAAGTATCCGCCATGTTCTTGCGAGCCACGGTCGAGTCGGCTTCGCTGGAGGCTTTGACGGCGTGGATGGGGCCGTGGCAGGAAACACATTTGGGCGCGTCGGGGTCTCCCTTCCTCGCGGCCTGCCCGTGGATGCTGGATTCGAGCGCCTTCAGCTCCTCGCCATGACATTCCGCGCATTTTGCGGGCATCAGTTTTTCGGCGGTGGTGAGTTCGTGCACGCTGCCATGACACGAGGCGCAGGCCGATTCGCCGAGCATGGAGTGGGCGCTGGTGGGGAAAGACTTGGCTTCATCCGCATGGCAGGTAGCGCATTGCACTTTGGCGATTTTGGAGGGATGCGGGAATTCTTTGATGGAAGTGTGGCAGTCCTTGCAGCCGAGAACGGCGTGCGCGCTGGCGGCGTGCTTGGCCGGGTCAATCGAAATGTTCTTGCCGGCATCGGACTTCATTCCCGCCTGGCCATGGCAAGCCAGACAATCCTCGTCGCCCGCGGGCGAAGCCGAGGCCAAAGGCAAAGCCAAAGTCAGATAAAGCAGAGCAACCAGAGTCGCGCGCATTTCAAACACCCTTCTACCCAAATCAATCGCAATCCAGTCAAACGCAGTCCGGATCTAGCGGTATGCGAACAGCACCGCATAGATGATCCACAACACAATGCTGAATCCGACCGCCAGCGCGGCCCAGGCGAAGGCTCGAATCGTACGAGTGACGATTGGCGGATAAGCCTCCTCCATGTATTCCTCCAGCTTGCCGCTGGCGACCAGGGCTTCATACTCTCGCGGCTTGTCCCTTTTTAGCTCTTCGAGCGGCATGCGCCCGGTGAAGACCGTGATGTCCATGGGAAACTTTTCAGGGCGCAAGTGGGTATTGAAGAAATGCACGGTAAAGATGA
>Ga0187862_10001805_pt1 | contig 22304 bp, 16 predicted proteins | sample June2016WEW_10_1_FD_133003 | JGI IMG/M metagenome (GOLD analysis project Ga0187862, IMG submission 133003) | Peatland microbial communities from SPRUCE experiment site at the Marcell Experimental Forest, Minnesota, USA - June2016WEW_10_150 | ecosystem: Environmental > Terrestrial > Soil >...
CCGGACGAGCCGCTTGAGTGACTTCTGCAGGGCGACCTCCGCGGCCAGGCCGCCGAGCAGCAGGGGCAGCGGCTTCCAGTCGCGGCGCTCGTACGCGATCATCCCGCCGACGAGAGCCGAGAAGGGCGCGATGACGGAATAGTCACCCAGCGTCGTGACGACCTGTTCCAGGCGCCGGCTCACGGTCGCGGAGCGGTGCAGGCGGCAGTACTCATAAAGCCGGCGTGACGGCCTGGTCACCGGCTCCTTCTGCGCCAGCCGGCCGGCGGCCCAGGACGACAGGAGCGTGACCGCGCCGCCCGCAGCCAGAGTTACCAGAATGCCCCCTGACCTTGATCCACCCGCGCGCAGCATTCGGCAAGGATATCGGAGACAGCGCGCCCGACCTGGGGCAAAAAGTTAAGGCAGCAGCCGCCGCCGGCTCTCAGCCTGAGCACGTCCAGCTAAAGGAGCCAGAGAGACTCGGCTGGGACGACTCCGGTGCCGCCGCGTTCGTGAAGGTGAATCGTCCTGAGCCATCGGCCCGGAAGACCACCGAGGCTGTCGCATGCGCCGCGAGCGGGTTGTAGCTCGCATTTCCCACCACGATGCTGCTCCCGACGGAGCGGATCGCGGCCTTGCCATAAACGCCGGGGCCGCGGTAGGGCACTACCTCAGCCAGCAGGTAAACATTGCTGCCCGCAGGCGGAGCCGGTATCAGGAACTCCGGCTTTCCGCCCTTGGGCGCAGGCGTTCCGTGCGCGGCGAGGCGCGCGCAGGAGCTTGCCGGACTGGTGACACCAGGGAAGGCGCTGAACGACGAGTGCTGGACGGTTGCGCCGCGCAGCTGGAAGGTGCCCTTGAAGGTGATCAGTCCGGCGATGCCCTTGCCGGTCGCACCGGCCGGAGTGCTGCCGTGCGGGCCCGCGCTTGCGCTGCCGGACGATGCCCCGGCAGGCGCAGGAGAGGAGTGGCCCGCCGCCGAGGACGAGCCGGCCGCAGCGGAGCCACCGGATGAACTGCAGCCGGCGAGCGCGGCGGCGAGCATCAGGCCCAGCGCTGCCCCGATACCCCGGGCAGCTAGCCCATGGTCGGTCGCCGCGGGCGGCACTAGTGACTCAGCGCGTTGGCTGCGTAATGCGCGGCGACCTGCGCGGCGGACAGCGCGTACGGATAGACCGCGACGTCCCCGATCGACCCGCCGAAGTAGTAGCTGATCGGCTCCGTGGTGCCCTGGCTGTTCTGCTTCCACGGGTCGAGATTCCAGCCGGCCAGGTCGTCGCCGCCGACCCGCCAGTAGCCTGCGTAGCTGCGGGCCGGGCCGGCCGCCCGGGTGCCGATCAGGTGCCCGTCAATGTACAGCGCCATATTGTCCGAGCCGGCTGCTGAATTGAAGGTCGCGACCACGTAATGCCACTGCCCGTCATTGTAGACGTGCGGGGTCTCGATGGTCTCCAGCGAATTTGCCTGAACCCCGAAGACCAGCTGGCCGTCGTTCATCATGTAGAGCTGTCGATCGTATTGCGAGCTCTCGGCGGTCCTTCTGTTACCGAATCCGATGATCTTGCCACCGGTGTCCGTGCTGGTCCTGAACCAGGCCTCGATCGAGAAGGTTGCCGGGCTGGTCACCCCGGCGGCCGAGTAAACCAGGCCAGTTGCGCCGTTGAACGCGGTGGCTGTCTGCCCGCTGCCCGGCACCGGGCCGGCCACCCCCTGGGTCGTGCCCGGCTCGTAGACGCCGTTGAAGTGGTGCGAGGTCGAGTCCGCGGCGACACGTCCCGATCTCTGGTCCAGCAGCCAGTAGAAGGATGGCTTGCCGTGCAGGACGGTCCACTGATAACTGTGGGCCGGGCTTTTCGATGCGATGGTGACCGGCGCTGAGGCCAGCGACTTCGCCGAGACGCGGGTTCCGTCACTGACCCGGACCCGGAAGGTGTACGTCGATCCCGGCCGAAGGCCTGCCTCGCGGTAATGCAGCACGGGCAGTGCCCACGGCCAGGACGTGGCCGTCACCGTGGCGACCGGGGCTCCCCGCCCGCTGCGGTAGATCTCGTAACTGAGCGTGCCCACGTCCGGAGTGCTCACGGCACTGAACGTCACCGAGGCGACGCCTGCCGACGTGCTGGTAACGGTGGGCGCTGGGGGCGGGCCCGGCTTGGCGAGGTCGGGGCCAGGACCGAAGATCGCGAAGCCCTGCTGCGGCACGTCGTTCACCGTGGTGAAGTCTCCCCCGAGGAACAGCCGGCTGCCATCGGTCGCCATCACGCGCGGGCCGAGCAGGGTGGCGTTGGTGTTCGGCGTCCAGTGCCCGAGCGTGCCGTTCGCGGGTGACTGGTCAAGCAGATGGTGGGCGATCTCCTCGCCTGCGCTGTTGTCGGCCTGCGGGAAGCCTCCTGGCGCGTACGCGCAGTCATGGGCGTGCGAGCCCTTGTACAGCCAGCCGTTGATGACGACAAGCGCCTGCGTCGCGCCAAGGCAGGCGTTCTGCCAGGCCAGCTGGTCACCGGTGGCGCTCAGCCGGACGGCGAAGTCGCCATCGAAGCAGCCGCCGCCGGTGCCCTCAGCGGCGATGTAGGCAGTACTGCCGCTGATCACGATGTCCTTCACCGAGGAGATGCAGCTCGGCGGATTCCACGGGACGACGTTCGCCCCCCACCGCTCGGTCGTGGTCCCGGTCACCGGGTCCACCCCCCCGGCAGCGTTCTGCGTCACGCCGTTGATCGTCTGGAAGTAGCCCCCCACCAGCACCTGCGAGTCATCAGGCGTGACCGCGATGGACGTCACAGCGTCATTGAGCACCGGAGCCCAGGGCAGCAGGGTCCCCGATGCGGTCACCGCGCCCGCATAGGTGCGCGACACCTGGTCCAGCCCGTTGAAGGCACCGCCGATGTAGATCTCCGATCCGGCCGGGCTCGGCGCGATCGTGTTCACCTTCCCGGCCGCCGTCGGCGCCCAGGTGCTGATCAGCGCACCCGTTGACGTGCTGAAGGCGGCCAGGTTATCCCGGTAGGCCTGACCCACATGACTGAACAGGCCGCCCGCGTAGAGGGTCTTGCCGTCCGGGGACACCGTCAGCGCGTAGACGCCGGGGGTGGTTCCGCTGATCGCCGGGTGAAAGGAGGTGATCAGGGCACCGGTCGTGGCGCTGAACGCCGCGAGGTAGCTGCGCGCGACCTCGCCGGTGCCCCGCGGGTCGCCCGGCGGCCGTACCGAGGTGAACTGGCCGCCGACGTACACCACGCCCTTCGCCTGCGCGATGGCCCAGACCGTATTGTTCGTCTGCCACGACGGGGAGGCCTGGGCGCTGATGTTCGGGCTGCCCGGCTCCAGCTGCGTCCGGCCCGCGTTGCCCGTCGCGGCCGACGCGCCAGGTACCTGCATGCTCGTCGCGGTCGCGGCCGCTACCACCAGCGCTGTGAGACCCAGCAGGATCTTCGCCTTCATTCCCATCCCATCGCCAGGCGTCCCGGCACCGTGGTGCAGGAACGCCGCTGGACCAGCAGCCGCCGATGTCGTTCCCTGGGCAGCAGCCGTGCCGGGCACGGCCGTGACGCTCCCCCCTCGGCCAGAGCGCGCAGCTGACCCCGGCGGACTGAGCCGTGAGAATAACGGCGCGCTCCGGTGCTTACCGCAACTCAACATAGTAGGGCTGATTCGGCATATTATCTGCCGCCGTTTGCTATTCCGTAATGTTCCGCAGATCACCGGGCCGCTGGCTGGCGCCGCGCAGCCAGCCGCGTTGGCGTCGCCGGGCCTCTCTCGCTCACGCCGGGGCAGCGCCGCGGCCCGGCCGGCGAGCAGCGACCCGGCGGGGCCCGCGGGCGGACCGGCAGGTAGCTCAGCGCGGCTTTTCTGCCGTGACCACCAGCGCCATCCCGAGCGCTCGCAGCGGCGTTCGCTCAGCCAGGTCGGTGACGGCCCGGATGCGCTGACCGACGCCAGAGCGGTCGAAGGGAGGCATGATGTAGTCGACCGAGCGCACGGCCAGCCCGGCCGCCCCCAGCCGCTGCCGCAGATCCGCCGCGGTGAAGACGCGCGCATCAGCGAGTCGGCGGTGCAGCGGGCCGATCCAGGTGAGGAACGGTGCACGCGCGGGCGAGTACCGCCGTCCCCGGTAGATGAACCCGTGGGTCTCGAACGGGAACCACTTGTTCGGCGTGGTAAAGGCGAAACGCCCGCCCGGCGTGAGCACGCGGAAGATCTCCCCGAGCGCCTGCTCGAGTTCCGCGATGTGCTCGAGTACCTCGATCGACGTGACCAGGTCAAAGGTGCTGTCCGGGTAGTCGAGCTTGGCGGCCGACATCTCGCTGATCGTGATGCACTGGGCCGCAGGCCGGCCCTGTAGCCGGTCAGCAAACAGCGCCAGCAGATCCGGACGGATGTCAATCGCATCGACCCGGTTGAAGCCGCGGGCGATCAGGCTGGTGTATGACCCGTCGCCACAGCCGATGTCGAGCAGCCGGTTACCGCTCAGGTCAGTCTGCCGGGCCAGGGCGTCCAGCCGTTTCGCTATGCCACGTTCGCCGAACGCGCTGCTCGGCTCACCCAGACCGAGAGAGTTATGCATCAGCCACCTCACCGAGAATGCCAGCAGTTTGCGTCACGGCCACGGGCGCCTCAGATCCCGCGGCCGCGGCTGTTAGCCAGCCGCACAATCGCGGTGGCCGGGACAACGCCGGCGGCAACCGCCAGCGCCAGGTAGGCGCGGCGTTCGAGCGGGTTGTTGCGCAGCGCGCTCATACTGGCCCGCCTGGCTGCCGCCCGGCACGCCATCGCCGCCTCGGCGAAGGCAATCTGGCCCTGGACGCGGGCCAGCCCGCGCGGGTCCCCGGAGAACTCGGGATGCTTGTCGAGCAGGTACGCCAGCGCATCGGCGATGGTCCGCCAGCGCTCGGCGAAGAACGACTGAGGATGCCAGTACACATCCACCAGCGGCTGCTGGACGGCGAGAATCGGGCCACGGCGGGCCGCGCGGAGCAGCCAGTCGTAGTCCTCGCCGAAGCTGCCGGGAATCTGCTCGTCGACCGGCCCGATGGCGTCCAGCGCCGCGCGGCGCATGACGAAGGTGGAGGGATGCAGCGCGCTGATACGGTCACGCACCAGCTGGCTGAGCCGCACTGACGGGGGCGGAACCCGCGCTACCACATGCCCGGAATGATGGATGCGCACGCCGCACGCGACGAAGTCAGCCGACGCTGCCTCGAGCAGTCCGACCTGCAGGCCGAGCTTGCCGGCGTCCCACTGGTCGTCGTCATCACAGAACGCCACCAGGGCGGATCCGGATTCCGCGATTCCGGTGTTGCGCGCGCCCGCCAGGCCCGGCCGCCGCGTATTGGCCGTCACGCGCAGCCGGCGGCCGGGCGACTGGGTCGCGGACACGGCAGACGGCGGGCTCTGGTCGAAGACCGCCACGCACTCGATGGGGCCGGGGTAAGACTGGCCGAGGATACTGCGGACGGCCTGCTCGAGGAGGTGCGGGCGGTCCCGGGTTGCGACCACCACGCTCACCGACGGCCACCCGGCCGCGCCGCCCGGTGCCGCTGCGTCCGCGCTGCTCATGGACTGACCTCTAGATTCAGGGAACCGGCTCCGCCCGGACCTGGCCGGTCACCGGGTCCGGCCGGCCCGGACAGCCCGGCCGGCCCGGGCGCGCCCGGCACGGTGCTCGCGGCGACGGGGACAGCCGGCCAGGGCAACGGCCGGCCGAGCAGGTGCTCAAGGTCGCGGTTGTGCTCAGCGAAGGCCCGCTGCAGGCGCTGGCGGGTCGCCGGCCTGATGTCTTCAGCGGGAATGTAGTTGTGCCGTTTCCGGCTCTGCAGCCGGTGCGGCTGAAGGCCGAGGAACGACCACACGCTGTTTACCACCCGGTCGGGGTCGGCGTAGAAATCCTCGCTCGCGGAGATGTGGAATTGCTCGCGCGGGAAGAACGAGAACCATCGCTCCAGCATGTCGAGGTACCGGCCCTGGGCGAGATACGAGTGATCCTCGTGCTCCACGCTGCGGTAGCCGGGCTCGCCGATGATCCGCTCGGCCTCGCCGCGCAGCCGCCCGGGCTCGGCTTCCAGCGCCTCCTCGAATCCCAGCGGCTCGGCCGCGTGCTTGCACCGTTCCTTGTAGTGGGAATAGGCGCGCTCCACCGGGTCGCGCAGGTTGACGATGATCCGTACGTCAGGGTAATCGAGTGCCAGGCGCTCCGCGGCGAGCGGATGGAACAGGTAATAGGGGCTGGCCTCGCCGCTGATGGCCGGCACCGTGGCTGGCCGCGCCAGCCGCCGGCCGCCCGCCTCGAGCGGAAAATGCGACCGGTACCAGCGCAGGCCGCGGGCGAACTCCGAGTCGTAATAATGAGCACCCTTGATGTGCTGGCGGCCGGGAAAAAGCGGCAGGACCGACGGATGCTCCAGCAGGTAGTTATACAGCGATGTGGTGCCGCCGCGCTTGGCGCCGATCACGATGAAGTCCGGCCCGCGCCGCAGGCCCGACGTGATCATCCCGTACCCGCGCAGGGCGCGCTTGGCGGCCTCCCGCGCGGCGCGGTCCGCCGAATGGACAGCCGAATGCCCCATCATCTGCTCCTCCACTTACGCTGCCTGCCGGTCTGCCTGCGCCGACGCGGTCCGGATGGGCCGGAGCAGCGCCGCTGATAGCCCGTCGAGCTGCAAGCGCGCCCTGGACGCATAGAGAACGGCCGCATAGGCCACTAGCCCGGCTGCCGTGGCCCCGGCAAGCGCCGGCAGCGTCTGGTGCAGCACGGCCCGCGCGACCAGGCCGGTAACGCCGAAGCAGGCCGTGCTCGCACCGGCCACCAGCCAGTAGCCTGGCCCGAACGGCTTGATCCGCAGGGTCCACCAGACCTCGACCACGGCGGCCACGTTCTCGACCACGATGCTCGCCGCCCACGCGATCGCCGCGCCGACAATGCCGATCCGCGGCAGCAGCAGCAGATTCAGCCCGATGTTGACGAGCAGCGCCGCCAGCGCGTTCCAGGCGCTCAGCGAGCTCTTTCCGCCCATCAGCAGAACGACCGTCACGTTGCCCGTGCCGAGGTTCACCAGCATCGCCACCGCGAGCACGGCCAGCGATGCCGCGCCTGCCGTGTAACGATGCCCGAAGACGCCGAGCACTACCGCGGGAAAGATCGCTATCACGACGTACACGGGCCAGGACGCGATCACCAGCCAGCCAGTGGCGCTCTGATGAAGCTCGGCGGCGTGATCGAATTCGTGGCGGGCGAGAGCCTTGCTCAGCTGCGGCCCGATCGAGAGCCGCGTGGCCTCGAGCGTGTAGGCGCCGACCAGCGCAAGCTTGCTGACGGCGGCGTAAACCCCTGCGTCGTAACGCGAGAGCAGCGCGCCAACCAGCAGGACATCCAGCCAGACCACCACGACCTGGAACGTTCCCGCGAACCCCCGCGGCGCGGTGAACCGCCAGAAATCGCCGGCCAGCCGCCGTCCCCGCCCCGCGCCTCGCGGGCCGCGGTGACGGCCCGGGCCGGCGTCCCTATCCCGGCTGCTGCGCCCGGCCGCCGTGCGAGCTGCCGGAGCCGCCCATGCCCTGCGAGGGTCTGGCGGCCGCGAAACGCCGGACTGCGGGGAGCCGCCTGGCCGGGGGGAGCTAGCAGACCGGGGGGAGCTAGCAGACCGGGGGGAGCTGGCAGACCGCGATGACGCGCGCCTGCCAACAGGAGCCTCTGACCTGATGAGCCTCGCCAGGATGAGCCAGCTGGCAGCCAGCCCGATTCCGACAGGTACGCCCCACGCGACGAGCGCTCCCCTCGTGCCCAGCCCGGCGATCAGCGCGACGAGCACCAGGCCCACCCGCAGAGCTGGCTTGCCGAGGCCTTCGACCGCCAGGTACGGCCACATGCGGCCGAACCCGCGCGCGGCTGCCAGGACGCATGCGGAGAGCGCGCCGAGCGGCACGAGGGGGGCGACGATCCGGACATCGACGACGGCCGCGCGCAGCGCCACGCCATGCAGGAAGAGCCGCGCGATCGGGGGCGCGGCCACCCACACGGCGACGGCGGCCGCGACCCCGACGAGCAGGACCGGGAGCAGCGCGATGGTGACAATCCGGCGCACGTCAGCCAGGCCACCCACCGCGCGCGCCCTCGATATCCACCGGGTCAGCCCGGTGTCGGCGCCGAGATACAGCGTGTTCGACAAGATGGTGAACAGCGCGACCAGCTCAAAGAAGCCTCCCGCGCTGGTGGGCTGCAGCCAGCGGCTGACCAGGACGGTCAGCGCGAAGCTCAGCATGGCTCCCAGCGCCATAGCGGAAAGGTTGATCACCGACCCGCGCGCGACGTAAGCGACGTCAGCTGACAGCCCCGCGGGTGCCGACCTGGCCTGGCTTGTCATCGGACCGCGACCACGCCCGAGCCGCGCTTGCTCACCCCGGAGCCGCCCGGCACATCAGGGGAAGGCACGGCCGGATCCTCGCTACCCGAGCGAGCCAGCGCCGGCACGGGCCGCCAGCAGGAGCGGTAGGCGAGCGCGCAGGTCACCATGACGACCTGCACCTCAGCCGAAAGCCAGCCGTAGACGGCAATCTGCGCGAGGGCGACGAGCGGGACCGTGTGCAGCCACAAGCCGACCATGCCGCGGGCGTGCCGCGTCTGCCAGAGCACGGCCAGGTAGAAACCGATGAAGAGCACGGCCGCTGGATAGCCGCTGGAGTAGAGCACCATCCACAGCTGCCCCTGCGTGCCGATGGCCGGGGTTCCCGGCACCTGCCCGACGCCGGTGGTCACAGGCTTCGGTGCGCCAAAGCCGAACCACGGGGACTGACTGACGGCCGCGGTTACCTGCTGGTAGAGGCTCAGGCGGGTGGCGTTGCTGTTGCCGTGAGTGCTGTCGAAGCTGGCGAAGACAAGATGACCGAGCGGCGTCAGGGCAACGACGGCCACCGCGACCCCGGTCAGTGCCAGCAGGGAGGCAAGCGCGCCGACGCGGCCGCGCATGGCTAGCCGCACGATCACGTAGACGATGCCGATCGCGAGACTGAGGAACATGCCCCGGTTGAGCGAGATCACCATGGGCACCAGAGATGCCACGAGCACGACGATGATGATCCTCCGGCGCAGCCCGCGGCCGGCTGCCGTCGCCGCCGCGAAGGCCACCGGGGTCAGTGCCGCGATGTTGCCGCCCCACTCATTGGTGTAGGTGAATGGCGCGGCAGGTCGCGCGAGCGGGTAACCGAGGAAGTTCGTTATCTCGGCGAAGACTGGCTGCACGAGCTCCTGCATGAACGGCTTCTGCATCAGGCTGGGCGGTATCAGGTGCTCGATCGGAGGATTGAATGTCGCGCTGCGTAGCACGATGCCCGCGTAGCCGCCCGCGACGACGACTATCCAGAAGACGGTCAGGATGCGGAGCACCTTGGTGTCCGTCCGCCCTGACCGCGGCATGTTGTAGACGTACAGGAAAAGGACGCTGGCGGCCGCGTAGAGAGAGAGCCGGTAGGCGAACGTCGCGACCTTGGACCCGCCGCCGTCCAGCTGCAGGCCGGACAGCAGCACCCAGCTGAGGAACGCGAACCAGAGGATGATCGGGACAGGCGCGTTCACCCGCCGCCATCGCAGCAGGATGACGAGCATGGGAATCGCCACGACCGGCCAGATGAAGGAGCTGACGCCCAGCAGCCACCAGAGCGGAAAGGCCACGAAGAGCACGGCCAGCGGCCAGGTAACCGGCAGACGGGGACCGTTCATGGGCGCGTCACCCGGCCGTTACCTTGTCCTGGCACCGGGCTGGCGGGGGACCTGGCACATGGCAGCGGCCAGTCCCGGAACGGGAACGGCTCACACAGGCCGCCGGGCGGTGCTGCCCCTGGCCGGCGGCGGCGGCTCCGGCCCATCAGGTACGGCCCGGACAACGGGCTGCGGCAGCCGGTCGGAGCCCTGCGGCAACCGATCGGCAGGCTGGGGACGGCCAATGCGGGGATCCGGAGCAGCGGCACCCTGTGAGCCGGCCGAGCGATGGCGGCCTGACCGGCCCTGGGCGATCAGGACACCGCCGATCAGCTCCGCCCCGACCTGGTCAAGCCGGCGCCGCAGCTCGACCACCGCGCGGCCGCTCGTGCTGGCCTCCCTGGCGATCACGATCACGCCATCCACATGGGTGGCGAGCGTGATGATGTCGGAAACCACGGTCGCGGGCGGCGAATCAAGCAGGACGAACTCGTAAGCGTCACGCCGTCCCTGCAGCAGCTTGACCATCGAGCCAGAGTCGAGAACCGAGATCGCGGCCGCCGCATGTGACCCGCTCGGCAGCACCGACAGCCGCTTGACGATCGCGCTGGGCAGCGCAACGCCGGCGGCCTGCTTCGGCTGCCGGGTGAGCGTTTCCGGATCCCCTCCGGCTATCAGCAGATCACCCAGGCCGCTGCCACTGGGAATGTCAAAGATCTGCGCGAGAGTAGAGCCGCGCATATCGGCCGCCATCAGCAGCACGTGGCGGCCTGACTCGGCGAGCGCCGCGCCGAGCTCCGCCGCCATTCGGCTGGAGGAGACGCTGGCGTCCGCGCCGACAACCAGGACCGTGCGCACGTTCCTGCGGGCGGCCATCGCCACCAGGGTTGCCCGCAGGGCGCGGACAGCCTCGGCGGCGCGGCCGTCGGGATGGGCGACGGTGGAGATCTCGGGCGCCTGGCGGGACTGGCCGCCGTCACGCTCCGGCCTGCCGTCAGGGGGAAGCACGGCCAGCGTGGGCACGCCCAGTCTGCGCTCGAGTTGCGCCGGGTCACGCAGCCGGTCATCGAAGGCATCACGGACCCAGGCCAGGAACACCCCGAGCAGCAGGCCGAGGATGAGACCGATCGCGATGATCACCGGGCGGCCGATTCCCGAGGGCGAGAGCGGAAGCGCGCTCGGGATCTCGGTGCCGCCGCTGGTGTTATAGGTAGGAAGCGAGTAGAGCTGGTCGCTAGCCGTGCTGAGCTGGCTGTTGAGCAGATCGAGGTTCGCGTTCAGGCCCCGCTGGGACGCCGCCGAGGCCGTGCCCAGCTGCGCTTCCGTGGATTTGATCTTGCCCTTCAGGCTCACGACCTGGTCATTCAGGGTGGTGTTCAGCTGGTTGACGAAGCTGGAGAGATAGCTACTCCGATATCCCAGGTAGGCCTTGGCGAACGCGTTCGCTCCTGACTGGGCCGCATGAGGACTGTCTGCCTCCCAGGTGATCTGGAGCACGTCCGATGTGGTGGGGACGGCGACCGTGAGGCGCTTGGCCGCGGCCGCCTGCAGCGTGGACCTCGGGACACCGAGAATGGCGGCGGCCCGGTTGACCACTGCCGCCGACTGCGCGACAGCCTGCTCGGTGCTCATGTTGACCAGGTCGTTCACCTGAGCCGTCTGGTTCAGCGGGCCCTGCGTCACCGGGGAGACAAGTACCTGGGAGGTCGCGGAGTAGGAGACGCCGGTGGAATAGGCATAGCCCAGGCCGAGCAGCGCACCAGCGATCATCAGCACCAGGACTGACAGCCAGCGACGGCGGATGAGGAGCCAGTACTCTCGCAGATCGATCGAACGCGGCTCAGGACCGAAGTCTTCCTGTTCCCGCGCGTTTCGTGCAGCCATGAAACTTCCTCCGTCAGGGCACTCCCCGGTGCCGCCAGCTGTGCCTAGGTCGATGGTTGAGCGCTGAAGTACGGATCCCGCGCGAAACGGCGGAAGGCGGCCAGCGCCGAGTGCGACGTCGTCACCTTGCAGTTGAACCAGAGGCCGAACACCTTATGGTCAGAGTTGAAGTAGACGATCGCCCGGATCCGCGGGAACTCCGTCCGCAGCTGCTGGTCGGCCTGCCGGTACCAGGCAGCCTTGGCTCCCGGAGTCCCTTCGATCACGCCGAACTCACCGACGAGCAGCGGCTTGCCGGTGTAGGCAGCCCACTGGTAGAAGGCCGAGAAGATGTCGGAGAAGCTCCGCCAGGTCGACTGCGGGCGCAGGGGTGCCCAGTTATATCCGTCAGCACCGACCCAGTTTACGTAGGCATTGCCCGGATAAAACCGCTGCGCGATACCTGTCGCAAAACCGGAGCTTGTCGGATTCCAGACCCAGTGCACATTTATGGCACCCACGCTGGTGAATATGTCGTGAATATGTCGCCATGCCGCGATGAACTCCGCCGGCGAACCAGTGGCCTTGGCGTCAAACCCGTTGTTCATCTCGGCGAAGTAACGCAGCATGACTGGCCCGTGCAGCGACTTGAGCTGCAGGGCCTGGGACCGCAGCTGAGCGTCGAAGCTGCCGGCCAGTATCTGGGCCGAGCTCGCGCCCCCCCAGGAGATCATCGGAATGGTGCCGTTTCGCAGGTCCCAGCGCGCGAGCGCCACCGGCATCGGGGTGCTCCAGTCGGTGTAAAGCTGATCCACCGCCAGCTTGCGGCCGATCGTGCGCTCGAACGATGCGATCGCCGACTCCTGGCCGCTGTCGGTGAAGGCATCCGGCTGCACCCAGGAACCGAACAGGACGCCCTGGGCCGGAACCAGGGAGTCACTGACTACCGGTGGCAGCCTCCCGGTCGGCGGCGTGAATACCGGCGCCGCGCTTCCGCCCCTGGGCCGGGCCAGCGCGATCGCGACAGAAACGGCAGCAATCGCGACAGCCGCTGCCACCAGGACTATCGCGATCCACCGGGGACCACGCGCGCGCCGCACCGAGCTATCCAGGACTTGTCCCCTTCCTCCCTGTCAGCCCGCTGCCTAGCTGTCGTGCGGACTAGGCCGGGCCAATGTGCGGCCTCAGAACGTCACCGGGGTGCGGGCGTCCCCGCGTCCCGATGATGAGCCGCGGTCGTCGCCGCCCACCATCGGCACTTCCCGTGCTCCGGATGTCCTCTCGTCAGCGATTGCCGTCAGGGCTCGTGATCGTCATCACCAGCCGGGCCGTCAGCCGCCGACGTTGGCGTTGGCCGCCGCGTAATGCGCTGCCACCTGCGCCGCCGTCAGCGCCGTCGGGTACACCGCCACGTCGGCGATGTCGCCCTGGAAGTAATAGCTGGCCGGCTCGGTCATGCCCTGGCTGCTGGCTCCCCACGGATCCAGGTTCCAGCCGTTCAGGTTGTCTCCGCCGACCCGCCAGTAGCCGCTGAACGCCTGTGCCGACGTCGTCGAGTTGGTGCCGACCAGCTGGCCATCGACGTACAGGGCCATGCCGGACGGGCCTAGTGTCGCTACCGCGTAGTGCCACTGGCCGTCGTTGTAGACGCCCGGCGTCTCGATGGTGTCCGTTCCGCTGTTATAGACGCCGAACACCAGCTGGCCGTCGTTCATCATGTAGATATGACGGTCATAGTTGCTGCTCATGCCGGTCAGCTGGTTGCCGAACCCGATGAGCTTGCCGCCATCGTCGGTGCTGCTCTTGAACCACAGCTCGATCGAGAACGTCTGCGGGCCGGTCACCGAGGTGTCCGACACCACGTTGCCTGACTCTCCATCGAACGCCGTGGAGGTCTGGCTCGGGCTCACCTGGCCTGGTCCGGCCGCGCCCTGGGTGGTACCCGACTCGTAGGTGCCGTTGAAGCCATTCGGCGAGAGGTCGTTCGCGACGCTGCCTGATGTCTCGTCGAGCGGCCAGAAGAACGACGGACTGTTCTTCAGCACCGTCTGCTGGTAATTCAGCGTCGGGCTGGCCGAGGCCACCGTTACCGGCGCCGACACCGGCGATTTCGCGGTCACCAGCGTGCCGGCCGTGGCCGTGTAGCTGTAGGTGTGGCTGGATCCGGGGACCAGGCCCGTGTCGTTGTACTCCAGCGTCGGCAGCGCCCATGGCCAGGACGTTGCGGTCAGCGTGGCGATCGGCTTGGTGCCGCTGTCGCGGTAGATCGAGTACGTCAGGGTGCCTACGTCACGGCTGCTGACCGCGGGGAATTCCAGGTGGACGACCCCTGCCGTGGTGCTGGTGGCCGTCGGCGCGACGGACGGCCGAGTCGGGTACTGCGGGTCAGGGCCAGGCGGGAAGATCGCGAAGCCCTGCTGCGCGGCACCGTTAACGTTGACGAAGTCGCCGCCGAGGAACAGGCTGCTGCCGTTAGTGGCCATCGCCCGCGGGCCCAGGCCGCCGCTGAGGCTGGAGGTGTCCGGCGTCCAGTGCAGCAGCGTGCCGTCGACCAGGGACTGGTCGAGCAGGTGGTGCGAAACCCAGCCGGAAGAAGTGTCGACCTGCGGGAAGCCGCCTGGCTCGTACGCGCAGTCGTGCGCATGCGATCCCTTGTACAGGACGTTGTTGATGATGACGAGCGACTGGGTGGCGCCGAGGCAGTCGTTCTGCCAGAGCAGGGTGTCGGGGCTGGCGGTCGTCGGGTCGGGGACCAGGCCGACCGCGAAGTCGCCGTCGAAGCAGCCGCCGCCCGTTCCCTCCGCGGCGACATAGGCCGTGCCGGACGGATCCGAGGCAGTCGCAGCGCCCATGATGATGTCCTTGGCGTTGGAGATGCAGCCGCCGTTGAAGTTGTTATTCGGCATGATGTTCGGCGCCGGATACTCGGTGGTTCCGGTCGTCGTGTCCGTCACCCCGAACGAGTTCTGATTCGCGTTGCCCTCAAACGAGGTGAAATAACCGCCCAGCACGACCTGGGAGTCGTCCGGGGCGACCGCGATCGACGTCACCGAGTTGTTCAGCACCGGCGCCCACGGCTCGGAGGCGCCCGTGCTGGTCACGGCGCCGGCATAGGTGACCGTCTTCCCGGCCAGCTGGTTGAAGTCACCGCCGATGTAGATTTCCGATCCGCTCGGATTAGGCGCGATCGCCAGCACCTTCCCGAATGCTGCGGGTGCCCAGCTGGTCAGGGCCCCCGTGGAGATATTGAAGGCCGCCAGGTTGTCCCGGTAGACGCCATTGACGTGGTTGAAGAGCCCGCCAACGTACAGCGTGCTGCCGTCCGGTGACACAGCGAGCGCTGTCACGTCTGATCCGCTCGCTCCGGTGATGTCCGGATCGAAGGACTCCAGGGCGCCGGTCGTGGCACTGAACGCCGCGAGGAAGGTGCGGGCGTTCTCGTCCGTTCCCAGCGGCTCACCGTGCGGTCGCACCGAGGTGAACTGGCCGGCGACGTAGACGACGTTACTGGAGTAGGCGAGCGCCCACACCGTGTTGTTCGTCTGCCACGAATAGGGGGCAACCGTCGAGCTGACATCTTCCACTGCGGGCCCGCTGGCAGGCAGCGCCGACTTCAGCGATGTCGCTAGCTTCGCCGTGACGGCCGGCGTGCTCGTGGCGGCCGACGCCTGCAGCGCAGGCACTGACAACATCGCCACGGCAGAAATCGCCACCGCGATGCGTCCGTATCGGACCCTTACCTTCATTCCTGCTCCTGTTCTGGCACCGCAGCGAGGGCAGCGCGGGCTGGAGTGCGGATTGCACGCCAGGTCATGGGTCGTTCCGGGACACTCCCCGGTGGCAGGGAGCCAGCGCCAGCTGGCAGCCCGGGGGCACTGGCGGGCACGGCGCGGATCCGTCCGGCCCGGCTGGATAGCAGCCGCCGTCGCGGGCTGCGGACGAGACCGTCGACGAGGTCTGCGAATCTGGCGATGGCAGCCTGCACGTCAGCGGAGGAGGCTTCGAGCGCCAGCTGCCGATGGCCGGCCGCGAAGCTGTCCAGGAACTCTGCGAGTTCCCCGGCGGACCGGGCCAGCTGGACCCGGCCGAGCTCAGCGAGCTTGGCGCAGAAGTCAACCTGATGATCATCGACTACTTCGCCGAGGCGGCGCAGCCGCGGGACGACGACCGGCCGGAGCCCGCGGCTCCATGCGCCGGAGATCGTGCCCGGCCCGCCGTGGCAGATGACAAGCTCAGCCCCGTCCAGCAGCTGGTCGAGCAGATCGGCGTCGAGGAAGGGCTCGCTCGCGCTGGCCGGCCTGACTGATGCGGCACCGGACTGGACGAAGAAAGTGTCAGCGTGCTCGGGATGCTGGCCGAGCCAGTCGTTAATCCAGCTGATCAGCCGGTCGAACGGATGATGATCCGTGCCGACGGTCACCACCACGCGCGGGGTCCTGGACACGCTGGTGCCGGCGGCCGCCGTCACAGCAGGCATCCGATCACCTGGCCGCGAGGGTACCGAGCGGCCTGCTCCGGCCATTGCAGCAGGAACAGCTCGGCCAGCGGGTAGCAGAGGCGGCCGGTCAGGCTGGGCCGGGTAATCCGGTCATAGACCTCGAGGTACACGGTCCGCACCCCGAGCAGCCGGCCGACCAGGAAGAACGGGAAGGCCACCCCGGCGCCGTCGGACACCAGCACGTCGGGACGCTCGGCGCGCAGCAGGCTGACCGCGAGGCGGAGATTCCTGATGGCATTGGGGATATTGCGGGTGGTCGGGTAATGCGCATGCGCCACGGTCTCGCCCTGGAGCACCGAGTCGGCATGCGCTCCCGGGAAGGTCACCCAGGTCCGCTCATGCTGCCGCCACCACGGCTGCAACAGGGCCAGCTGCGCGAGATGACCGCCCGATGAGCAGACAAGCATGATCTTCACGAGGCCAGCCCCATCGTGTCGGGCTCCGCCGCGCCGGATGGCTGCCCGAGCGCCCGCTCGAGCAGGTGCAGGACGGCAGGAAAGAAGCGGTCATCCCCGTCACCGGCGCTGCTGCTGCGCGCCTCCTCGTGGCGGACCGACAGCTCCAGCAGATGCAGGATCGCCAGCAGGCGGTGCGCCTGCTCCGGGACGCCGAGCACGGTCAGCATCTCGCTGGCAGCGCGCTGGGCGATGTCAGCGGAATCGTGCAGCGGTCGCCGCTTGGCCACGAAGGCCACCTGGAAGAAGTAGTGCAGCGCGTCGAACCCCACCGGCACGTCCGGCGCGCTGTCTTCCCAGTCCCACGCATACAGCCGCCCGGCATGCCGGGCGAAATTCCAGGGCACCAGGTCCCCGTGCCAGGTCCCGAACTCGAGCGCCGCGGCGCCGTAGGAACTCTCCACCGCGTCGGCCAGCATGACCAGCCGGGTGCGAATGGCGGGGTCGGCCACCCCGGCCTCGATCCGGGCCCGCAGGCCCGGCCACCACGGGCTGGCCGCGAGTTCGGCGGCGAACCGCGGGGACAGGTCGGTGATCTCGCGGAGCAGGCCCGCATCCGGCAGCCGCCACGACATCCGGACTCCGCGAGGCAGCGGACTGGTCACCATGAGCTCGAGTCCCTGCCAGGAAGCATGCCGCAGCAACGCGGGCGTGCCGAGCCGCATCGGGCGCGCGGCGCAGGAGGTCAGGGCTGCGGCCTCGCGCCGCACCGCGTCGCGCGTCCAGCTGTTCCAGCCGATCTTCACGTACCCGAGCGGCATCCCGTCGGCGCCGAAGACCTGCAGCACCGGCTTCCGGTAAGGACCGCTGCCACCGCCGAAGGCGATGACCACCTGACGGCCGAATAGCTGCCCGAGGTGCTCCCCGATCAGGGCACTGGCGACCTCGTCATCGGCTGCGCTGACGGCCACGCCTATGTCGATCTTGGCGCCCAGCAGCGGCTGCGCGAGCCCCGTGCGCAGCCCAAGGCCGAGCAACTGGCGCGGCGGCCGCCTGCGCACCAGGCGGAGGCCGTTGTAGGAGGTCAGTGCCGAGGCCGCGCCCCGGCGGGCCGCCAGCGAGACCATGTAGCTGCGCCCGGCCCAGGAAGGCAGCACCGCGAATTGCTCGACGAGCCGGAACCCTGCGGGAAGCTCGCCCGCTGCGGCCCAGGTAATCACGGGGGCCCTGCGGAACAGCACGTCGAACAGCCACGCACTGCCCATAAGACCAGATGCGCTCCCGGCGCGCGGCACGTGCATTCCTCCCAAAGACGCTCGCTGCGTCCCGCCGTCGGCACGGGTGCGCAATCCATGTCTCACCATCTGACACCGGCATCCCTTGCTCGCACCGGCTGCGGCCGGTCTCCCGCGGGCATAACGCGACCGCGACCCGGCCTTAGCCGCAGCCATCGCAGGCGTACGCCTCGTGTCCTCTACCCGACAGGAAGACGACGCCCTGGTTACCAGGATGGTTTACATCATTAGCTGATGTTTCGCACATGTCGGGGCGGATCCTGCTCGGACAGGCTACGGCGTGCCTGCAGGTCAGCATGGGTAAACAACCGAAATCCCGCACCCTCGCCGGCTCGGCTCGCGAAGCCCTCCCGGACAGGCCAGGCCGCGCCGCGCCGGTCCAGCCGCGAGCCACGGGCGCGGGTCGCCGCCGGCCCTGGCTGGCCGGTTAGCTACGTAGTGTCATAACCGGATCACCGCTAGCTCTCTGCGCGTTCCCGCTTCACCCGCCGCCAGCAGATCACGCGCAGATCACGGGTCGCCCTGCGAGCGGTAGCAGGCCGTTTGACCTGCTCCTATGCCTGACGATCAGCGCTCCGCGTGTGCCATTGCCGCTAACGCCAGTCAGCCAGGGAGACTTGCCCTATTGCCAATCCCCGGCCCTCAGCCGAAAGCAGGGCCGGACTTTCTTTGCCGTTCCCGCGACAGCCGCCTTCAGCTTCCGTTAATGTCCGACGCTGTTAGCCCACTGCTGCCAGCCCCGCCCGGGGGCAGTCAGCGCAACCGCCGAGTCCCTGATTGGGCAGGGAGCCGGGGACCCATGATCCCCTGGGGTGAATCGGCGGACCGTGCCTGCGCAAGCGACTGCGGTCCGCGGTAGGGCTGCTCCTCCGGCCCGAACCCGTCAGCTAACCCGGTAGGCGCCAGGGAGAGGAGTCTTCGGCATGCCCCGCGGCAGCAAGTACCCCCGTCACCAGAGACCGGCGAGCACCCCGGCAAAGTCAGCTGATGATTACCGCGCAGGTAACCGGCACCGTCGGCGCATCGCGCTGCTTACCCTTGGCATTGTGCTAGCGGCGGCCCTCGCCGCGGCGCGAGGCGCGCAGCTAGCCGAGCGCAACAGCAATCTGTCATCCAGCGTTTCCAACGGCCCGCTTTTCGGGGCGTCGGCGTCTGACCCTGGCCTGCTGTCAACCGAGACAGCCAAGTTCGGCCACCTGCCAGTCCTCCGGATCTATTTCCCTGGCCTGCCCCCTTCTAACGCGTGGAGTACCGGCGCGGCAGGCGTCAACAAATCGGCAGTCGTCATCAGCTTCAATGCGCCACCCAGCTCGATCTTGTCCGGCGCCGACAATTCAGCGCTGAATAATTTCTTTGACAAGGCGCCAGCAGGGCACCCGATTTACTATTCCTATTATCCGGAGCCCGAGCAGTATATTGCCGACGGCGATTTCTCATTTGCCGACTACACAGCGGCCTGGGCCCGCATCGTCTGGCTCGCCGATCAGGCGCACAACGCTGACCTGAAGTCCACACTGATCCTGACGAACTGGGACCTGGATCCGCAGTCAGGGCGGAACTGGAAGAACTACCTGCCCGCCGCCGGCGTGATCAGCACGCTGGGCTGGGACGCCTACCCGGCCGGCACTGTGCACGACATCAGCCCCTATGCCCAGTCGCCTGCCGCCTTCATGGGGCCGGAAGTGGCAGCAGCGAAGAGCGTGGGCCTGCCGTTCGGATTTGCCGAGTTCGGGCTCGCCACCGAGACCGGCCGGGCGGCGTGGCTCGTCTCGGTCGGCAAGTACCTGACGAGCGTCGGCGCCTTGTTCGGAACCTATTTCGACTCCCCGGGCTGGCCGCACATCTACATGACCGACTCTGCTTCTATCGCGGCGTGGCGGCAGGTCGTGGCCGGCTCCGGCGACGGCGCCCTGCCCCCAGCGCCGGCACCGGTCGGCAGCCCCTCGCCGACGGCGACACCGACGGCCGCGCCGACTGCTGCTCCCGTGTCAGCAGGCCCATCGATCACGAAGCTAGTGCTGGCGCCGGAGACTCTCGTCGATAACGGCACCAATCATGTCCGGCTTTCTTTTGACCTGAGCCAGGCGGCTGACGTGACCATCTGCGTGCTGAGCAGTGACGGCGCCGTCATGCGAGAGCTGGCGGAGCCTGGCCTGACGGCGGGATGGCATAGCCCGTGGTACGAGGGCCACGACAATGCGGGCCACCTGCTGCCGGACGGCAGCTACCCGATTCTGATCGTGGCGGGCAACTCTCATGGCAGCGCGACAGCCGAGGCCATGCTGACCGTCACCGGCCAGTAGCAACCAGGCCCGAACCCCGCTCAGCCGGAATCGGTGATCATGGCAGCGCCCACGGTGGCGCTGGTGGCCTCATCGATCAGGATCAGGCCGCCGGTCATCCGGTTCCGGCTGTAGGGGTCGCAGAACAGCGGCTGGGTGAGCCGCAGCGTCACCCGCCCGATCTCGTTCAGCCCTAGCTGCGCGGCGGTCTCGTCGCGATGCAGCGTGTTGACGTCCAGCCGGTACTGCAGGTCCCGGACGATGGCCTTCACGGTCCGCGTGGTGTGCTTGACGATCAGCCGGCTCTGCGCGGCGAGTGGCCGCGCATCGCTCATCCAGCAGACCATCGCCTCCACGTCCTGGCTGACCTGAGGCTGGTTGTGCGGCCGGCAGAAGATGTCGCCGCGGGACACGTCAAGGTCATCGTTCAGCAGCAGCGTGACCGACATCGGCGCGAAGGCCTCGGGCACGGGCCCCCGGGCCGTGTCGATCCGCTCGATCGTGGTGGTCAGCCCGGACGGCAGGTGCATGATCTCATCGCCCGGCTTCAGCACCCCGCCAGCCACCTGGCCGGCGTAGCCGCGGTAATCGTGCAGCTCCGGGTCGGTGGCCTGATGCGGCCGGATCACGTACTGCACCGGGAACCGGACATCAATCAGGTTGCGGTCGGACGCGATGTGCACGTGCTCCAGGTGATGCAGCAGAGATGGCCCGTCATACCAGGGCATGTTCGCTGACCGCTGGACGACGTTGTCGCCATGCAGCGCCGAGATCGGGATAAAGGTCAGGTCACCGATCTCCAGTTTCGCCGCGAACGCCGTGAATTCCGCGCTGATCTGCTCGAACACGGCCGCGCTGTAGCCGACCAGGTCCATCTTGTTGACCGCCAGCACCAGGTGCGGCACCCGCAGCAGGGTGGCGAGAAAGGCATGCCGCCGGCTCTGCTCCGTCAGGCCGTTGCGGGCATCGACGAGCACGATGGCCAGATCGGCGGTGGAGGCGCCGGTGACCATGTTCCGCGTGTACTGAATGTGGCCGGGAGTATCGGCGATGATGAACTTGCGCCGTGGCGTCGCGAAGTAGCGGTAGGCCACGTCGATGGTGATGCCCTGCTCTCGCTCCGCGCGCAGGCCGTCGGTGAGGAGCGCCAGGTTGGTGTACTCCTCGCCGCGCTCCCGGCTGGTGCGCTCGACCGCTGCCAGCTGGTCCTCGAAGATGGCCTTGGAGTCGTACAGCAGGCGCCCGATCAGCGTGCTCTTGCCGTCGTCCACTGAACCGGCTGTGGCCAGCCGGAGGATATCCATGTACCGGGCGCCGTCAGCTGCCGCGTCGTCCGCCGTCACCGTCATCAGAAGTAGCCCTCGCGCTTGCGGTCCTCCATGGCGGCCTCACTGGCCCGGTCGTCGGCTCGGGTCTGGCCGCGCTCGGTGATCCGGGCCGCCGCGATCTCCGCGATCACCTCGGCCACCGTGGTGGCCGTGGACTCGACCGCGCCGGTGCACGTCATGTCTCCGACCGTCCGGTACCGGACGGTGGCCTCGAACAACCGCTCATCAGCCGTCCTGGTGACGAACGGGCTATCGGCGAGCAGGATGCCATCGCGCTCGAAGACCGTCCTGGCGTGGGCGAAGTAGATGGACGGGATCTCCAGCTTCTCCCTGGCCAGGTAGTGCCACACGTCCAGCTCCGTCCAGTTCGAGAGCGGGAAGACCCGGATGTGCTCGCCCCGGCGGATCCTGGTGTTGTAGACGTTCCAGAGCTCGGGTCGCTGGTTCTTCGGGTCCCACTGGCCGAACTCGTCCCGGAAGGAGAAGACGCGCTCCTTGGCGCGCGCCTTCTCCTCATCCCGGCGGGCCCCGCCGAATACCGCGTCGAAGCGGTGCCCGGCGATGGAGTCGAGCAGCGTCGTCGTCTGCAGCCGGTTCCGGCTGGCCCACCGGCCGGTCTCCTCGGCAGCCCGGCCGGCGTCGATGGACTCCTGTACGGAGCCCACGATCAGCCGGGTGCCCAGCTCGGCCACCCTCCGGTCACGGAATTCGAGCACCTCGGCGAAATTGTGGCCGGTGTCGATGTGCATGACGGGGAACGGGATCCGGGCCGGCCAGAAGGCCCGCTCGGCCAGCGCCAGCATGACGACGGAGTCCTTGCCGCCGGAGAACAGCAGCACCGGCCGCTCGAACTCGGCGGCGACCTCGCGCATGATGTAGATGGACTCAGCCTCGAGCACGTCGAGCTGAGATAGCAGGTAGTCAGAGCGAGTCAGCATCAGGCGGGCTCCGGATTACTGGGCACGGATGGGAC
>Ga0187862_10001806_pt1 | contig 22299 bp, 20 predicted proteins | sample June2016WEW_10_1_FD_133003 | JGI IMG/M metagenome (GOLD analysis project Ga0187862, IMG submission 133003) | Peatland microbial communities from SPRUCE experiment site at the Marcell Experimental Forest, Minnesota, USA - June2016WEW_10_150 | ecosystem: Environmental > Terrestrial > Soil >...
GACCAGCACGGCAAACGGCACCTGCTATGTGTTCAAGGGCGTGCAATGTCAGCTCAGTGGCGGTGGTTCTGGCGCGTTTACTGTGGGCTGCCCGGATGCAGAGGTAACATTCTCGGCGTCCTGCAAGCAGGCGACGACGACCTATGATGCCAGCAGCAATTGCTGGGTGACGACGCTGCCGGCGAATTGCAATCCCGGCAACGTGTTCCTGACCGGTTGCCCGGTAACGGTGCCGGCGGGCGGTGACTTCGACAATGCAACATGCAACTGGTCGATCGCGGACAGTGGCAACAACTGCGGATCGAGCAGCGTCGACTGGAACGCGTCCTGCCAGGGCTACAGCAGCTTCGACCAGAATGGCCTCGACGGCAGCGCCAACTTCAACAATATCGGGGTGAAGGTTTGCGACAATACCGGCTCGACTGGTGACGGCGACGGTGATGGGGCGGAGAATTTCGCTGGTGACACCGGCTGGGGCAACACCAATCAGGGCCAATCTCTCGGCTCCGGCAGTGATTGTGCGGGCACGCCGGAGAACCAGTACAGCGTTGGCAACTGTGGTTCGTCTGACGGCAATGGCGAGTACGCGGGCAACAACTCTTGCGGTGGCGACAATAACAACGGCGGTTATGGCGGCTACGGCAGCGATGGCGACGACAACGATTGCGGTGGTTCGGTTAACACCGCAGGCTGCGGCGGCGGCAGCTCCGGTTCCTGCACGCAAACGCAGGTCGGCGCGAGCGGGGTGGCGGATACCGTAACCGTGACCGGCACAACCGGTGGCGCGACGGTGACCGCCTCCGATACGGCCGAGATCATCGTGCTTGGCTCGCCGAATAATGTCAGTGTCAACGGCGCAACCCCGACCGGCAGCCTGACCTCGCTCTATGGCAAGGCGCAGACGCTGGAGTTCGCTTACAATCCGGGCAATACGGTCGCGACCAAAACGGTTTCGATCGGGGCATCCACCGGCAGCAACAGCAATGCGATGGCGTTCATTGCGATCAGCAACAACGCCAACCCGAACGCCTCGGGGGCGCAGATCTACTTTGAGGGCACGGTGGCGAGTGGGCAGAAGCTCTATGCGGATGCGTCGATCAACTCGCTGACCAATACAGCGAACACCGGCGCGGCGGCGTACATGAGCACGGTTGCCGATCATGGCATCTTTGCCGATATCTACACCAGCCAGGCGGCTTTTCTGGCGGGGGCGGCGCCGGTGCAGGTCGACACCTACAACACCAGCGGCAGCCAGACGATGCACCTGAACGATCAGATCGGCAGCCTGACCTTGGTCGGCTACGTCGGGTCCACGGGTGGTCATCTGGCCACCTGAGCCCGGGCTTCACCCCGAACCCCGACCAAGGGGCGCTACCCCTTGGAACCCTGCCAAGGGCAGTGGCCCTTGGAACCATTAATTTGGGTCGGTGTGTGAGGCGGGCCTACCCGGAGCTTGCAACGTCACAGTTGGGCCTCCTCACACACCAACCCAATGGATAGATTGCAAAGGGCCTCGCCCTTTGCCAGGGGTCCAGGGGCAGCGTCCCCGGGTGGGTTTCAGGGCGGAGCCCTGAGCCACCCGTGTGGCCCGATCCATGTTGCAGTGCCATACTCACCCCCGGCGCCCCATTCGAGGGCACCGTCAGTGGGGCACGCATGAGCAAATTCCTGGCTGAAACCGAAGCGATGATTTTGACCTGGCACGGCATTCTCGCGCCCAACGATCCCGGCCGTCGGCTGGCCGCAGAACTGGCCGACACCATTGCCGCCTTCGAAAGACTGCGCGGCACTCTGGTATTCGAGGACGAACCCGCCAGCTTCGAAGCCGCCTTGCAGGCGACCAAGGAGACCGAGGCATGAGCAACCTCGCCGACCTGTCGATGACCGAGGCAGCTGACGCCGTCCGTTCCGGTGAGGTGACCTCGGTTGCCTTGCTCGAGGCGTGCTGGCAGCGAATGGATGCAGTAAACCCGATCCTGAACGCGACGATCTGGACCGATCGGGAAGCTGCCATGGTTGCCGCGCGAACGGCCGATGCCGCGGTGCGGAGCAAGGCCCCGCTCGGTGTGCTGCACGGCGTGCCGATGATGCACAAGGACATGTATTACCAGGCCGGCAAGCTGAGCACCTGCGGCTCGGCGCTGCGACGCAACTGGCGACCCGACGTCACGGCGACCGTGATCGAGCGGCTGACCGCGGCCGGAGCCTACACATTCGGTGGCCTTAACATGGCCGAGTTCGCACAGAACCCGACCGGCCACAACAAGACGTTTGGCGATTGTCACAATCCGTGGAACCCGCCTTATATCACCGGTGGTTCCTCTTCTGGATCCGGCGCCTCGGTGGCGGCGCGGTTCAATTACATGGCGCTAGGTTCGGACACCGGCGGGTCGATCAGGCTGCCGGCTTCGGCCAACGGCGTCAGCGGCGTCAAGCCAACGCAAACACGGGTGTCGCGTTACGGCGTCATGCCGCTGTCGTTCACGCATGACAATGTTGGCCCGTTGACCCGCACCGTGCGCGATTGCGCCCGCGTGATGACCGTCATTGCCGGCCACGATCCGCGCGACCCGACCAGCGCGCGCGAGCCGGTGCCCGATTACGAAGCCGCACTGACCGGCGATGTTCGCGGCCAGCGCATTGGCGTCCCGACCAATGTCTTCTTCGACGACGCCGACGCCCCGGTGACCGCTGCGATCGAGCAGGCGCTGGCAGTGTTGCAGGCGCGCGGCGCAATCATCACAAGGCTGACCCTGCCGGTAATGGACGCCGTTGCAACCTATGGCAGCATTGTCTCCCGCGTCGAGGCGGCGACCATCCACGCCGAATGGATGCGTTCCGATCCGCAAGCGTATGGTGCGCATATCAGCGGGCGGATGTATCCCGGCTATGCCATTCCGGCGCCGTATTATGTCGAAGCGCTGAGCCGGCGGGGACCGGTGCTGCGGGCGTTTGCCGCCGAGGTATTTTCCCGCGTTGATGTGCTGGTTACGCCGACGATCCGCAGCTGTCTGCCAACGCTGGCGGAGACCGATATCGATCATGGCCCACCAGGAACCGAAACGAAATTCATGGCCGTCTCCGCCAATACGCGACCGTTCAATTATCTCGGCTTGCCGGCGATCAGTGTGCCGTGCGGGTTCGATCCAAACGGATGCCCGATCGGTTTGCAAATCGCCGGCCGTCCGTTCGCCGAGGCGCGCATCATGAAGGTCGCCGATGCGTTTCAGCGCGACACCGATTTCCACACAACCCGTCCGCCTGTTCTTAGAGCCCCGGCAATTCTGAGAGACTGACCATGGCGCTCCCAAAAATCGCTTTTATCGGCACCGGCGGCACCATTGCCTCGTTGGGTCGCGGCCCGCTCGACCTGCAGGATTACGGCGCCATCGGCAACGTCATGCACGCCGAGGAGATCGTCGCGAAATGGCCGGTGGTGCACCAGGTCGCCGATGTCATTGCTGTCAAGTATCGTAATATCCCGAGCACCGCCATCGACTTCGCCGACTGGAAGGCTCTGGTCGCGCTGTGTCAGCAACTGCCGCAGGAGTATCCGGGCCTCGAGGGCATCGTTATCGGCCACGGCACCGCAACGCTGGAGGAAACCGCGTATTTCCTCAATCTGACGCTGAAGACCACGATCCCGGTGGTGTTGGTCGGCGCGCAACGGCCATCCAGTGCATTGTCGTCCGACGCCGGCATGAATCTCGTCAACGCCATCCGCGTTGCCGCTTCGCCGGATTCCCGCGGCATGGGCGTGTTGGTCGTGCTCAACGACGAGATCCACGCGGCCCGCGAGGTCACCAAAACCTCCACACTGCGACTGCAAACCTTCCGCACGCCGGATTTTGGGGTGCTCGGTCACGCCGACGGCGACGCGGTGGTGTTCTACCGGCAGCCGCTGCGCCGTCGCGCCCCCGACACCGAGTTCGACATTTCCGGGATTGACGCTCTGCCGCGGGTCGACATTTCGTATTCCTATGCGGGCGCCGACGGCACCGCGGTGCACGCATTCGTGGCAGCGGGTGCGCGCGGGATCGTCTCGGCAGGCTTCGCTCCGGGGTTTACGCCGCCGGGTGAGGCCGAGGCACTGAAAGAGGCGGCTTCCCGGGGGATCGTCGTCGTGCAATCGACGCGCGCCGGGTCGGGACGGACGTTCCGCAGCACGCGGCTCAAGGTGAACGGGCTGTTGATTGCCGATAATCTCAATCCGCAAAAGGCGCGAATCCTGCTAACATTGGCGCTGACCAGGAGCCAGGATCCAGACGAGATCATGCGTTGCTTCCGGACCTACTGACGATGGATTTCGACCCCGATGCGGTACGCGAGTTCGAACGCGCCGGGTGGAATCGCGCCGCCGCTGCCTATGAAGCGTCTTTTGCCAGCGCGACGCAGCAATTCATCGACCCGCTGCTGGAAGCGGCCGTGATCGAGGCCGGCGGCACTGTGCTCGACCTTTGCTGTGGCCCAGGTTTTGTGGGGGCTGCAGCGCTGGCGAGGGGCGCGAGGGTGACCGGATACGATTTTTCGGCCGCGATGCTGGAACAGGCACGGGCTCTATTCCCGGGGATCTCGTTCGATTTTGGTGACGCCGAGGCGTTGCCATACAGCGACTCAGGCTTCGATGCGGTCGTTGCGAATTTCGGCATCCACCATGTGCCGCGGCCGGGACTGGCGCTCGCCGGAGTGCATCGTATTTTGCGGCCCGGCAAAAAATTCGCGTTCAGCATTTGGGCCGGACATGATGAAAACATTGCCTGGCAACTGGTGTTCGACGCGATCAGGCGCCATGGCGATCTGGGCGCGTCGGCGGCCCCCCCGCCCGGAGGTGGCTTCGCCACCGCTGCGGATTGTCTGGCCGCGTTGCAAGCCGCCGGGTTTGTCGGGGCCGATGCCAGGCTGGTCCGCGGCCTTTGGCGGCATAAAGATGCAGCGTCACTGCTGGCCGCGTTGCGCGCCGGGACCGCTCGGATGGCAGCGCTGATCGACGCCCAAATGGACACCGCGATGCCGGCAATTCTGGCCGCACTTGAAACTTCCACCGCACCATTCGAGGTTTCTGGGCTCGACGGCGGCCAGCTGGCGGTGCCGATCGCATGTTATATCGCCTCCGGGACCAGGCGCTGACCCCACGGGCGCGCGGCCCTCGGGAAGGGCGGCGCCGAATCGCCGGCAGCTTTGCCGCCTCGTTACTGTTACACACCGTCATACTTGGGGCGCTGCTGGTGCGCCTGAAATGGCAGCCCGAGCCGGAACCGCTGCCGCCGCCCGCCGCCGTCAGCATGATATTCGAAGGCGGCCGTCCCCAAGGTCCCAGTTCGCCAGAGTCAACCCCACTTCCTGGTCCTGCCATCGCCCCGTCGGCCCCCGGTGGGGAGCAGCAAGGTGGGGAGCAGCAAGGAGAGGCCGCACCAGCGCCAGCCAGGGAGTCGCCGCCACCGGTCCTGACGCCACCGCTGCCTGAGGTGACATCGCAGCCGCCAGCGCAACCGCCACCCGAGACGGTACAACGAGAACCGGCGACCTCGCCGCCGGAACCGTCCCGCCCTTCCGAGCCACCCGCTCCATCCAAGTCCATTCCACCGCCGTCGTTGCCCGGTCAACCGGCTGTGCCGGGTCCGTCGGAGGTGACGGTGCCGCCACCGCAATCGGCGCCGCCGCCTGCTTCGCCACACATCCGGACGCCACAGCCTGCACCTCCGCCAGCGCACCCGTCGCCCGTGCAACCGCAGACCTGGCCGCCGGTCAGGCAGGCGGCTCCGGCAAAGCCATCATCGGACTTTCCGGCGCCGATGGACTTTTCGCTTGGTGCTCCGCCCGCCAGGCCAGATGCGCTGGCAATGGGCAAGCCATTGTTGTCGCTGACCCTCCCGCATCACGGACCGGCTGACCCAACGCCGTATTCGTTGGATACCGATGCCGATGTTGGTACCGACTGGCGTAACGCGCTGAGCGAGTGGGTTGAGAGCCATTCCTATTATCCAAACCAGGCGGTCGAACTGGGTCAGCAGGGGACGGCACGGGTGCTTGTCACGACGATGCCGGATGGGCGGGTAACCTCGGTTGAGCTGGAGCACGGATCCGGCTCGCCCTGGCTCGATCTGGCGCTCGAGGGGCTGTTCCGCGGCGCGAAATTGCCACCGTTGCCGAAGAGTGCCGGCGACCAGCCGGTGCCGTTCCACTTCACGATGCATTACATCCTCATCCGCTGACTGCTGGCCGGCGACGCAGAGCGGGGGGGTCATGGTCGGCGTCGCCGGTGTCGGCGCGGCGATCGCTGCCAACAAAGTGCGCGGCATCGGGGCCGCGGTATTGCATGACTGGCACTGCGCGCATCAGGCGGTCGAGCACGACGATGTCAACGTCATGTGTCTGGGTGCGCAGATCGTTGGGTTGTGGCTGGCCAGGGACCTGATTGACGCGTATCTCTCGGCACGGTTTTCCGATGACCCGGACTTCCGCCGCCGGGTCGCCAAATTGTCTGCGATGGAGGCATCATGACCACAGGTCCGCTCGCCCGCTTCAAAGTGATCGATCTGACGCGGGTGCGCGCAGGTCCGACCTGCGTGCGGCAGCTCGCCGACTGGGGCGCCGACGTGATCAAGATCGAGGCGCCGGAAGGCGATGCCGGCCTCGGCGGCGAACGCCACGGTCCGGATTTCCAGAACCTGCATCGCAACAAACGCAGCCTGACATTGAATTTGAAAGCGCCGGAGGGACTGGAAATTCTGCGCCGGCTTGTCGAGAAGTCGGACGTTGTGGTGGAGAACTACCGCCCGGATGTTAAATTCCGCCTCGGCGTCGATTATGAGTCGTTGAAGAAAATCAACAAACGACTGGTTTACGCTTCCATCTCCGGATTTGGCCAGGATGGGCCGTACCGCGATCGCCCCGGCTTCGATCAGATTGCTCAGGGAATGGGGGGTTTGATGTCGATCACGGGTTTGCCGGGGCAGGGGCCGGTACGGGTCGGCATTCCGGTGGCTGATCTGACCGCGGGCATCTTCGCCGCCATGGGCATCCTGATTGCGCTGCTGGAACGAGAACAATCGGGGGAGGGGCAGTGGGTTACCAGCTCGCTGCTCGGCGCGCAGATCGCCATGCTCGACTTTCAGGCGGCGCGCTGGACGATCGCGCACGAGGTGCCGGGTCAGGCCGGCAACAATCATCCGACCAGCATCCCGACCGGCGTGTTCGCGACCGCCGATGGCCACATCAACATCGCGGCGGCCGGCAATGACATCTACCAGCGTTGCTGCCGGGCTTTGGGCATGCCGCAGCTGGCAACGGACCCCAGGTTCGCCACCGGCAACGCGCGGTCGGAAAATCGTGACATTTTGAACGAGCTGATCGAGGCGACCACACGCGATAAGACCTCGGCCGAATGGATCGACAAATTGAATGCCGAAGGTGTGCCGTGCGGACCGATTTACAAAATGAACGAGGTGTTCGCCGATCCTCAGGTGAAACATCTCGGTATTGCGCGCACAGTCGCGCATAAGGTACTGGGCGACGTTGAGGTCATTGGTCAGGCGATCGAACTGAGCCGCACGCCGTGGTCGATCCGCTCCGCGACGCCGGAACCCGGGGAGCACACCGACGCGGTGTTGTCCGAACTGGGTTATGGCGCGGCAGACATCGCCGCGTTGCACGCGAAGAAGGTGGTGTAGACGGCAGATCGCCGACGCGTCGGACCGGCACGAACATCGGTGTAGCGTGATTGCCACCACGATCGGGTGCCATCGCACGATTGGCGATATCGCCTGGTCGACCGCGTGCCGCGACACACCGCGGCGACAGCTTAGGTATCGTGCGCGATCTGGCGGCGTGCCTCATCGGCGATCGGGTGAAGCGCTTCAGTGGGAGGCGATCCGACGAGGCTGTAGCCCATGCCATGATCAGCCCACGCGAAGCCGTTGACGGTGCCCTGGGCAAGCGGCGACATTTTCGCATTTTGCTCGGTCGCCATCGGCCGGACGAGCATCACCAGCCGCGTCCCATGGTCGTCGTCGTACATATACATCACCGCTGGTCCGTGCTCCGTCGCGACCAGGCGTCCTCCCATGAAACGATAGCCGGAGCTGGAGAGGTCAGGGACGGTTACTGAACGCCCGAGACGTTGCGAAGCCCAGGCGACCAACTCCGCGCGTTCCGAGGCGTGGAGCTCGATCGGACGGACGTGGTCGGGTGCATAGACGACGAAGCTGTCCGCCGCTTCGCGTGCCAGGGATGCGACGCCTTCGGCCGGTCGCAGCGACATGCTCTTCAGGGACCAGCCGCCGGCACCGCCCAGTACGACGAGTGCCACCGCCGCCGCGGCGGAAGCCCACCAGGGGACCCCCCGCGGGCGTTGCTGTATCTCGATCATGCGAGCGAGATTGAGTTGCGAGGGCAGCGGCTCTTCGGCAATCGGCGCCAGCGCGGCGCGGAGCATGTCCCGCTGCTGGCCAAAACCACTGATCCTCGCGGCGATCTCGGGGTGCTCATCCAGATACGCGCGCACTTCTGCCAGGCGCTTCGGCTCGAGTCGCTGATCGACGAAGCCGTGGAGGTCGTCCTCGGTGATCGGCCGCATGGTCATTTCACCCTCCGCAGCGGTGGGTATGACGGGTGGGGCCGCGCCTCGACACCCATGATATCGGAAAGCCGGTCTCGAGCCCGTGACAGCCGCGACATGACGGTGCCGATCGGCACATCCAGGACTTTGGCCGTCTCCGCATAAGAAAGGTCCTCGACCGTCACGAGGAGCAGCACGGAACGATGCTCCTCTGGCAGCTTCGCGAGAGCGGCCAGTACCTCGCCATAATGCACCTGCTGGTCCTGCGATGCGTCAACGGAGAGCGCACTTTCGTCGGTGTCTTCGATCGCGAAATGAAGCGGTCGACGGGCCATGCGGCGCAACCTCGTCCTGAACAAATTGTGGAAGATGGCGAACACCCAGGCGCGCGGGTTGCCATCGACGCGGCGCTGATGCCAGCGGCTGACGGCTAGCTCCAGGCAATCCTGTACGAGATCGTCGGCCGTCGAGCGGTCCCGCACGAGACCGCGTGCATAACGGCGCAAGGCCGGGATGATCGGTTCGATGAGACTTGCCATGTCATTCATGATCGTCGGTCCAGAATATGCGCCTGGGAGGGGGACGCCGCCCGGCGCGGGCGGCTCCCCCATCTCAACGAGATTGAAGCTGGACGACTTTGCCAGGTTGGGCGACCGTTCCTTCGGAGATCACAAGGTAGCGCCGCTCAACCTTCGCCTCGCCCAGTACGATCTGGCGGATCGGACCCGCGGCATCGACGATCGCGGACCCGGCCGGATTGCTCATGAATGCGGCGAGCGGTTCGATCTCGCCAGTGCCTTTGGGATTGTTCGCCAGCCCCAGAAGATACGGCTTCTTTGGCTCGAGGCCGGTGACCGAGGCCTGGATTACCTGGATCAATCCTTGATCGAAGAGGGCAATGCTGGTCGCTGGCCTGGCCGGTTGCGTCGTCGACGCCAGCGACAGGTGCACCGCGTTGCCGGCGAGGCCGAGCGGTTGCAGGTTCTGAGTACCATCGCCTTGCGTTACCGCGTTTGGAACATAAGCGATCGCCTGAGGCGCCTGACCAATTGGAATGTTGCCGACAACCTTGTTGGTGGTGGTGTCGATCGCTGCGAGCGCGTCGCCGTTCTCGAGGCCGACATAGATCCGCGTGCCGTCTCCCGACGGCCAGACGCCGTGCGGCAGGCTGCCCACCGGAATCGTCGCCACCTGCTCGAAATTATCGGTGCGGAAGACCTTCACCTCGTTGAGGCCGCCGATCGTGATGTAGGCGAAGGTGCCATTGGCGGTGTGAGCGAAGTTCACATGGTTAGTGATCGGACCGGTATCGAGCGTCTCGATCAGGTCGAAGGGGGGCAGTGCATTGAAGACCTGCGTCTTGCCGATGTCCTTCAGCGTGAACCAGACCTGCTTTCCGTCGGGTGTCGCCGCGATGTTAGGACAGAATGGGCTCGCCTGCTTCACGCGCGCGATGATCTGGTGATCGGCGACGGTCACGACGTCGACTTCGGGATTGAAGGACGAGCACACGTAGCCGTATTTGCCATCGGGCGAGAAGATTTGCATGCCGGGTCCCGCGGGCGTCACGATGCGGGTCTTTGCTTCGAAGGTCCTGGCGTCGAGCACGTCGACATAGTTCTCGCCGCGCACCGTCACCCAGACCTCATTCCCGTCCGGCGTATAGAACGCTTCGTGGGGAGAGCGGCCAACATAGGTCGTATGCTTAACAGCGTTGCTGCCCGTGTCGATGAAGGTGACCGAGTTCGAGCCGATCGAGACGACCGCCAGTGTCTTGTGGTCGGGCGAGAAGCCCATGCCGTGCACGAGGACCTGCCCCTTATAGAGCGGGCTGAAGTTGGTCGGGCTCGGATCGCCCAGGCGAATGACGCCGAGGAGCTTGTTGTCGGCCGGGTCGGTCACCGAGACGGTGTTGGAGAACTGCTCCGCCGCATAGACGCGGTCGTGATGGCTGACAGGAACGTCTGCGTCGCCGGCGGCGCCGGGAGCCTGTCCAGCCAGGGCCGGCAGCGAGCAGGCCAGCATCGTGGTCGCGAGCAAGCCTGAGTAAAAGCGACATTTCATGACTATTCGCCCCTATTGCATCTTCATGGACGGAGACATCGATCCCGGCGACGTGAACGCGTGGCCGGGCGTGGAAACGGCGGACGAGTTGCCGGTGGGAACTTGCGTCGGCGCTGGCGCCGGCGGTGGCAGTGGTTGGCCGAGGGCCAGGCGCATCGCCACGATTTCCTGCTGCTGATCGACGATTATCTCCTGCGAGATGCGACGTAGCTGCTCGTTCTTGCCATAGCGCAACTCGACCATCGCCATGTCGATCGCACCCTGGTGGTGCGGAATCATCATGGCCGCGAAGTCCGCGTCGACATCGCCTGTGGGCCTGATGTTCATGCCGGCCATCATCTTATCCATTGCAGCGCCGTTTTCCGCCAGGAAAGCCGCTTCGTCGGGATATCGTCCGGCCGAGGCGATGCCGGCGCCGGAGGCCGGACCCTGTTTTGGATGCGCCAGGTCTTCCGCTTCGGCGTGGATCAGCTGGACGACGCACAAGGCAGCCGTGAAGGCGATGATGGCCGCCGGCAAGCGGGTGCGTTTACCCATGATTTCGATCTCCTGATGGTGGCGAGGTGCCTTGAACGACGATGACGCCCGCCGCGTTGGATTATTCCGCCGCGACGATTATTTTCCTTCGCGGAATATTCTTGAAGCGGCGACGTCTGCAGCGGCCATGGACAACATGAGCGCGCTCAAGAGCCGGCTGGCAACGGCGCTGATTTCCGGAGGCGTTGCGATCGCCCTCAATACGCTCGCGCTGAAGGCAGCAGATCTGGTTCCGCTCGCCACGGCCAAGGGGGGCCTGCGGCGGCTTCTCTCATCGTGGTTTTCCGGGTCGCTCGAGGCAATGGGCGTCGCCTCTGCATGGTCGCGAGCCGGAGCGCCAGCCCCCGACAGGCCGCTGTTTCAGACCGGGTTCCACCTGTTCGCCGGAATGATGATGGCGCTTTTTTACAGCTTTGTGGCTGAACCAATGCTGCCCGCGGGAGATATCCGCAAAGGCGCGATTTGTACGATCGCGATGTGGCTGTTGAACGCCGTCGTTGTATTGCCGGCGACCGGCGAAGGATTCGCCGGCCGTGCGCATCTCACTCTCGCCGGTATCGTCTGGTTCGCGGCCGCGCACAGTTTATTCTTCATGGTTCTGGCGGTGCTGTATGGAGTTGGCAGGCGTCGCTCAGGCTGGTGAGCGATGACGCCGTTGAGGCGCGGTATCTGCTCGCAATTCATGGCATTAAGCCATTTTACTTCGCCGTCGTGACCATGACCGACGGAAGAGCATCCCATGCAGTCCGGACCATCGGGTGTCGCCCGTCTGGCGAGCTTGTTAAACGCGAGTGCCGAAGCGGCGGACATCTTCAGGCAGGCGCGCCCGACAGATGTTGCCAATGATGCCGTTGCCTCACCTGGTCGAACGACGCCGGCACATGCCGCCGGCGTCGTCCGTTCGCTCAGGGTTGAGCAACGTGCCAGGCGCCGTTCAGAAAACCATCGCCGGTGATGTCGCCGGGCTTCGCGTCTTTCGTCCAGGTGTAGAGCGCCTTGCCCTGGTAGGCCCATTGTCGGCTGCCGTCGTCACGGATGATGACGGAATAGCCGTTCGAGCCCGTATCGCCGGCGCTGGCGGTCACAGGCGGCCAGGCCGCTGCGCATGGTCCGTTGCAGGCGGACTTGCCGTCGGAATCCTTGTTGAAGGTGTAGAGCGTCATGCCTTTGGCATCGACAAGCGTCTTGCCCTTCGCGGTTTCGCGGGTCTGCACCGGGTTCGCCGCGAAGGCAATTGTTGCAATCCCGGCCGACAGGCCGAAGGCAACGAACGCGGCGCGGAAGAGGGGGTTCAGCATCGATGTGCTCCTTGTGCAGAAAATACTGCGCAAGGAGAGACGACGCGGGTTCTCGTCTATTCCATCAATGGCTGCGCTATTTCGTAAGCGTTCGGCTTCGACAGTGAAGAGATTTGCCACTCAATTCGATGATTCAGCGCAGGCACCGGACCGTCTGCATTAATCCGTTATTGATCTCTCCGCGCCACACTGCATGGCGGTTCACCATTGGAGAGTACCTCATGCAGCGCCGCACCATCCTGGCCGCCGCCGTACTGGCAGCCACCCTGGCATCGCCCGCCGGCCTCTGTGCAGGCGAACACGGCACCGCCGATGAAGCCAAGACGCTTTGCGAGAAGGCCGTCGCCTATCTGAAACAGAACGGCCCGGACAAGGCATTCGCTGCGTTCAACGATCCGCATGGGGCGTTCATCGACCGCGATCTCTATGTTTTTGTCCGCTCACTGGACGGCAACACAGTGGCGCATGGCGCCAACGCCCACATGATCGGCCATACCAATCTCAGTCTGCGCGATGCCGACGGTAAGCTGTACAACCAGGAGATGATCGATCTCGCCACGACCAAGGGAAGCGGCTGGGTCGACTATCGCTGGGTCGACCCGGCGGACAAAAAGATCGAGCAGAAGTCGTCATTCATCGAACGCGAAGGTGATTACGTGGTCGGTGTCGGCTTCTACAAGCAGTGACGGTAGCACCACCAGGAGGACGCAACATGCGGCCACAGGACGTGTCGTTGCCGGTCAAAGTGTTCCTGGCCCCGGCGCTGATGCTGGCGGCATTGCTCGGGCTGACCTTGTATACCGGCGTTTTGCTCGCGCACGACGAGCAACGCATCGACGCGTTGAGCGAAGGCGCGTTTCGCCGGACGGTGATGGTCGCCGGACTCGGCCAGGAAGTCGGGGCCATTCACGCCACGCTCTATCGGCTGAGCTCGGTCGGCGCCAATGACGCTGATGCCGACAAGGCCCAAGGGATCGCCACCGCACTTGGCCAGCAGATCGACCGGCTGGAGCCGCAAATCGCAGCGGTGACGCAAGCCATCGGCACCGATCCCACATTGCGTCCGGTCATTCTGGGCATCGCCAAAACGCTGAAGGATTACGCCGGCGCCGCGCAGCAGGTGATCGGCATGGCCGGCAACCCCGGCTACGCGCTGATCTTCATGAGCAGCGCGCAACAGGCGTATGAAGCCTTCGCCGTCCAGCAGACGCAACTGAGCCAGGCAGTGGAGGCGGAAAAGATCAGCCTGGTTGCCGCCGCGCGGCGGGACATTCGGCTTGGCCGGCTGGTGTTCGTTTCGGTAGCGCTTGGCTCGGCGGCCTCGACGATCGTGGTGGCGCTGTTGCTTGGGCGCTGGATCGCACGTCCGATCGTGGCAATGACCGCTTCCATGCGCCTGCTGGCCGGCGGCACCCTGGATGCGCCCATCCCCGCCGCCAATCGCCGCGACGAAGTGGGCCAAATGGCGCAGGCGATGCTGGTGTTTCGCCAGAACGCGCAGGAGGCACGCCGGCTGCAGGATGCGGCAGCCGATACGGCGCACGTTATGAAGGAACGCCGGCAGGCAGCCATGGATCGGCATACCCAGGAATTCGGTGCCTCGGTGGCCGGTGTGATGACCGGTCTGGGACGCTCGGCGGAGGCCATGCGGACGATTGCCGAGGAAATGTCGAAAGCCACCGCCAGCACTTGTGAGAATGCCGTGCGCGCCGCCGAGGGCGCAACCGAATCCGCGGCGCATCTCGCCGCGGTGTCCACCGCTTCGGAGCAAATGTCAGCCAGCATCAACGAAATCAGCCAACAGGTGGCACGTGCCACCCGCGCCGTCGATGCCGCCGTGGAGCGAGCCGGCGTGACCGACACCAAGGTCGGCGGCATGGCGACGACGGTGGATCGCGTGGGCGATATCGTGCGACTGATCTCCGACATCGCCGGCCGCACCAATCTGCTCGCGCTGAATGCAACGATCGAAGCCGCGCGTGCCGGTGAGGCAGGCAGAGGGTTCGCCGTGGTCGCCGGCGAAGTGAAGGCGCTGGCGAACCAGACCGCCCAGGCAACCGGGGAGATTTCGACGCAGATCGCGGCGATCCATGCGGCGACCAGCGACGCGGTCGGTGCCGTGCGCGCGGTCAGTGCGGCAATCGGCGAGGTCAGCGAGGTGGCAGCGGCGATTGCCGCGGCGGTGGAGCGCCAGGCGACCGCCACTCGCGAGATCGCCTCCAGCGTGCAGACCGTTACCGTTACGACACAGCAATCCACCAGCGCAATACGGGAGGTCTCGAGCATAGCGGTGGACACCGATGCGACCAGCCGGAAGGTACTGGCGGACGCGGATCACATCGCCACGAGCGCCCACTCGTTGCAAAGTGAGGTCACGGAATTCCTGCGGGTCATGGCCAGCACCGACGAAGTAAACCTGCGCCGCTACGAACGGATCGCCGGAAACGGTGCATCCTCTGGGCTACACCTGCCGGGCGATCCGGTGCGACGCGCGGAAATTGTCGACATTTCCCGCGGCGGCGTATCGCTGCATTGCGGCGTGCGGGCTGAGGCTGGGACCGAAGTGCAGATCGAGTTGCCTGGTGCGGATCGGCCAGTTTTGGCCCGCATCGTACGTTTCGAAAGTGGCGTGCTCGGGCTGGCGTTCCGGCAGAACGAGGCGACGTTGCTGCTTGTCGATCAGGCGTTGGCAGTCATCGGCGGCCGGGCCAGGGAGGCCGCTGCCGCCTGATCACCGGAACCGCACATGTCTGGCGTTTGCCCGTGTTGTTTGGCCGCGGACCGTGGCTGTTGATCGGCCGTAGGATGCGGTCGCCGCAGCAACACTGATCATGCCAGCCCGTACAACGCCGCTGCATTGTCGTGCGTCAGCTTCCGCCGCATCTCGGGCGACAAATCCCGCATTTGCCGCTCGATCGCGGCGCGCGAGTTCGGCCACACGCTGTCGGGATGGGGGTAATCCGAGGCCCACAGCAAATGCCCCTCGCCAAAGAATGGGATCAGCGACATCGCCACGTGATCCTCCTGGAACGTCGCATAGATTTGCCGGCGGAACAATTCGCTCGGTTTCGTTTCGAGTGTGATGCCGCCCTTGTCAGCCCAGTACTCCTTGGCTTCCCACAACCGCCAATGCCGGTAGTCGAGTTCCTCGACCAGCCAGGGCAACCAGCCGGTGCCGGCCTCGGCCATGACGATCTTCAGCTTCGGGTGCCGCTCCAGGATGCCCCAGGCGAACAGGTCGACGAACGGCTCCAGGAAGTTGCCCATGAAGAACTTGGTATTTTCGAACACGCTGGCGGGTTTGCCGGCACTGCGGTCGCTCGGTTTGCCGACGAAAACCGTGATGTGCCAGGCCAGGATGATGCCGGTCTCTTCCAGTGCGGTCCAGAAACTTTCCCAGGCCGGATCGTCGAGCGGGGCCTTGATATTGGCGATTTGCAAATTGACCTGGCGGGTGCCGCCTTTTTTGGCGAGGCGGTAGAGTTCCGCAGTCGCTGCCTCGGGATATTCCGGCAACATTGGCACGCCGATCAGCCGGTCCGGTGCGGCCGAGCACAGCTCGCCCAGAAAGTCGTTATAGGACCGGTAGCAGGCGTCGCGCAGCACCGGGTCCTCGGTGCTGATCGAGAAGATCGGACCGAACAGCACCTGGGTTTCGACACCATCGCGGTCCATGTCCTCCAGACGCAGATTGGCATGGGCCGGCCGGCGTTCGGAGGGGTCAGTCATGCCGCCGCGGTCGAGCGCGGAGTAGATCGACTTCGGCGCCGCGGGAGCATTCGGATCGCGCTGCTTGCCGGCCCAATTGCCCCAGACGTTGCCGTCGCAAATCCAGACCGGCTGGCCGTTGCGTTCGGTGATGAAGGGGGCGCGGTCGCGTAGCGCGGTGGGCAACCGGGTTTGCCAGAGGTCCGGCGGGAGTTGCCCCAGATCGAGATGGTCGTCGCAGGAAATCAATGGATGTGCCACGCGTTCCTCCTGTCAAACCTTGCTGCACGATTTGGTTGGACCTTACGCCACGGTGTCCAGCTTGTCGCCTGGGTTGTCGGCTGCCTGCACAAGTGATCTTCGGGATCGGGTCAGCCGACCCGGAGTTCCTCATAGGACACCATCACATGCTCCTGAAACGCCGGCCGCTCGGTCAGCCGGTCGTAATAGCGGCGCAGTGCACGATGCTCCCGGCGATCGATCATGATATCAAAGTAACGATAGAGCACATGACCGAGCTGAATGTCGGCGAGGGTGAACGCGTCCTCGGCAAGATACGCATGCCGCGCCAACTGGGCTTCGGCAATGCCGAGGCTTGCATCGAGCAAACGCAGCGCCGCGGCGATCGCGGCGGCGTCCCGCTCGCGCGGCGCGGTACGTACCACCCGCCAGAAGATCGGTGCGGTAAAATTCAGCGCGACATTGATCTTCGACCATTCCGCCCACTTATCGATCCGTGTGCGCCTGATCAGGTCCGTCGGCCAGAACGCTGCGTCGCCATAGCGTGTACCGAGATAACGCAGGATCGCCCCGGTCTCCCACAATGGTTCGCCACCGTCATCCCGAACGACCGGAACGGTGCCGTTCGGGTTCATCGCCAGGAACTCCGGCGTGTCGTTGCCGCCGTATTTGTGGCCGACGTCGTGGCGCCGGTAAGCAAGTCCCAGTTCGCCGACACACCACATCAATGCCTGGACATTGGATGAGGTCTTGCGCCCCCAGATCTCCAGCATCGGCGTGACCTCCCCGGTTGCAACGGCTGAATCTTAGCGGGCATCCCCCGGAAGGTCATCCTGGGCGACGGCGCCGGGACTTGACGCATGTCAATGAAAGCCCGGCCCGCGCGGTGCAATCTGCGCGCACCCTGGCAAGGAGTACGCCGTGAGCTTGAGCAGCGTCGCAACATCGCAACCTCCGGCGAGCGGCGTCATCATACAGCCGCATGGCTGGTGGCGAGCCGTTGTGCCAGTCGTGCTGGCCGTGGCGATTGCGTTGGTGCCGCCGCCGCCCGGCCTCGAGCAGCATGCCTGGTACTATTTTGCTTTGTTCGCCGGAGTCATCGCCGCACTGGTGACGGAACCTATTCCCAACCCTGCGGTTGGCCTGGTCGGCCTGACCCTGGCGGCCGTGCTGTCGCGGTGGACCTTGTTTGGTCCCGCGGATCTCGCGAAACCCGGCTTCAACGTCACCACGCAAAGCGTCAACTGGGCTTTGTCCGGCTTTGCCAGCACCACGGTCTGGCTGGTCGGTGGCGCTTTCATGTTCGCCCTCGGCTATGAGAAGACCGGTCTGGGCCGCCGCATCGCCTTGCTGTTGGTGCGCGCTTTGGGCAAGCGCACCCTGACCCTGGGTTATGCTACTACCTTTGCCGATATGATCCTGGCGCCATTCACGCCATCCAATACCGCGCGCGGCGCCGGCATCATCTTTCCGGTGGTGAACAATCTGCCGGCTCTGTACGATTCCCATCCGCACGATGCCTCGGCGCGCAAGATCGGCGGCTATATCATGTGGACAACGTTTGCCGCCGATTGTGTGACGTCGACGTTGTTCATGACGGCCTGCGCACCGAATTTTCTGGCGCGCGATTTCATCAGCCGGATCGCGCATGTATCGATCAGTTATGGCGACTGGATGCGTGCCTCGTTGCCGTTCGCGCTGCCTCTGCTACTGGCGTTGCCGCTGCTGACTTATGTGTTTTTCCCGCCGGAGATCAAGCAAAGTCCGGAAGCCTCCATCTGGGCTCGCACGGAACTAACTAAAATGGGTGGCATCAGCTGGCGAGAATCCGTTCTGTCGGTACTGGTGCTGGGCGCGATTTCGCTATGGGTGTTCGGCGGTAGTGTGATCGATCCGACCCTGGCGGCGTTTCTGGTGCTGTCGCTGATGTTGGTACTGGGAGTGGTTACCTGGGGCGACATGGCGCGTAATGAATCCGCCTGGACCACGATCGTGCTGTTGGCAACGTTGGTGACGCTGGCTGACGGTCTGTCGCGGGCGGGTTTCGTGAAATGGTTCGCCGACTATACCGCCATGCATGTTGGTGGCCTGTCGCCGATGTTGATCCTGATGAGCCTGGTGTCGATCTACTTCGTTTCGCACTACATGTTCGCCAGTCTGACGGCGCACACGACAGCCATGATGCCGATGATGCTGGCCGCCGGTCTGGCGATCCCCGGTCTGTCTGCGGCGACGCTGGCGATCGGTTTGGCGATGACCACCGGCATCATGGGGATCCTGACGCCTTACGCGACCGGAGCCGCGCTGCCGTACTACAACTGCGGCTATATAACGCCGGCCCAGTTCTGGCGTTTGGGTGCGATTTTCGGGGTGATTTTCCTGGGCGCGCTGCTGGGGATCGGCGTCCCGCTGCTGCTGGCCGGGTAACGCCAGCAAGAGGCACAAGCGCTGTACCGGCACGACGCCAACGACGAACGCCCCTGCGCATCACTGGTTTGACAAGCAACTTTGGCACTACAGCGCGCGTCGGGCTGTTTCCGTGCCTGAGCATCGATTGACGTTGGCCGGCCTGGCGGCGAGCGTGATTGCCAGACTGATTTGACGTGGACCGGTTCGATGTGGAGGCGCGAGATGCTTGAGCAATACGCCATGCCTTTGGCAGAGGCCATGGCCCGCTGGCACGAATTCTATTCGTTGCTCGGCACCGCATCGGCCACCCTCGTTGGCCTGTTGTTTGTTGCGGCAACCGTTGGCTCCGGCGTGTTCTCCAGCAACCGGCGCGCGCCGCTGCGCGTGTTCATGTCAGCAAGCGTGGTGCATTTCAGCGGCATCCTGGCGGTTTGTCTGATCGTTCTGGCTCCGCTGCAAAGCTGGCTGCAGTTCGGTCTTTTGGTTTTGGTCTGCGGCACCTTTGGCCTTGTCTATTGCGGTCTGATCTGGCGCGATACGGTCCGCGATAGCCTCCTTGTTGCAGCGATCGATCTGGAGGATCGGATCTGGTACCTGCTGATCCCGGTGGTCGGCTATCTGCTTGAAACGGCAACGGGTGTGGCGTTTGGGTTGCGCCTGGACAGCGGATGTACGGCGTTGGCTTTCGCGGTCGGGGTGCTGATGGTGGCGGGTATCCATAACGCGTGGGACATCACCATCTGGATCATTACCCGTCCCAGGGAATAACCGCGTGGTGCAAACGATTCCGTTGCTAATAAATAATCCAGGCAAGCCTGCCTCGAAGTGTGATTCAGACCGAATTAACCATACCGGCGCAATCCGAACTTATCTGCGTTCATCTGCGTTCATCTGCGGTTAAATTCTTAACTTAACACCAACAACGACAGTGCCAATCGAGCTTCCGATTCGGCGCTACGCGGATGAACGCGGATGAACGCAGATAAGAACGGAGCACCGTGCGGTGGCGCGGGCTCGGGGCTTTCCGCAGTTCGGTACCGATGCTGTCCGCAAACAAATAACGAGCCACAGTCAGACGGCCCCAGTGATACAATAAGTTAATTTGAGGCGTGCCATTTGGCTCCCGAGTCCAATCAGCGCGCCCAGAATTTACCCGGTTTCCTCCGGCTCCAGGTCCACTGCGACCTTAAGGTGGTGCACGCCTCCGCCAAGAATAATCCCCTGTACCGGGCTCACGTCGCCGTAATCGCGGCCCCAGCCAAGCAGCACGTGTTCCTCGTGCACCACGATGCCGTTGGTCGGATCCAGATCGACCCAGCCATGCTCCGGCCCGAGCCACGCGCCAACCCAGGCGTGCGACTGATCGGCGCCTTGCCGCCGTTTCTGGCCCGGCGGCGGCTTTGTGCGAATATATCCCGAATTGTAGCGTGCCGGTAAGCCCAGTCCGCGGAGTGCGCTGACCATCAGATGGGTAAAATCCTGACAGACTCCTTCACGCCGTTTCATTACCTGAGTGACCGGCGTCGAAATTGTCGTCACACCGGAGCGGAAACGAAATTCCTTATAAATTCGAGTGTTCAGATTGCATAACGCCTCCAGCACCGGCCGGCCTTTCGGAAACGACTTCTCGGCATATTCCCGGGTTTCCGCAACCGCCGGTGCCATCGGGCTATCGAAACGATATTCCGCCGCCCGCCCGGCTGCGACACTATGCGCCGCCTCGACGATGGTTTCCCATGCAGGGGTTTTATCAGGCGGTAAAGGGTACGAAACCTCGACCACCGATTCCGCCGTGACAATGAAGTCCGCGTGCGGCCGGTCCAGGAACAACCACGTCACAACATTGCCGAAATGATCTTCCGCGTCGCGCCGCCTGGCCCCCGCCGGTTCCGCAACGATGCGATCGGAGATCACCTGTTGCCACGGCAACGGCCGCGGCCGCAGGTGCAGCAGATGCGCGGCGAGGTCGACCGGACTGCCGTACGTGTACCGGCTGAGGTGGCTGACCCGGTACTTCATGCCGCGCCCGGCAAGCTCGCCGGTTCCGCGTCCACCGAGAGGCTGCGGGCGATCGGCAACAGCGTGAAGTATCGCCGCGACACCCGATCTGCGATCGCTTCGATCGCCAGTTCCAGCGTCGACAGTGTTTCCGTCAGCCGTCCCGCCGCCTGCATCTGGTTCGGTGCCGCCAACACGTCGGTCACGATCTCGCGCGCGTCGCGCAGTGCACGGTCAACGGAACCCAGTAACGAATCGCCTTCCTCGGTGATCTGCCGCAGCAAATCCCGCATCGCCAGCAACTGGAAGGCCAGCCCACGCGGGTTGGCCTCATCGGCCAACATCAGGTCCAATGCCGGAGCCGCCTGCAACACCGCAAGATACCGCGTACGATAGGTAATCACGGAATCCCGCAGCTCCAATGCGAGCTGCAGACCCGCCTCGACATGGCCTTGCTGCACCGCGCCCGGGGCCTGCTCCAACAACGCTCCCAGTTGCTCCAGGATGGCATGCGCACGCTCCACCCTGCGGCCGAAATCGAAGAACAGCCGGCCGCCGCCGCGCACCATGTTCTCCGCTGCGAGGCCGGCGATGGCGGCAGAAAATTGTAGGATATCGGTGGTCAGTGCCGAGGCGCGTTCCACGGCCCGCGGATCGCCGTCGGTCGGCAACCGGTTCATCGCCTCGCCCAGTGAATGGAGGGAACGGGTGAGGATGGTGTGGACCTCGCCGGTCAGGCGGTCGCGCAGCTGCCCCGCCAGGCTGGCAACCCTCCCGAGCAGCCGCCGCATCGGTCCGTCCGCGCGAAACGCGCCCAACAGAGCGGCGTTGCGGGAGGCGGTGCCGTGTTCGAACGTGTCCTCCGGCCGCAGCATGCCGGCCTTGTGCAGACAGGCGCTGAGCAGCTCGATGTCGGCGCGTTCATGCGGGCTGGCTGAGGGCCGCGACACCCGCGGGATCAAGGCACGGCGCAGGCGGGCGGCCTCCTCCATCCGCTCCAGATACCGTCCCAGCCAATAGAAATTATCCGCAACCCGACTGGGCAGATCGCCGGCGGTGCGGCGGATTTCCAACGGCCGGGTGTCCAGTGCCGGCACGAAACGACTCGCGGCAAACTCGTCCGGCAGCACCCAGACGTCCTTTGACACAGCGTCACGCGGCAGCCGTCCGGCGATGGCATCCTCATCCGTGAGCGCCCGCGCGAGCCCGCCTGGCATCGCCCGCCACGTCGTGCCGTCATGCGCCAGGAACATCCGCAGCACGACTGGCCGCGGTTCCAGCCCGGTTGGCGTGGCACAGGGAGCCACCGACGGCGTGGGTGCCATCAGCGCCGCATAATGCGCCGGCTTTGCAGTCACCTGAGCCGCCAGCTCGGCGCGCTTTTCGCGGGACAGATGCTCCGGCACGACGGGCACCGAACCGCCATCGGTGGCGTTGCGAATGACCCAGCCCTGCAGGTCGCGCAGCACCGTGCGCAAATTCGCACCA
>Ga0187862_10001812_pt1 | contig 22253 bp, 22 predicted proteins | sample June2016WEW_10_1_FD_133003 | JGI IMG/M metagenome (GOLD analysis project Ga0187862, IMG submission 133003) | Peatland microbial communities from SPRUCE experiment site at the Marcell Experimental Forest, Minnesota, USA - June2016WEW_10_150 | ecosystem: Environmental > Terrestrial > Soil >...
GTCCGCAACTGCTACCGGTCCGACCAGGGTCGAGCGGCCGGCCTTTATCAAGGCTGCGACGGCGCAAAGCAACCTCAGCCTGTTCGACCGGGATGTTACCGAACAGCAGGGGCAATTTGCCTCTGTTGTTGCTAAAGACGTGGACGATATCATCAGTGCAATCGAAAGGCTGCGGGCGCAGATGTTCTGGTCCGGAAACGACACCAGCCTGATGACGCCCACGCAGCTCCAGTGGATGGGCGCGCTTGCGCAGATCACGCTGCAGTTCACGATCAGTCCTGCCGCATCCATTATCGACGGCCTTAAGAGCCAGGTCGCGTTGATGCTGGCTAACCAGTTGTATAAGCCTAAGCCAAGCGCCATCTATGTGAACCCTGTACTGGGCGACTACATCGACCAGGAATTGAAGGCCGCAAAACTCGAATTGAAACCCGTTGAAGTAGTGGCCGGTGTAACGGTTGGGGGGCTTTCGACCCAGGCGGGAGTGCTGCCGATCATCGGCGACGCCTTCATGCCTACCGATGCAGGGGCAGCTTACGGGTTCGGCGCGCCTCCGGGTGGGAACCAGAATTATTACGCCGCGATCCTGTCTGAGGATGACATCGAAATTCCGGTCATCTCCGGCAAGGAATTCAATCCCAATCCGAGGCTGTTCCAGTTGGGATTGGTGGGCAACCTGGCCGGGCAGTTCGTCGGCGTGAAGTTCGATACTTTGGTCGTTAAGGGCGCAGCTTACGCGCACAGTGTCGGGGTGGTGCAGAGGCCGTAAGGGCGAATCACCACGAAGGGCACGAAGGGCACGAAGGGCACAAAGGGTAAAGAGAAAAGATCTCTTGGACAAGGAATAGATTTCTGCAGATTTCTTTTCTTTTCCACAAGTTTCTTCTTCATGTTCTTCGTGGTCTTCGTGGTGAGAATGGGGTTTCGAGTTGGCTTCGATTTACCTGCAAGCGCAGGACTATGCCACGTTCGGCGTGGCAAATACAACGGCGCCCCAGGTGTACCAGGCGTCCGCCATGCTGGACAGCGCCTATTTGAGGAGGCCCGAAGGGCTTATCTGGGCGCCCGACGGCGCCGGGCAGCCGTCCTGGATGCAGGCGCTTTCTGCGGAGTTTTCCCTTGCAAGCGTGGGAGCAATAGTGCCCGGAGCAAATGTCGTTGTACAGGTCACGGGGCCTCTGCTTATGCTCCAGGTAGGGGACGTGCTCATCCTGGACAGGGCAAATCCGGCGGCGGCCGAGGCTTGCATTGTCGTATCGATAACCGGAACGCCTCCGGGTCAGCTCAGCCTAACTCTACGGAATGTAATGTTTTCGCACGGGGCAAATTGCACGATGGAGAGCGGCCTGGTCATCACCGAGCAGAAATATATGCCGAAGGACCGGCCGCTTACGATCCTGTCCCGGACGCCGGTAGTGCGCGTCATTGGCGGCACGGGCAGGTACGGTTACGGGCGGCGCGGAGATGCGGGGAACTATAACGTCGATGATTTCAACCTGCTCGCGGCCTTGAGCAAGTTCGGCGGACCGCCCGCCTGGGAAATATGGGATCCGGCGACGTGCGGGGTCGACCGGGCGACCGGGCAGATCTGGATCCCGGCCGGGATAATGATTGCGTATTATTCCGAGACCAAGATCCGGTACATATCCGGATTCACGTATGCGAACCTTCCGGACGGCGTTAAGCTGGGTACGGCCCAGCTTATAACGGCCCTGCAGATGAATCCCATGTACGGGGCGGTAAAAAGCAGCCGGACCGGAGAGACGTCCATCCAAAACTTCGTTGCATCGAATTTAAGCGAGGACGTGAAGGCAATGCTGAGGCCGTGGGTGGTAATGCCGCTGGGATAAAGTATTCACCACGAAGCGCACGAAGAGCACAGAGAAGATCAACGGGAAGCAAATGCAAAAGATTTTTGTCTTCAGCCAAGCCAGTTTCTTTTCTCCGTGTCCTCTGTGCCTCTGTGGTGAAAGGGTCCTATGAGCTTTTTATACGACCGGACGATCAGCATAACGCGCGCTACAGCGCAGACCGGGGCCGGGCTGCAAGGATATGGAGGCGACGTGGAGGCCTCCGAGACGGTGATCGTTTCGGAGATCGCGGCCGGGATACAGCCAAGGAGAATAGGACAAAAGAACGCCCCGAATTTGCCCCTGGACGTGACAAAGGCCCAATGGAGCATCTATTTCCGGCTTGCTCCCGGATTCGACGCGACGACGGTCCAGGACCGGGATTTTGTGACAGACGATCTTGGCAGAAGATTCCAGGTAGTTTCGGCATATCCGAATCCATTCGGGTTCATGCTACATTGCGTGAGGATGGAAGCCTAAGGGAGAGGACTGAGTTGCTCAGGACTGAGGACTGAGTGGAAAAGATAAGAGAGATGGAACTTTTAGCAGTTTTTATAGCACTTTTCGTAATCTGGCTTTTGGCTGAAAACAAAAGCATTCACCACAGAGGCACAGAGGACACAGAGGAAGGGCAAAAAATAAGGACCGCGGGGAAGTGACTTCCCCGCACCCCGCAGGGCCGGCGCACGTGCTATAGCACGTGGCCGGGCAGCCGGCGAAGCGCATAAAGATTTTTTCGCGCGTCCTCACAAAAGATCGGACGCGAACTTGAAGTATTTAACATGGGTTGAAATGTTCAACGCGAATCCGAAAGAAGTGAGGGTTCCTTCGTGATCTTCGTGGTGAGAAGGGTTTTGAATGGCTGATCTTTCCGATGTCATGAACGTGCTGGCCCAAACGGTTGAGGCGGCGCTTTATCCGGGCGGCGTATCGGGTCCTACGGCGCCGAGCGTTGCCGGACCTATCGTACCAGTTTATCCCGGCTGGCCGAATCCGCAGCAACTCGATAAGGATTTGCCGCAAGGCTTAAAGCCGGGGGATTCGCGCACACCGATCGTGCATGTGAACATCTATCCGTGGAAAGCGGACAGAAATACCACCAGGTACATGGAGACCTGGCAGGTTCAGGCGGCGCCGGCGCCGACGATCACGGCGGCCATAAACGGCGTCACGGTCACTCTCGGCGGCACTCCCGGGCCGGGACAAAATATTGCCATCCTCGCAAACGGGCTGGCGTTCGTTTATCAGACCGTCTCCGGCGATACGCTTTTGAGCGCAGCAGCGGCCCTGGCGGCGCTCATAAATGCAGTAATTCCAGGGACCACGTCGAGCGGCGCACAGATAATCCTGCCGGCGACCGCGCGGATCGCGGCGGCGAGGGTCGGGGGTTCCGGCGTTGCGGCGAAAGGGATCCGGAACCAGGAACGCATATTCATGGCCGGGATATGGGCCGGAAGTCCGGCGCTGAGAGACGCCGTGGCCAAAGTGGTCGACCCGGCGATCTCGACTCCCAGGTTCCTTACCCTTCCGGACGGATATGCGGCGCGGATCATCTATCATGGGTCGGCGCTGAACGATTCCGAGCAGAAGATGGGAATTTACCGGCGCGATCTGCTCTACAGCGTCGATTATGCGACCACGATTACCGAGGAAGAATGGGAAGTCGTGGTTGTGCAGCAAAATATCACGCCGGCGAATGCGCCGGAGACGAGCGTTTATGCATGAAAAGCATTTCACCACGAAGCACGAAGGGGACACTAAGGAAAAGATTTATTTATACAAAAAGCCCTTCTTCATGATCTTCGTGCTCGTGGTGGGAAAGGTTTTGGCCTATGTCAACTTACATTGTGACCAGTCCATTCACTTCGGTGTCGGGGGCCCACCAGGTCGGCGCCATGATTACGAACGCCGTGGAAATAGCGGCCATATTGGACGATGACGACGCGGCCTTTGTGGTTCACGGGGCCGATCCGAGCCCGACGCTTACGATTTTGACCGCTATAGGGATGGTGGGATGAAATCAATAAACAAATTCAGGAATTGAGGGATTGAAGAATTGAGGAATTGAATTCCTAAATCCCTAAATCCCTAAATTCAGGAGGGCAACATGCCTGTAGTTCAGCAGGGACAAATCAATTTAACGGCGCTTATCGTGCCCGACGTGTACGTGCAGATCATTCCGCCGAGCAATTACCTCATAAACGGTCTGCCGACGAACATCCTGGGCGTTGTGGGAACTGCGGCCTGGGGGCCGGTCAATTCGCCCACGATCATCGGAGACATGTGGCAGTACGCGCAGCTTTTCGGGCAGATCCAGGCGCGCAAGTACGACATGGGTACGGCCGTTGCCGGGGCGGTCCTTCAGGGGGCGAGCAATTTCAGGTGCGTGCGCGTTACGGACGGCACGGACCTGGCGGCGAATACGACCATCCAATCCACCTGCCTCACGGTGACATCGAAATATACCGGGAGCCTCGGAAGCGGCCTCCAGGTCACCATCGCGGCGGGGTCCGCCGCCAATAGCTGGAGGGCCACGGTTTCCATGCCGGGCGTCATGCCCGAAGTCTTTGACAACCTGGCCGCCGGGCTCGGCGGAAATGCGGTCTGGCTTGCCATCGCAAGCGCCATAAATAACGGCATATCGGGTCTTCGGGGTCCGAGCCAGCTCATCGTGGCGAGCGCCGGGGCCGGGACTGCCGCACCTTCGCCGGGGACAGTCACTCTTTCCGGAGGAACGGACGGCGCATCGGGAGTTACGGCGAACACCCTTCTCGGCCAGGACACCATCCCGAGGCAGGGCATGTACGCTCTCAGAAATACCGGGGCATCGGTCGGGATGCTCGCCGACTGCGATACTTCGGCCACGTGGACAACGCAGGTAGCCTTCGGACTAAGCGAAGGCGTCTATATGATCATGGTCGGGCCTGCCGGGGACACGATCAGTAATGCCACGGCGACGAAGGCCTCAGCCGGCATCGATTCCTACACGGCTAAACTCCTGTTTGGCGACTGGATCTATTTCAACGATACGGTCAACAACCTGGTGCGGCTCATCTCGCCGCAGGGGTTTATAGCGGGGCTTCTCTCGAACCTCTCCCCGCAGAATTCGACCTTGAATAAGCAGCTCTACGGGATCGTCGGGACCCAGAAGAGCATGCAGAACCAGGTTTACTCCGCTGCCGACTTGCAGGCCCTGGGCCAGGCGGGGATCGACCTGATTTGCAACCCGGTGCCCGGCGGCAATTATTTCGGGGCCCGGTTCGGCTGGAACACGTCGAGCAACCAGGTCATTCACGGCGACAACTATACGCGCATGACGAACTACATCGCCTACACGCTCAACGCCGGCATGGGCTATTACGTGGGCAAGACGCAGAGCCTCGATCTGCAACGGCAAGCAGCCGCGACTCTCACTGCCTTTCTCATGAACTTATGGACCATCAACCCGCCCATGATCGGGAACAGCCTCGGCACGATACCTTTTTCGGTCGAATGCGACGCGGGCAACAACCCGCAGAACATGGTGGCCCTGGGATACATGACGGCCTCCGTGATGGTCACATACCTGTCCATAGTGGAGAAGTTCATCATAAACCTGGAAGGCGGCCAGAGCGTACAGGTGAACAAGGTCAGCACGCAGATCGCGCCGCAATAGGGGCGAATTGAGGGATTAAGGAATTGAGGGATTGAAGAATTGAATTCCTAAATTCCTAAATTCTTAAATTCCTAAATTTTCAGGAGAATAAAATGCCGATCAATAATTTCAGTGTAGGGCGGGACGTCAGCCTGGTTATCCAGACGCCGGGAGGTCCGCTGATCTCGAGTCTCGTTACTCATTTTTCGTCCAAGGCCGACATGACGGAAATAAAGGTCAAAGGCCTGGACGGCATAACGAGGCACGTGCGCTTTTTCGACGGCTGGAGCGGCAAGTTCGAATACGAGCGCCAGGACAGCGTATTGGATGATTATTTCGCGCAACTCGAGGCGAACTATTACCTCGGGGTCCCGGAGCAGCCGTGCATGATCCAGGAGACAATCCAGAACCCCAACGGGAGCATTGTCCAATATGTATATCCCGGCGTCTTGCTCAAATACGACAACGCCGGCTCCTGGGAAGGCGACAAAACGGTCAAGCTGGACATAAGCTGGGTGGCGATCAGGCGGCTTAAGACGGCGTAAAGAGCAGGACTGAGGACTGAGGACTGAGGACTGAGCGGAGGGGAAATGCCTTGGGCATGCAGGCTGATTGAATGGCGGAAGGGGATGATTGGAATGGATCTCCGGATCGGGGATATGTGGTTTCATTCTGAGCTGTTCCGAGACGCGGCCGGCTATCTCGATTGGCCGTTCATGATGTCGAAATCGCCCAGGCTTTCCGATTTTTACAAGCAACACAATACCCGCCGCGAACCGGTTCTGGTCTGGATGCCATGCAAAGAAGTCTTTTGCGTGGATGGCATGTGCTGGAATCATGACAGGGTTTTTTATGAAGGTTGGGAAGTGACAGGAGAACCGCCATTAATCACGGTATCTCCGAGCATCAATATCCTTGGGGCATATCACGGATGGATCCGGGACGGAATAATCAGCGATGATTGTGAAGGGAGAACCTACGAATGAAAGTCACAATGCACGATACGGGAACGGCGCCGGTGGAGGAAGAGAAAACCACGGTCATCAAGCCTTCGGGCGATACGGAGTTAATAACCGACGACCTGGGCCGGAAGATCCGGACGCGGATCCCTGATATCCTGGAGGAATATGAACTCATGGCCGCGATCGGCGGGAACGAAGCCGGGAACCCGGCGACGTCCTCGATGGCCCGGATGACCTTATACGTGGCGCAGATAGATGATGTGATAATTGTGGTGCCCAGGACCAGGCCGCAGATGCGCGTGGTCTTAAAGCAGCTCGGCAATGAAGGCATAAAGGCGCTCATGCCGGTTGCCGTGAAACACCAGGCGAAATTTTCCATCGACGAGGAATTACTAAAAAACTACTCCGGGACGACCGCGTAAGAGAGAGGCTGTGGCTCGTGAAAAACGGCCTTCGGCTCGACGAGGCGTTCCTGCTCAACCCGCTAAGCGCAAGGGCGTTTGCGATAATGTTCAGTGAAATGGAAGGGCATAAGTTCGATTTGGACAGGATGGATTTCGTTAAGCCGCCAGCGGGCGAATGATATTTCACCACGAAGGAGGAGCGCAGCGCGGTGAAGAGCACAAAGGAAAGGCAAAAGTGGGAAAACTTCTTCAAAAAAGCATCACCAGGTCGCTCGATCGGAGCAGCTCTTTATCGCCAAAGTGGTGATTCTATATTTTCTTCGTGTTCTTCGTGCTCTTCGTGGTGAGAAAGGCTTTGCATAATGGAAGTTTTTGATCTGGAAGGATTTGCCGTTTACCTCACCCACTGCGCGGAGAAGGGCAAGCAATCGCACTTGGGCCTGGAGCTTTGCGCGCAGATTGTGGAGCAGACTGCCAAAGCCGAAATCGGCGAATATCAGCCGGAAGCATATCCTTTTCCGGCCTGGGCGCCGCTTGCCGAAAGCACGCTGGAGCAGAAAGAAAAACTCGGATACTCACCTCCGGACAATCCGCTCTGGCGCACGGGAGCGCTCCGGGACTCGATCAGCCACGAAGTGGAAAACGATATAGCCACTATCGGCTCAGACAGCGAAGTCATGGTTTATCATGAATTCGGCACGAGCAAGATGCCCATGCGCCCAGTCCTGGGGCCGGCGCTAATGAATAATCTCAAAAATATCGATGCCATATTAGGCCACGCGGCAACGGGCGGATTTATAAGAGAGACGCTGACGAAGACGTTGCCGGACGGAACTATTGCTACGCTCTCGCGCATGGTCGAGGCCCACTCGACCCTTGGATATGATTGGTCCTTTTAGGAGCCGGGTAATGGGTGATGGGTGAAATGATTACACTGCCCTTGTGCACGCTTGGAGTTGGCGCGACGTTTTTTCTCATGATCGGCCTGGCGATTGGGGTGTCTTTGCTTAGCAAGATAAAATAATTGAGGAATTGAGGGATTGAGGAATTGCGTCCTCACAAAAGATCGGACGCCAAACTTAAATCGCTTCACATGGGTTGAAATGTTCAACGCGAATCCGAATGAAGTGAGGGTTCATTCCTAAATCCCCAAATTCCTAAATGGAGAATTTAAATTGCCTACAGCGTACCAGGTAATGGTCACGATAGGCCTCAAAAACCAGGTCTCTCCCGGTCTCATGACCATATCCGGGCAGCTCACCGGCCTGAGCGGCCAGGTGCAGAAGATAGGCAATGTATTCGCGCAGATGATGGCCGGCCGCATGATCGAGAACTTCGGGACCAAGATGGTGCACGGCTTTAAATCCGCCGTATCGAGCGCGGCCGAACTGCAACGGCAGATGATCGGGATCCAAGCGGTCACCAAGGGCAGCGTAGGTGAAATGACTCGCCTCGAGGCGGCCATTATGAAGGTGACCGGCGTTACGACCTTTTCCAACGTCCAGGTCGCTCAGATGGCGAAAACCCTGGCCACGAGCAATAAACTCACCGTATCTCAAATCACGGACCTCATCCCCGTTTTTGCAAAGTTCGCCGATGCACAATATGTGCTCAAAGGGATGCCTCCCCAGCAGTCGGTTGTCGAGGCCGTGCGCCTGGCGCATACGGCGCAGCATTATACGCCGGCGGAATTGACGAAATATCTCGATCTTCTCACCCGCGCTTCGCTTATTACGCCGGGCAGCCTCACCGAAGTCGGGCACGCTCTCAAATACTCCCAGGGGGTCGGCAAGACGGCGCTCGGCATAAGCGACGATCAGATAGTCCTCATGACGGCGCTCTTAAACCGGATGGGCTTTGCGGGATCGAGAGGCGGAACCAATCTTCTTGCCGCCATGACGCGGACGATCCCGGGCGTTTTCGGCTCCGGGCTGCTCCGAGGCAAGAGCGCCGAAGCACTGGCCGCAATGGGATTTATCGATGAAAGCGGCCATTCGACAATATTCGATAAAGGCAAATTCAGCGTCGAAAAATGGATGATGCAGCTCAGCACGTACCTCGGACGCGAGTTTGCGACCAAGTCCGAAGCCATCGCCCGCCAGGATATCATGAAGAATTTTCAACACGCTTTCGGCGTGCAAGGCGGCAGAATTGCTTCTCTCTTGTCTAACCCGGCAGCGCTGGAGCAGATGAAATCGCTCCTGCAGGAATTCAAAATGCTGCCCGGAAACGCCGAAATTCAAGGCAAATTCGCCGATGAATCCGTATGGCAGAAGGCGATCAACGCGCAGACGAACATGAAGAGCATCCTCACGCTCCTGGGTGAAAAGACGCTCCCGGAAGTGGGAAAAGGCCTCAGCTTTTTCAATGCGCGCCTGGCGGAACTGATCGAACACCTGGGCAAAGGCGGCCCGGAAGTGTCGGCCCAGGCAAGACTGATCGTTTACACTCTCGGCGGACTCGGCGGGGCGCTCGTGATCTTCGGGAAAGTCCTCATGGGACTGGCCCTCCTGAAATACCTGGGAGGAGTGACCGGGGCGCTGGGTCTCCTGGCTGGGACGGCCGGGACCGTGGCCGCGCCTGTTCTTGCCATAGTGGGAGCGCTTGTGGCCCTGGGGGCTGCGGCGGTCGCCATTTATTCGAATTGGGACAAGGTGCAGGCGAAGTGGCGCCGCGATCAGGCAGCCTTCGGCAATTGGTGGGACCAGACGAAGCGCGATCTGGGGCAGACATGGCATACCGGTCCGCACCGGTCCGGAGGTCCGCCTGATGCGACAATCAGGGGCGCCCATCCGGACGAGCACAGCAGCCTGGCCACCGGCAAAAGCTACGCGAGCAACTATACGCGCGGCGGCGGCAGCCAGAGCGTGCAGGTGCATAGTACGATAAACATCGATGGGCGAAAGGTGGCCGAGGCGGTAACCGACCACCAGGTGAAGGAATCGACCAGGGCGCTCGGCGGCGGCTATCCGGATTATACGTACGGCGCGCCGACCGTTGGCCTGGGTTGAGAAGAGATCCACCACGAAGGATACGAAGAGCACGAAGGGAGCAGGGGTGGACATAACAAGACGGCAATTTTTAAAAGCTTTGGCTGCCGCAACGGTGGCAGCTCAAATTCCCGTCTCCGCTTTTTCTGCGACACGCATGCCATATGTAAATGTCGGAGAGGCCGTCGATTACATCGGCCACCATCCTTATCCAGGACCATTAGGCTCACCAATTGTACTGGAAGTCGGATCTTGGGATGGCCTTGGATATCCAATTGTCTTGGATATCTGCGGGCGATATCCATCAGCGGTCGCAAAGGGTTATGACTTCGATTTTGCAGTTCTGAGAAATGAATACCCACCCGACATCTGGGGGCATCCAGAGAACAGGGCGAAATATCCCAATGTGCAAACCTATATTCGGACGCGTCGATTTGGCGAAACAGTAGAAGAGGCTATTCGTCACTTGAATTATACAAGTACTGAAAAATGGCTGAAGTATGGGTGGAGTTTTTAATGGGATGCTATTTCCCTTCGCGTCTTCGCGTCTTCGCGTGAAAGGTTCTTTTGATGCCTGATACGACTTTGCAGCTTGGAGATTTTATCTTTCGGGACATGGAAATCCCGGAAGAAATCATCTTCGGAGGCCAGCAAAGGCTCGCAGTACATGAGCTAATCGGCGGCGGGCGCCAGGTGGATGCTCTCGGCCGGCGCGAAAAGGACCTCGATTGGAACGGCCTCATCCAGGGGCCGGACGCGATGGACCGGGCGCTTCATCTCGATTATCTGCGCGTGCAGGGAAATGCCCTTTCTCTTACCTGGGGAAGGCTTGCCTATTCGGTGACAATCGAAGAATTTCATCCCGCATATCAGCGATTTTACCAGATCCCTTACCGGATCCGGTGCATTGTTGTCGATAACCTCTCGGCCCCCGTGCCCCAGGTTCAAAATACGGGGCTTGACGATCAGATTTCTGCGGACATGACGACGGCCACGGCCCAGGTGGCCGTTGTGAACGATTCGGTCCTGACCGGGCTTTGGGGCACGTTTCAGACGGCAGTCGCCGGCGTGGCCAGCTTTGTGAACCTTGCCGCGAGCGCCGCGGCGGTTGTCACTCAGTCGCTTGCCGCCGTGCAGGCGCGTGTGATTGCCCTCCAGGTTACAGCCGAAGCAGCGATCGGGGCGAATACCGGGATCGCAGCGGCGGGGACGCTTCCTCTTGTGACCTCGGCGGCCATTGCGGCGGCGATAACGGCCATGAATCAAATGCAGGCGCTCGTATCGCTTGCGGGGATGCTCGGCAGAATACAGGCGAACGTCGGGGCCGTATCGCAGACGAGCGCGCTGGTGCTTATGGCTGGAGGTGATCTTTTCTCCCTGGCGGCAGCCACATACGGGCAGGCACAGGCCTGGAGCACGATCGCGGCGGCAAACGCCCTGGTCGATCCGGTCATCCAGGGGATCGCGAATTTGACTGTGCCAAGCGTGTCCGATACGAACGATGGAGTGCTGGAAAGCTAAAGCATTCACCACGAAGAGGGAGCGAAGCGCGGTGAAGGCGCACGAAGGAAAGCAAAAGTGGGAACACATAAAAAAAATAATTCCTTTTGGTTCTATCGCCTCGCGACGGGAACTCTTCGTGCTCTTCGTGTTCTTCGTGGTGAAAAGGATCTTGAATGTCAGCGATAAATCCGGTCCCATTGAAAAACGCCCTCCGGCTGCCTCGGGCCATTGTCCAGGTGAACGGGGCGGCGCTGCCCGGCTGGGTCGAGTGGGACGTGAATAATAATACCCACCGGCAAGCAGACACCTTCCGGGTGACTTACGCCTGCGGGAAGCTCCCCGCGAGCCAAAACGCCGGCTGGCTGACGGCTCAGGGCAAAATCCAGGTGCAGATATTCGCCGGATTTCCTCAAAATCCGAACAGCTTCTCCGCCGCCGAGCTGACGAGTTTGATACTCGGCAACTGCGACCGGCAATCATACGATCCGGAGCAAAATATAATCGAGCTTTCCGGCCGGGACCTCACGTCGGAAATGATCGACACGAAGACCAGCGAGAATTTTTTAAACCAGACGGCGTCGCAGATCGCGACAACGATTGCCGGCCGCCACGGCCTTACTCCGGACGTCGATAGTACGGGCGGTTTGGACGGGACGTTTTACGAAATAGATTACGCCCGGCTGAACAACGCATCGAGCGAATGGGACCTCCTATCCGAGCTCGCGGATGATTACGGCTATAACGTCTGGGTGGATGGGAACACCCTGCGCTTCAAGTCGCAGGACAGTTCAGACACGGGCATCTATCTGATCCAGTGGCTCCCCAGGAGCGCCCGGCAGGGTTTCCCGCAGGCAAACGCCATGCGGCTTCGCTTCACACGCAATAATATGCTTTCGCAAAAAAATACCCAGGTAACCATCCGCTCCTGGAACTCGAAAATGAAGGCAAAAATGACCGGCCAGGCTACGGCGACGAGGCCGAACGCAGTCGGAACGCTCAATTACTTGTACAATGAACCGGGTCTCTCACAGGCCCAGGCGAACACGCGGGCGAAAGAACGGCTGAAGGGCATCATCCAAAACGAGATGACACTCAGCGCGACCCTGCCGGGAGATAATCTTTTAAATACGCGGGTGCTTGTCCAGGTGAGCGGAACGGGCACTGCTTACGATCAAACATACTGGCCGGTGACTGTCTCGAGGCGCATGGGCCCCGAAGGATATACGATGGACCTGGAAGCCAAGAACCACGCTCCGGAAATGGAAACGGATTCATGATTGAAGGATTGAGGAATTGAGGAATTGAAAAGCAATTAAGGAATTGAGGTGCCTAATTCCTGAATTCTTAAATTCCTAAATTGGAGTTTTTATTGAAAAATGCCGGCGATCTAAACGATGCCATGCGCAGGCAGGCGCTGCTGGCGGCCGGGACCCTGGCTGGAGAAAAAGACGGCACGATCACGTCTTATGACCCCAATGCCTATGCGGTCAAGGTAATGATCCAGCCGGACGGCTACGAAACAGGCTGGATCCCGCTGCCGTCCGTTTTTGTTGGAAACGGATACGGCGCCTATTTCGGCCCGGAGATCGGGCAGGCGGTTTCGGTCACTTTCGCGGACGGGGACAAGGACAACGGCAGAATAAGCAAATTCTTTTTCAATAATGTCGAAGTGCCGATAAAGAGTCCCAACGCCGTCCAAAGCGGTGAAATCCTCCTTCAGGACAAAGCCGGCAATATGATCCGGTGGAGTCCCGTACAGAATAAATTGATTATCACCGCCAACAAGGAAGCCGACCTGAACGTCGGGACGAACCTGGACGTAGCGATCCAGGGCAACGCAACGATTACGGTTACCGGCAATATCAATCTCACGGCAGCCGGGGGTGATATCACGGTCGCCGGGATAAGTCTTGTGAATCATGTGCATACTGGCGGCACGCTGGGCGGTGGGGATACCGGGCCGCCCGTAGCATAAGAGTTTTGAGTGGACCCTCACTGCGTTCAGGTCCGGGCTTGGCGTTGCTAACGTGGTTCAACGATTCAAGTCCGGGCACGATCTTTTGTGAGTGCCCAGTTTTGAGTTTCTAATAATTACTCAAAACTAACAACTAATAACTAAAAACTGCGAGCATCGCGAGCTATGGCCCAACAACTTCTAAGCGATCTCTACCAGATCTGGTCGACGGACCTGGAGGCATCAAATAGCGGGGATCTTCAGGCCGTGACGGGCACGGAACGCGGCAAGCAGCGGATATTGAGACGCCTCATGACCAACCCGGGCGATTATATTTTCGACCCAAGCTATGGACTCGGGCTGCCGCAATACGTGGGCCAGCCGCAGAGCAAGGATATGCTCGATAAGATCAATGGGATTGCATCGAGCCAGATACTCCAAGAGGCTGTAGTTGCGCCTTCGCCGCCTCCGGTTGTGAGCATAACGCAGCTTCCGGATTTTTCGTTGTGGGTCTGGATCCAATATGTGGACGCGCCAACGGGCACGCCGATTGTGTTGAGCTTTAACGTGGAAAACGATTGAGGAATTATAAAATTGAGGCATTGGGGAATTGAAGAATTGAGGGATTAAAAACCAATTCCTAAATTCCTAAATTCTTAAATTCCTAAATTTTTGAATGGAGAATTGATTTTGCCTCTTAATACCCAAACCTTCACTCAAATAATCCGGAACGCGGCGGCCGCGGTCCAGGGCGCGGCTAAGGCGCTCGTTGACTTTACGGTCGGGTCGATTATCCGGGCGATAATGGAAGCGAACGCGGCCGTCGTAATGTGGCTGCAGGCCCTCGTCCTCCAGGTTGCGGCCCTCACCAGGGCGGCGACGTCGAACAAGAGCGATCTCGATTCCTGGCTTGCCGATTATGGATTTACGCGGCTCCCGGCAGCCTACGCCACAGGGCAGGCGACTTTTTCCAGGTTTACCCCTACTCAGCAGGCGGTCGTGCCCGTCGGCGCCCAGGTCCAAACAAGCGATGGCACTCAGCAGTATGCCGTCACTCTCGATACGACCAATCCCGCCTACAGCGCGGGCCTGAACGGTTATGTAATCGTGGGCGGAAATTCAAGCGTAACCGTTACAGTGACGGCCGTCAACGCAGGCAGCCAGGGCAACGCCACTGCCGGGGCCATAAATACGCTTAGCCAGGCGATCACCTACGTCGATGCGGTGACAAATGCGAGCCCCTTCACCACGGGCGCCAACGCGGAGACCGACGCGGCGGCGCGGGCCAGGTTCGTGGCATGGCTCAGCTCTCTTTCGAAGGCAACTTTGGCCGCTATCCAGTATGCGATCCAAAGCCTCGGAAACGTTGTGAGCTATACCGTTACGGCCAACCAGGCGTACAACGGCGCCACGCAGATGGGCTATTTTTATGTCGTGGCCGATGACGGAAGCGGCAGCCCGCCATCCGACTTTTTAAATGCCGTTTATTCGGCGGTCAATGCCGTGCGGGCATTCACCGTGGCGATTGCCGTCTTCAGCCCAAGCATCGTGACCGCAACCGTGGGAATGACCCTGACGACGGCTGCCGGACAAAATCACACGGCGATTGTGAGCACGGTCGAACTCGCGCTTCAAAATTATATCAACGGCCTGGGGATCGGGAATGCGCTCTCTTATGCCCGGCTCTCCCAGGTGGCCTATGACGCGGCGCCGGCGGGAGCGATCACGACGATCACGAATATACTTTTGAACGGCGGCACGGCCGACGTAGCCGCTACGAATCAGCAGGTCGTCCGGGCGGGCAGCATAAATGTGCTTTAGGAAAAGAGCTTTTCACGCGAAGCCGCGAAGGCGCGAAGAAAGGCAAAAGTGGGGAAAGTGGGAAAATATCTTCTGCCGGCAGCGCGGATCTCGCCCGAGTCGAGCAAGTTTTTGCCCTTAAAGTGGGAATTTTATATTTCCCTTCGCGTCTTCGCGCCTTCGCGTGGAGAAGGTTCTTGAATGGCAATAGGCGACCAAAACGACATCAAAACCAGGCTCATAAGCTACCTGCCGCGCTCGTGGTTCGACGGCGATTCGAACCCGGTCCGCGACGCCGTGCTGTCGGGCCTGGCTGCCGGGCATTCGTTCATATATTCGCTGCTGGCCTATGTGCGCCTCCAGACCCGCATAAAGACGGCAACCGAAGGCTTCCTGGACCTGATCAGTCAGGATTTCTTCGGCGGGGCGCTCCCGAGGCAGATCAATGAGAGCGATGCGCGGTTTCTGTCGCGCATAATCGTCAATATTTTCCGCGAACGGGCCACTCGGAACGGCGTGATCGATGTCCTCGAACAACTGACCGGCCTGGCGCCAAAGATTATCGAACTCCTGAATCCGGGCGATTGCGGCGCGTACGGGGCGCCGAACAGCGGCTACGGATCGGCCGGCGCTTACGGCTCGATGCTTTTGCAGTATCAGGCTTTCGTGCAGGCGTTCAGGCCGTCCCCATCCGGTATCAAAAATGTGGCGGGATATGGATTTAGCGGGCCGTCCGATTCGGGGATTAGCGCCCTGCTTTTTAATGGCATGCCGGTTGCGCCGGCGCCGAGCGCCGGGTCCAAAACCAACGCGGATCAATCTCTTTCGCCGGCGTCGCTGCTCTTTGACGGTGCGCCGGTGCAGGACACCTACTGGACCATCGGGGCTTATCCGCCCGCTCCGGGAGGCTATGGCGCCGGGCAGATCGAATACTGCACGCTGGATATGATCCAGGGCGCGGTTACGGACGCGGATATTTATGCGGCCATCGCGAGCGTGCTTCCTGAAGGGACAATTGCGTGGGTGAATATCAGCAACCCACCATAAACGGATTGAGGAATTGAAGAATTGAGGAATTGAGGAATTGGCTAAAACTAATTGAAGAATTGAAAAGCAATTGAGCTCTTAATTCCTAAATTCCCAAATTCCTGAATTCCTAAATTGGAGTCTTTATGGACAGACAAATCGTATATTCAGGGCAAATTCCTCTTTCGACCGATCTTTTAAGCGCCGAAAAAAACGCATACCTGGCCCTGCTGAAACTGGCGGCCGGGGTCCTGGGGACGAATACACTCATCAACGGCCTTTCATGCGTCCCGACGAATCCGGCGAGCGATTCCGTGATTGTCAATCCCGGCGAGGTTTATTCGCTCCAGACGCTGGACGCCAATGCCTATTCGGACCTCGGGACCGATTCCCGGTCAGTCCTGAAGCAGGGGATCATCACGAGCCAAACGACGCTGAACCTGGCGCAGCCGGCGACTATCGGCTACAGTGTGAATTACCTGATCGAGGTTGCGTTTTCTGAAACCGATGCCGGATCGACTATTTTGCCCTATTACAACAGCGGCAATCCTGCGCAGCCATACAGCGGGCCGGGCGGAACAGGGGCATTCCAAAATACGGTCAGGCAGGATACTATCATCATCCAGGCCAAAGCCGGGATTGCGGCGCCTACCAATAGCCAGGCGACGCCCACGGTCGACGTGGGCTTCATCGGGTTATTTGTGGTCCAGGTGGATTATGGGCAGACTGCTATTGGCAGCAATCATATCACCCATGTATCCGGGGCCCCCTTCATCAGCGAAACCCTTACCCAGAAGATCAGCGAGGCGACAGCAGACCTCCGCTATGCGCAGCCGATCAACGTGCAAAACGGCTCATACGTCTATGGCGCGGATACCGGATCGGCCAATGCTTATGCGGTAACCTATACGCCGGCCATCAGCGCGCCCAGTGACGGGATGGTGCTCATTTTCACACCGGCCCATTCCAGTACCGGCCCTTCAACTCTTAACGGGGCGCCGATCTATGGGCTGGCCGGAGCGTCTCTCCAGGGCGGGGAAATCTTTGCCGGAGGCCGGGCTCAGGTTAAATGGAATTCATCGCTTGGAGTTTGGATTTTACTGAATTGCGAAGGCGGCCCGCTCCAGGTTGCAGATGCTACCGCGAGCAAGCATGCCCTGAACCGTGAATCCGCAGACGCCCGGTATCTCCAGTCAGTCAATTTATTCAGCAATGTATACAATGTCAGGTCCGGGCGGCAATTCGGCACTGTGTATACGAACAATACGGGCAAGCCGATGTTTGTTTCAGTAAATGCCTTATCAAATCCGTCACAGGGCGGGACACTGAATCTGTATGTAAATGGACTCACTATAGCTTCGAGCGCCGGAGGCTTTGACGTAAATATAACCGTTTGTGGAATTGTTCCTGTGGGAGGCACTTATGAGGCCGGCACGGACTATGCGACGCTTACGAATTGGACGGAGACATATTAAAACCATTATAGGCATTTTCTCTGTGATCTCTGTGCCTCTGTGGTGAAAGGCTGAAACATGGATCGTAAAATCATATATCCAGGACAGGTCCCGCTCGAAACCGACCTGCTCAACGTTAATAAGATGGCCTACCTGGCGCTGGCGAAGCTCGTAGGCGCCGTGCTCGGGCCGGGGCCGCTTGTAAACGGTCTTGCCTGCACGCCCACAAGCCCCGCGAGCATGTCGGTCCTGATCGGCGCGGGCGAAATCTACGCGCAGGAAGTAACGGACCAGAATGCCTATTCCAGCCTGGGGACCGATTCCACGAGTATCGTCAAGCAGGGCATTCTCGCCAGTCCGGTACAGCTCACCTTTATTGCTCCGGTCACCAACGGATATTCGATTAATTATCTGATCGAGGTCGCATTTGAGGAGCAGGACATCAACCCGATTGTCCTGAGCTATTATAATGCCGCCAATCCTCAGCAGGCGTACAGCGGCCCGGGCGGGTCCGGGACGGCGCAAAACACCATGAGGCAGGATACGGTCGCGATCCAGGTCAAGGACGGGACTCCGGCGCCGACCGGATCTCAAACGACCCCCGCTGCGGACTCCGGATATATCGCCCTCTATGTCGTAACCGTTGCGTACGGGCAGTCGACGATCACTGCCGCCAGTATCTCAGCGGTCTCCGGGGCGCCTTTCATCGGCGGAACTCTTACGCAAAAAGCCAGCGGCACGATGCCGATTCGAGGCTTTGTCAATCTTTTGGTCAACGGGACCCTCGATATTTGGCCGACGGGAACCGGCCCAATGACGGTCACACAATCCGGCGCTTATACCGCCGAAGGCTGGATCGTTACCCCAACCGGGGCAAGCTGTACGGTTCAACAGGCGCAGGGGAGGACCAATGGCCTGACGTTGAACAGTTTGCAATTGACAGGCGCCTCCGGCGTCACAGATATTCAGTGCGCGCAAAGAATCGAAAGCTATGCGGCCCAACAAATGGCCGGCCAGACTGTTACCGTTCAGGCGCAGATTTTCAACGGCACCGGAGGCCCCATCACCCCCACCCTCACAACATGGATGGCCAGATTGCAAGATAACTGGGGGTATAGTCCCTTCACCGATCTTAATACAACGAGTTTGCAATCCTGCCCAAATAACGCGTGGACGCAAATAGCCTATACATTTACGGCTTCAAGTTATGCCGGGACCGGCTATGGGCTTGTTTTCGACTTTGGAAATAATTTTAGCAACTCAGGCCGGTACGTTCGGATTGGCGAGGTTGAAATTCGAGTGACACCAGGTGTCACGACCGGCCTTAACAGCAGCCCGCCCGTGCCCGAGATGCGGCCGATTGACGTCGAATTGGCGCGCTGCCAGCGGTATTTTCAGAGCAGCTATGATTTCGGCGTTGCTCCGGGCACGATTACTTCAGCAGGCGCCCCTTCGCACGTTGTGGAAAATACTTGTTTCTATGCAGCCATTCCGATCACTATTCCAGTAAAAATGAGGATCGGTCCTACGATTACTCTTTACAGCCCCGGAACAGGGGCGAGCGGCAAGATATATAATAATAATACAGCCACCGATATAGCTTCAGGTATTTATTTTACCGGCGAGTCGGGTTTCTTGCCCTTCGTAAATAATGTGTCCGTCTCAACCGGGCAATCTGTCAGTGTGCATTATACTGCTTCGGCGCGGCTTTAAGGAGTAATCAATGGGCGCATATCAATTAACTGGTGGCAGCTTGATCGTCCGCGAAAGTGATGGAGCATTTATCCCGGCCGATCCGCGCAATGCCGATTATCGCACTTATTTGCAATGGGTGGCCGCAGGTAATGTCCCCGATCCTCCTCCGGCTCCAGCTCCGGCGCAAGTTGGGCAGGCGGCCTATAATGCCGCTATCGCGGCTGGCTGCCAGATCGTGTCGACAGGGACGCCGGCGCTCAATGGGACGTATGCGCTCGATGACGCGAGTCTCCTGAAGCTGGTCGGCGAACAGAATTATATCCAGCTTAAATCGACATTTACAAACGGTCAGGCTACGCGGGCCTGGCTGGATGCCGCAGGGGCGCCGCACATATTCCCGTCGACGTCAGCTTTTACCAGTTTCGCCGAGGCCCTGGGCGCATATATCGATGCATTGCAAACCGCCCTGGCGGCGGCATTGGCGGGCGGGGCATGGATAGCGCCGGCTCAGCCGGTGGCGATTCCATAGCCCAGATTATTGTATTTGGCCCCGCTTCGGTGGGGCCTGCTCGAATAAAGGAGCAGGCGGGGAGGCTGCAACCTCCCCACCGACCCGCAGATTGCGCTGCGGATCACAGCCGAAACTGCTGCCCCTACCCACGTGGGCAACGAGGAGGGTAGCAGACCAGGCATTTACTTGTAAAGGTGATCCGGATGAAAAGCCCATTGTGTTGGATGGGAGGAAAGAGTCGGTTAGCTCAAAAAATCATAGCTTTAATCCCGAAACACCGGGCATATGCAGAAGTTTTCGCTGGAGGAGCTTGGGTTTTCTTCGCTAAATCCGAATCTGAATTTGAGTCTATCAATGATCTTAATTCTGACCTGGTGGTTTTCTATAGAGTGCTTCAGAATCATCTGGAGGAATTTTGCCGGCAGTTTAAATATCTGCTCTCATCGAGGGAATGGTTCAATGATTAGAATCGACAACTGGCAGCCGGGGGCTTGACTGATATCCAACAGAGCGCCCGGTTTTATTATCTCCAGCGCCATTCATTTGCCGCCGATATGATCGGCCGTTCTTTCGGGCGCAGCACGCACAAGGCGCCGCGAATCAACCTCCTCCGCATGGAGGAAGAACTGTCAGCGATCCATCTGCGCATGTCACAGGTCACAATCGAGAACCTGCCCTGGCAGGAATATGTTAAACGCTATGATTCGCCGACCACCTTCTTTTACGTCGATCCGCCTTATTATGGCTTCGAATCTATATATGGTAAAGGGATGTTCTCTCGTGACGATTTCGGCCTCATGGCCGAACAATTGGGAGCTATCAAGGGTAAATTTTTGATGAGCATTAATGATGTCGCAGCGATCCGGGAACTGTTCGGGTCCTTCCGTATCCGCGAAGTCCAGACGACCTATTGCAGCCGCAAAGTGGCCAATACGGCAGTCCAGGAGTTGCTGATTGGTAATTACTAAGAATGCTTCCATGTTGCTGATCACTGGCAAAAAGGATAATTTCGGCAAGATCTGCGGATTTTTCTGCAATTAATTGCTCCATGAGCCGGATTTTATTGATAAAGATCTCTAGCATTTCTGCATGTTTTGCAGAAAGTTGGAACTAAAATGACTAACAGCTCGGGCGTTTTTGATCGGTAACTATTGAGGAATTTATCACTCCTCATTAGGAATAAAAACACCACCAGGGATCCGCTAAAACGGCACACTGGTGGTGCGTCCAAGAGCCACCTCCAGCCTCGGTCTCCTTCGTCAAATCATTTTTGACTATGATGAATTAAAATCACATTGACTTATCGCGATTTTCGCGCTCAATTTATCGCGCTCCGCTAGTCAATCCGCTTACCGGCTTTAGCCGGAAGCTCTGCCGTGACGGTTACTGAGTTTTTATCCAAAGGGCCGTATTCAATACTCCCATCAACCCGGACAGGCGGGATGGACGTTTGTCCTTAAGCTGCCCAAACTGGTCCGATAGGCATTTTTGTTGCGGGTTTCGATTAGAATATCTATGATTTATATAATCCATCTCACTCAGCAGAAAAGCGGTGAATCGATTGCGTGACGGCGCAAAAGAAAACACCGGAACTCTAAAGCCGGTCGGAGTTTGTCGGGCAGAAAGGTGTGACATCATGTCTAAGAAGGAAATTCTGGAAGAGTTGAAAAAGCTTGCACCAGCGGAAAGGCTGGTTGTCATTGAAGCCGCGTTAGAGGAACTACGCGGAGAGATGCAACAGACAGAACCCCCATCAACCAAAGGGGATACGAAAAAAAAGCTTGCCGCGGCAGCCGAGGCCCTGTTTGCCGACTATGCAGGCGATGGCGAATTGACGGCCTTTTCAGTTCTCGACGGCGAGGATTTCCATGCATAGGGGCGAAGTTTGGCTGATCGATCTCGATCCGGCAGTCGGCTCAGAAATCAGGAAGACCAAGCCCGCAGTCATTGTCAACGACGATGCGGTGGGATTGCTGCCGCTGAGGGTGATCGTGCCCATCACGGAATGGAAAGACCGTTATGGTGTTGCGCCCTGGATGGTCCAGATTTTACCGAGTTCTGAGAATGGTCTCGATAAGCTCTCCGCGGCAGACGCTTTTCAGGTGCGTTCTCTGGCCCATCAACGATTCGTGCGGAAGTTGGGAAATCACTCCGATGCGGTTATGCGGTCAATCTCTAAAGCTTTGGCAACGGTGTTGAGCATCGAGTAGGCTTCTCACACCTCGGAAAAGCGTTGGCCCGATGGAGCGGCGGCGAGAAAGAAAACGCTGAAACTCCAGTCTGCATTATGAGGTGAAGCAGTGGATGGACAAATGATTTTAGAACGGATCACGGTAAACCCCAAGATATTCGGTGGGAAACTGATCATAAGAGGGAGGCGGCTTGCTGTTGAGCATATCCTTGGGATGCTGGCAGCGGGAGACAGCCATGAAACGGTCCTCGAAGGCTTCCCGTGGCTTGAACCTGAAGA
>Ga0187862_10001814_pt1 | contig 22249 bp, 21 predicted proteins | sample June2016WEW_10_1_FD_133003 | JGI IMG/M metagenome (GOLD analysis project Ga0187862, IMG submission 133003) | Peatland microbial communities from SPRUCE experiment site at the Marcell Experimental Forest, Minnesota, USA - June2016WEW_10_150 | ecosystem: Environmental > Terrestrial > Soil >...
GAAAATCTCGAAGCCCTGAAGAAGCGCGGCAAAACCCTCATCTACACCACGCACTATATGGAAGAAGCCGAGCGCCTTTGCGACCGCATCGTGATCATCGATCATGGAAAGATGATTGCCAACGACACGCTGCAGGGGCTGCACAAACTGCTGCCAGTGACCAACGTGATTGCCATCGAACTCGACCATGCGGACGGTTTCAACGCGGAGCAGATGCTGGCGCTGCCGGAGGTGAAGTCGGCTGCGTTGGAGCAAGATACGCTTCGGGTTGGGGTTCACGACCTTTCCCGCGGAGCACCCGGCGTTCTGCGCTGGCTGGCCGAGAACGGGCATTCCTACCATCATGTCTCGAGTGAGCAGCCGGATCTTGAGACCGTCTTTCTTACTCTCACGGGAAGGAGCCTTCGAGACTCAAAATGATTCCGTTCCTGGCGCTGGTACGAAAGGACTTGAGACTGTTCTTCAACGACCGCAAGGCGGTGGTGGTCGGGCTGGTCGTTCCCATCTTGTTGGCCTCATTTTTCGGCTACCTGTTCGGCGGGCAAGGCGGCAACGCGGAGACGAGCAAGGTGCCAGTGCTGGTAATTGATCAGGACGGCAGCGACACCTCCCGCAGCCTGATCGCCCAGCTCGCCGGCGATAAGAATCTTGATGTAAAGCCATCCACGCTGGACGCCGCGCGCGAAGCCGTGCGCAAGGGCAAGGCGACCGCCGCGATCGTCATCCCTAAGGATTTTGGCAAAGATGCCGGGCACGCGCTTTTTACGGGCGCTGCCAAGCCAGAACTCGGCGTGCTCTACGATCCTTCCCACAACGTCGAACTCGGGATGGTGAAGGGCATTCTCACGGGCGCGGTCATGCAGGCCGTCAGCAAAGAGATGTTCACCGGCAGAAGTGGACGCGAGATCGTCGACGAGTCCATGGCGCGCGTCGAGAACGATGCTCGGCTGCCGGCGGATGACCGGAAGGCTTTGCGCGATCTGCTCGGCAGCGTGAAGGCTTGGAACGAAGAACAAGACGAACATCAAGGCGAGCATCAGAGCGCGCCCGGGCAAACAGAGTTATCCGGCGGACTGACCGTGCCCTACCAAACGCGCGAGGAAGCGATCACCTCGGGGCAAGACGTCAAGTACAACGGCTACGCACACTCATTTGGAGGAATGGCCGTCCAGTTCATCCTCTTCATGGGACTCGATGTCGGGATTGCGCTGCTGATGCTTCGGCAGAGCGGGCTCTGGCAGCGCCTTCGAGCCGCGCCACTTTCCCGAACCATGCTGCTGGGCAGCCGGACGGTGAGCGCTTCGTTGGTGGCAGGATTTATTCTGCTCGTGCTTTTTAGCTTTGCCCGGGTGGTGTTTGGCGTCCGTATCCTGGGCAGCTTCGCAGGTTTCGTGGGAGTGTGCGCCGCATTCTCGCTGATGACCGCCGCTTTCGGCCTGATGGTCGCCGCTCTGGGAGAGACAGTCGAGGCCACGCGCGGCTACTCCATCATGGCAACACTGATCATGGTGATGCTCGGCGGAGCGTGGGTACCAACTTTCGTCTTTCCGGCGTGGCTCAAGAAACTGACCGTGGTCGTTCCAACCCGCTGGGCAATGGATGGTTTGGACGGAATGACCTGGCGCGGCTTGGGATTTTCGTCGGCAGTCGCGCCTATCGCCGTATTGATGTTCTTCACGCTTTTGTTCGGGGTGATAGCGGTGATGCGATTCCGCTGGGGGACGGACTGAACCATTGAGGCATTGAGTCATTACATTTGGCATTGGGCCAATGATTCAATACCTCAATGACTCAATGATTCAATGACCTCAAGGCCCATTCCGCGATACCATCTCTGGTGATGCTTCGCGAAGCTGCCACCGAACCTCGTCAGGAACCCCGGCAGGACCCTCGCCAGGAAATCCTGCGCGCCGCCGCCCGCCTGTTTCAACAGCGGGGATACGATGCCACTTCCATGAACGATGTCGCGGCCGCGCTCAAGCTCTCGAAGGGCGGCCTCTATCATCACTTCCAGTCGAAAGATGAAATCCTCTTCAATATCATGACGCACGCCATGGAGATCACCGAGGAACGCGTGATCAATGTGGTGCGCCGCATCGACGGAGCCAGTGTTGCCGGAGCGGAAGAGCGCCTGCGCACGCTGATCCGGCTGCACATCCAGGTTGTGCTTAGTCCCGAAGACCGCGAAATTACGGTCATGCTGCATGAGAACCATCCGTTGCCGCCGGCGCTCCGGCGCAAGATCAACGGGCGCAAGAAGGATTACCTGGTCTTCGTTGAGAACCTCATCGCCGACGTGCAGCGCAAGCGGAGTTCGTCATCGCCGGTCACGCCGCGCGCGGCCGCCTTTGCCCTGGTCGGCATGATCAACTGGATCTATCAGTGGTATAAGCCCGAGGGTCCGCTGACGGGAGACGCGCTGGTGCAGCAGTATACGGATATTTTCTTTCGGGGCGCGGTGGGCTAGTTCTCAAGTGCCAGTTCTCAGTTCCCAGTTCTCAGTAGCACCCTCGGAGACTGTGTGACCGGTGACCCCACTGAGAACTGAGAACTGGGAACTGCGAACTGTTTTTATGCCCTACTTCTTTCACATCGACGATCTGAATCGGCAGCGAGCCGAAAAAAATAAGCTCTACCTTGAATTCCTCCGCGTGCCGGCCATGACCGCTGGCGTTTATGTTCTGGCGAAAGGTGGTAGTGATCCGCAGCGTCCGCACCGCGAAGACGAGATGTACTACGTCGTTCGCGGGCGTGCCCGTATGCAAATCGGATCCGACCATGCCGAGGTGCGCCCCGGTTCCGTTATCTTTGTGGAGGCGGAACTGGAGCATCGGTTCTACGACATCCAGGAAGAACTCGAAGTCCTGGTTTTCTTTGCCCCGGCGGAACAGGAGTCAGTGACTGAGAACTGAGAACTGCCTTACTCGCCATGACCCTTCCCCGGCACCCAATACACTTCTTCTTTTAGATTCTCTTTCTTGAAGCCGACGCGCTTCAGAATGCCTTTGCCGTGCTCGACCATCTCGGGATGGCCGCAAAGATAGGCGACGCTGTTCGCCGCGGTGCATCCCCACTGGTCGGCATACTTGCGAATCAGTTCGTCGACGCGGCCGACCTCGCCTCTCCAACTCTCGTCTTCCCACGGACGACTCACCGTGAATACACAGCGAAACCATGGCGCCTGTTCTGAGATGCTTTCCAGCTCTTCGCGGTAACCGAACTCCCACGATCGGCTGGCCCCATTCAGCAGAAATAACTTGTGGTCACCGGCAAACCTGCCTTCTTTCCAATCTTTGAACAGCTTTCGGACATAGCTGACAAAAGGCGCGACTCCGGTGACGGTGCTGACCATCAGGTGGTTTGTGCGTTCCGGTTGTGCGTTGTCGAAGGTGAAGCGCCCCTTCGCAACTTTGCGCAGCAGAACTTCATCGCCCAACTGAAGGTTATAGAGCGGCGGCGTGGTCTCGCCGTGCGGGATCAGCTCAAAAAAGAATTCGAGTTCCCTTTCGTAGGGAGAAGAAGCAATCGAGTAGGGACGCTCCAGTCGCCGCGCGTCTTTTTCAATGCCGAGGGTCGCGTATTGGCCCGGAGCAAACGTGAACTCCGCCCCCGGGTCAATACGGATCATCCATAGGTCCGGCGCGAAATCCGCGCGCTTGGTGATGCGAGCGCGGTAGTGCTTGTCATCCATAGGGAAGGTCTCAGTTCTCAGTTCTCAGGTAGTCACTGGTGCTTGTCGTCTTTAGCGATCACTACCCCGCGGCGGATAACCGACCGGTCGGTCACGGGGTGTAATAGACTACCGCATTTCGCGATTTTTTTGTGCTTATTTCCTGATTTCAATTTGGATTCTCTTCACTTCAAAATCGACACTCGAGTCGAGTGAGGCACGCGCGTTTCAGTTTTTCCGGATAAGTTTGGAGCTGACACCCGAAACCTGAAAAGAGAACAGCCCGCAAGCTTTTCAGCCTGCGGGCTGTCCGGTGGACTGTTTGGGATTGACTGAGGTGGTCACTCTCGTGGCCCCTCGCTCACTCCGGTGCCGGGCACAGCGTGTGTCTGGCGGATCAGACTTTATCAATCAGCCCATACTCACGGATGGTTTGCGAGAGATGTTCCCGATTCCCCCGACCAAGGTTCCTCGAGAACTCCGCTTAGAGCAACCGCCCTAAGACTCAGCCACCTCACCTGGTCTGGTACTTCTACTGTGACTTTCAGAACTTGTCATCCGACCACCTCCTTTCCGGTGTAAGCGCAGAGTACAAAAAAAGCCGGGGCGGAGTCAACGGCACGGATGTGGAGTGCCGGAAGAAGCAATAGGGCAAGTGTCAGGTGTCAGGTCTCAGGCGTCAGGTGTCGATGAAAAACGGGGAGAAGCGCTATTCGCGGGTACACTTATTCCTCCGAATGAAAACAAACGCTGTGAACGTGGCTTGCACCGTCCTCTCGAACGCCAAATCCAGCGCCTAAAGGCGCAGCCATAGCGCCGTATCTACGGTATGCCTAAAGGCATACCCTGATACGAATCTTGGGCCGGCGTTGTTTAGCCGTGTTGTCATGGGGCTTCTGTCAGTCATTGCGAGGATTGAATTCTTTGCAGTTCGCTTCTGGCCAGCGCGTTTTCAGGGTGCGACGACACTTCCGCCTGGTATTCGGCGATTGCCTGCTCGCGATTGCCGCTCTCCTCAAGGATCTTAGCCAGAACGAAATGGAATCCAGGTGAGAGTGGTCCTCTTTGCAGAGCACGCTCGGCATTCTGGGCTGCCTCGGTCAATTCTCCCTGCTCCATTTGGGCGCGAGCAAGATAGATGAATTGGTCCGGATCCTTGTCGTCGATCTGGATCGCGCGCTTCAGATAGTCCTCGGCTTCGGAAAACCTTCCTAATCGGTAATAGGCGTAACCCAGGTTGTAGTTGGACAGCCAGAGGCGCGGATCGCGCTGGAGCGCGCTCAGGTACAGAGGGATGGCACGGTCATAACGGCCCAGGTTGCCGAGTTCATTGGCCAGGTTGACCTGTACGATCAAGTCTTGCGGCGCATACATCATCGCGTTCTGATAGAGCAAAATGTTGCTGGCCCATTGCACCTGATGGGCGAGCGTACCGGCGAAAGCGGCGGCGCAGAGAATCGCCACCACCGCCCACTGCACGGGCGCGACGCTTTTTTTGGTCTGTAGCGTTTTCGAGGTAGAGACTTGTTCGACCGCAAGCGCTATCAGAATCACAATCCCCACGGAAGGAAGGTAAAGAAAACGATCGTGAACGAAGTTGTCGGGGGCGATTGCGCGCAAATATAACGTAGGCAGAGTGGTCACAATCGCCCACCCCAAAGCAAAAATTCCCAGGCGAGGGTTGGGAAGTTTAGAGATCCAGTATCCCGCCGCAATCGAAGCGCCTAACAGGGAAAGGAGGGGCAGGAGAAAGTTCTCGAACCCCGGCACGGTTACATAGCCCAGCGAGTAATACTCGCTCGATGAGACTGGAAACAGGAGATGTTTCAGATCGAACCACAGGATCGATGGCCAGGTCATGACCATCGTGGCCCAGCTAAGAGGCACGATGGGCTGAGCCAGGCTATGAAGCATCATTCTCCGGGCAGCCAGATAGGCCGCAAGAACTGCGAAGTAAGGAATGGAAACGAGGCCGTCTTTTAACGCCGCAACTTTCCAGGCCGACCAAGCCGGGTTTGGATCTTTGGCGGCGTTGGTTGGCGCAAAGATCACCGCAAAAGCAAAAATCAGAAGCGGGAGAACGGCCGCGGTTTCCTTGGAAAGCAGCGCCAGTAAGAACAAGGACACGGATGTTGCCATCCATATCGTTGCCTTTGTCCTTTCGCCATTGCGAAAGTTGAGGTAGGCAAGGAAGCTGGCGAGCAGCAACACGGTCATGAGCAAATCGTTCACCGAGGTGAGCCAGGCGACGTTTTCCACGTGAACCGGATGCAGTCCGAAAAAAATGGCAGACAGGGCGGCAGTTCTGCGACTGCCGGTCAAATTTGCGACGGCCACAAAGACGAGGTAGGTCGCCAGAACATGGAGCGCCAGCATCGCGAAGTGCCATCCCGCTGGATGCAAACCAAAAATGGCGTAGTTAAGACGGAACCAAAGGAGAGTGACTGGCCGGTAGAAGGTCCCGCTTAAGGCTGGTGCGATGTCGGCTGAAATCTGAGGAATGAAGTAATGAGCCAAAAAGCGCCAGGAACGGATGATGACATTGTCGACGATCACCGGCTTGTCGTCATAAACGAAGCCGAACGAAAGTGTGCCCAGATAGGCGAGAGCGGTAACAGCGCAGACCAGGACCTCCAGCACGCCGCTCTTATTGAGGGACTCGTCGAGAGACTGGGTGAGTGCGGATGGGCTTGCCAATTTCCGGCCGGCTGGTTGCACGCGGTTGAGTATAGCGGAAGGGGAATACTCGCAGTACATGCCCGCCAGATACCTACCTTCGTTACTTCCCCTTCCCTAGACTGAAAGCATTCCTGCAAAGCAGGAAAGGCTTCGGCAGAAGTCATCGATCTTTGGCATCGCCATCTGTAGAGACGGGGCTTGCCCCGTCTCCGCTGCCGAGACGCGGCAAGCCGCATCTCTACGGGAACACTAGCCCTTCCAGCGGTATGCGTCTTTTTGGGCCAGTCCTAAATGCGCCAGCACGCGGTTGGCGAATTCCTGCGCCATGGCATCGACGCTCGAGGGGTGGTTATAAAACGTGGGGATCAGCGGGAAGATCGTCGCGCCCGCATCCGCCGCCAGCGACATGTTGCGGATGTGGATTTTGTTCAGCGGCGTCTCGCGGACGCACAGTATGAGCGGCCGACGCTCCTTGAGGCTCACATCGGCGGCACGCTCGATGAGGTGCGAGGCGGTGCCGTTGGCGATGCGGCCGAGCGTGCCGACGCTGCACGGGAGTACGACCATGGCGTCCGAAGGATACGACCCGCTGGCCACGTTGGCACCAATATCGCTGTTGGACTGCTGCTGAATCTTTGCCGAAGGCGCGCCGATGATTTGACGTAGGAGGTCAGAACGGCCTTCGATACCAAGTTCTTCGGCCATGACGCGCAAGGCGCTGTCCGAAGCGATGAAGTTTACAGTCATCACCCGAGGATCGCGTTCCACGGTTAGTAGAAAGTGCTTCAGAAATATCGATCCACTGGCGCCGGTGGTGGCAACCGTCAGGTTTTCGGGCGCGAGAAGAGGCAAAGTTAGCGCTCCACGAGGCCTCCAATGCACGGCCTCGAAAGCTGAGGATAGGGATGAGCGAAAGGCAAGTCAAGGATAGCAGGGTGCGAAAGAGTTCGTTGTTCGTTGTGCACGGCCCCTAAAGGGCATCTGATATCGGAGGCTCTACGGCATCGCTAAAGCGATGCCTTGATACGAAACAGCGGGCCACGGCGAATAGCGAACGACCAACGACCAACGACGCATTTATGGCCACCACCAGCATCTTACGATCGCGGCGCAGTGCCGCCCAACTCCACGCTATCGCCAGCGTCGAGCGTGAGATTCGCGCCATGGATCCGGCCGTGGGACGCAAATATCTTCGCGACTTTCGTGAAGCCTACCGCTCTTACGAAAAAGTTCTCACTCCGAGTGATGTCCGCCATGAAATCGCCAAAGCTGGAACCGTTCTGGTCGGCGATTACCATGCCCTACCCAATTCGCAGCGCTATGTGGCCACGCTCCTGCGCGAACCCGAACTCCAACAGCGGCCCATGGTGCTGGGAGTCGAAACTATTTTTTCCCGCGACCAGCACATTCTCGACGAATGGTTCCGCGGCGAGATTGACGAGAATGAACTGCGCCAGCGCATCCGCTTCGAACTCGATTGGGGATACGACTGGGCGCCATTTTACGAACTGCTCTCCGCCGCTCGCGACCACGGCACGGCCATCTACGGGCTCGATTGCATGCCGCGCGAGGATCTGCGCAAGATTGGAGCTCGTGACCGTCATGCCGCCGACAAGATTGCCGAACTCCGCCAGCGCCATTCGGACGCGCTCATCCTGATTCTTTTCGGCGAGTCGCACCTCGCGCCCCAGCATCTGCCGGCCCTGCTCGGGCAGCGGCTGCCCGCGGAACCCACGCTCACTGTCCTGCAAAACGTCGACGCCCTGTACTGGCGCGCTGCCGGAGAAGCTCGTGACCATGTCGAAGCCGTCGAAGTATGCAACGAGGTCCGCAAAGACGCCCGCGAGCATGTTCTCTGCGTATTCAACGCCACGCCGCTGGAGAAATACGAGAATTACCGTCTCTGCCTCGACCGCTGGGGACGCAGCGATAATGACCACAGCGCCCCCGACCTCGGTCCCACTCTCTACAACCTGATCGACGGCATGGTGCGTTTTCTCGGCATCAACCAGTACTCGCCGCACAACACGACGCAGCCGAGGCTCCTGGTCGACCTCATGCCCGAAGTCTATTCGCGCAGCTCGGACGCGCTCCTGCACCGGCTGTTGTCGCGCAAGGGATTCACCGCGGACCGCCGCCGATCTCTGCTCCGGCAGGTGCGCGAGCGTGGCAGCGTCTACCTCACACCCATCAATGCCGTGTACGTGCGGCAGTTTCGTATGACGTCCTCGGCCGAAGACGCCACCCGCTTCCTTCATCAAGCCTGTCGCGGACTGCCGAATCTTTGCCCTGGCAAGGGCTTGGCACCGCACGCCGTACCGGACGCCGAGCCGCTAGACAAAGATGATGCGTTTTACATGACCGTCTTCGAGAATGCGCTCGCCTGCTTCGGATCGCGCATATTACATCCGGCACGTCCCGCTCTGCGCGATAGCGATATAGCGGAATTGTTCGACGTGACTCGCGAAGACCTTGAACACCAGACTTCGCTTCCCTTCGCCGACGCCGTCGAAGCGCTCGACTTCTTGATTCGACACCGCGAACAAGATGCTCGCGCTGCGCAAGCTCCCGACTTTACCGGCCGCAAGTACGAATACGTCGCCGAGCAACTCGGATATCTCACCGGCAACGATCTCTACGATGCCTACATCGAAGGCCGCCTGACCACCGCCAAGTTGCGTAAGCTCTTCCTCACCCACATCGAACAGCCGGGTGTCGCGCGCAAAGCCTACGTCCAGCTAAGAACGCGCCTGCGCATCGGCCAGAGCGAGTAAGTTATCGATGTCCCAGCGGCGGACTGTCTGATTTTCCCTGTGTCTCTCGGTGTCCTCTGTGGTTAAAGGTTCCGCTTTTCTCGGCGTCCTCTGTGTCCCGGCGGTTCAAGTTTTTGATCCACTGCGGTATCCTCACCTGTTCCGATGCCTGACGATTCCCCACTCCAGTCCCAGACGCCCGATGCGCTCATGCTCTTCGGATTCTGGTACCGCGCGCTCCCGTCCAATCAACTTCGCCGCGGAGAGTTCGCCAAAACCATGTTGCTGGAACAACCGCTAGTCATTGGACGAGACCAGGAAGGCCAGGCCTTCGCCCTGCGCGACGCCTGCCCGCATCGCGGCATGCCGCTTTCCTGCGGACAATTCGACGGTCAGCAAATCGAATGCTCCTATCACGGCTGGAGATTCGACGCCCGCACCGGCCAGTGCAAGCTGGTTCCGTCGCTCGTCGCCGAACAGACTCTGAAAATTGACCGCATTTACGCCGGCAGCTATCCCTGCGAAGAGCGCGACGATTTTATCTGGGTCTTTATTCCCGATCCCGGCCCAGTTGGCGCCGGATTCTCGAAGTCGGCGCCTGCTTCGGTGCCTGCACCCGAGATTCCGAAATTCAGCTCGCATTACAAACTCGCCTATCTCACTGCCGACCTGCCGTGCTCGGTCGACCATGGCATCATCGGCCTGATGGACCCGGCACACGGCCCTTTCGTTCACCAAGCGTGGTGGTGGCGCACGCAAAAGTCGATTCACGAGAAGCAGAAGAACTTCGAACCGATTCCTTACGGATTTCGCATGAGCGCGCACACGCCCAGTTCGAATAGCGCTCCCTACAAACTTCTGCGCCTCTACGCCGACGCCGATTCGATTACCACGACCATCGATTTCGTCTTGCCGAATTTGCGTTCGGAAGTTATTCGCGCCGGCAAATACTGGTTCGCCAGCCTGACCACCGTCACTCCCATCACCCGCAACCAGTGCCGCATCGACGTGGTGGCCGCGTGGAATTTATTTCGCTGGATTCCCTTTGGCCCGGGGCTGCTGAAATTCGTCTTTGCAAAATTCGTGGAGCAGGACCGCCGCACCATGGAACTGCAGTCCGAGGGTTTGAAACACAATCCACATTTAATGCTGATTGACGATGCCGACCGCCCCGCCAAGTGGTATTTCGGATTGAAGAACGCCATGCTGGAGATGAAGAAGAACGGCGGCGAGTTCAGACACCCGATGAGCGGGCCGGTTACTTTGAAGTGGAGAAGCTGAGAGGAGCAGGTCTCAGGTCAGGTGTTAGGTCTTAGGGAATCGATCACCAGATGATCTTGAGTCCAGTGTACAGCTTGAATTTGTCGTCCGGCGTCACCACCGCAATCTTCTCGGCCAATGCCTGAGCGATGATCTGCCGGTCAAAAGGGTCGCGGTGATGAATCGGCACTTCAAACAATCGCAGGGCGTGCTCGATCGTATAACTCATGATGCGAATATCCAAGTCTTGAATCGAATGACGGGTAGTATCGGCAGAGAGTTTCAGCTTGCCCAAAGCCGCCTTAATAGCAATCTCGGTGATGGAGATGGCGCTTAATTCGAGGATGTTTTCTGCGCTTTGCAAAGCGGAACTTGCCCGTTTGCTGAGCCGCTCGGGCGTTTCGACCGCGTAGATAAAGGTCGCGGTGTCGAGTAGCAGGCGCACTTATCCGCGCCCTTCGATAAAATCCTCTACTTCTTCATCGGTCATCGGCTTCCACCAGTCTGGGTCGAGGATTTGGATTTTGCCCCGCTGCGTCCCCAGCACGCGCTTCCTACCGCTAGGCTTCTTCGTGCGCACGATGTCCACCACCGGCACACCCCGGCGGCAGATGGTCACCGGCTTTCCATCCTCGACTGCTTTAATCAATTCCGGCAATTTGTTCTTGGCATCAGCGACGCTGACTTGCATGTGTACATTATAGCTATTCTAGATAGCTATGTATACCGGAAATGACGGGGTCCAATTAGAATTGAGAACCGAGAACTACTCTGCCACCAGCCAGTCCATCGCTTCTTCGCGCGTCTTGAAGGTCGCAATCTCGCGCTGGGAAAAGCTTTGGAAGTTCTCCATGAAGGCGTGCGGGATACTCTCGGTGCCGACCCACGCCGTCTTCTTCACAAACGGCCGATCGAGCGTCAGCACTTCTTTAATCCTGGTGGCAACCGCGTGATCCACCGTGGCGCCGGTGTAGTCGGCGAGCGTGACGAGCGACTCGCGCGAATGCTGCGCCACCATGACCCGCACATGCACCAGCAAAAGTTGCATCTCATGTGCGCTGGCGTGCGAAAAGTCCAGGAACAGAATCTGTTTGCCCTGGTGCTCGATAAATTTTATGTGATCATCCATAGGGGCCTGGGATTTTCTAAGAATCAAGAGCCGCAACCACATGGGCGCAGAGGGCCACAGAGGGAATCTACCCTAGCAGCGACTCCACCACACCGTAAGCCTCACTCAGCGCCGAATCCAGCGCCGCCGCATCTTTTCCGCCCGCTTCCGCCAGGTCCGGACGCCCGCCGCCTTTGCCGCCAACTTTCTGCGCTACCGGGCCGATAACTTTCCCCGCCTGGATGCGGCTGGTGAGGTCTTTGGTCACGCCGACGATCAGCGAGACGTTGCCATTCGACGCCGAGCCCAGCACGACCACGGCGGACCCGAGCTTGTCGCGAAGCTGATCGACCAGCGTGCGCATCTGCGCGCGCTCGAGATTGTCCACGCGGTGTGTAAGGACTTTGACGCCGCGAACCTCTCTGACTCTTTCGCTGATGTTGGCCGTGCTCGACGATGCGGACTTCATCCGCGCCTGATCGAGTTCGCGCGCTAGACGTTTAATTTCCGCATCTTTCTTTTCGAGTTCCAGTTTCAAAGCTTCGGCCGGAGAAGCTAGCTCTTCTCCGCTAGCGGGTGCCCCATCCTTTCGCGGTTTTTGCGAAAGGGTGGGACCGACGAGGCTTGCAACCACGCCTTCCAGTTCGTGATCCTTGCGGAAGTGGCGCAGCGAGCCTTCGCCGGTCACGGCCTCGATGCGCCGCACGCCTGACGAAACGCTTCCCTCTTTCAAAATCTTGATCAGGCCGATCTCGCCCGTCGCGCCGGTGTGCGTGCCGCCGCATAGTTCGGTGGAAAAATCTCCGATCTTGATCACGCGCACCTTGTCGCCGTATTTCTCGCCGAACAGCGCCATCGCGTGATACTCGTTGACGGCCACGTCAATCGGAACATTCTCGATGACCTCGACGCGTTCATTGCGCAGAACTTCTTTGTTGATGATGTCTTCGATGTCCTGCAGCTCTTCGTCTTCGACGCCGGTGAAGTGCGAGAAATCAAAGCGCAGATGATTCTGAGCGACCAGCGAACCTGCCTGCTTCACATGCTTGCCCAGAACTTCTCTGAGGCCGGCGTGGAGCAGATGCGTTGCCGTGTGATTGCGCATGGTCGATTCGCGGATCGCGGTGTCGACTACAGCGTCTACTTTCTGACCTACGCGAATGGGCTGCTTGGCAACCACCTGATGCGCGCGCACACCCTGCACCGGGTAGTAGCATCCAGTCACTTCGGCAACGACAGTGTTGTGGTCGTCGGAATAAAGCCACCCGCGATCGCCGACTTGCCCTCCCGATTCGGCGTAGAAAGGCGTGTGGTCGAGGATGATTTCGCCGGATTCGCCGGGCTTGAGTTCCTGCGCTCCCTGCCCACCCTTGATGATGGCGAGGACTTCGCAGTTGTCGGAGCAAGTCTGGCGATAGCCTTCGAAATCGGACTTCGGGAGTTGCTGGTAGGCGGGATTCGCCGTCTGCTTGGCGGCACCTTTCCAGGAGGCGCGAGCGCGCTCGCGCTGCTCGGCCATCGCGCGGTCAAAACCATCTCGATCAAACTGGATGGCCTGATCGCGACACGCGTCCTCGATAAAATCCCTTGGCAACCCAAACGTGTCGTAAAGCCGGAAGGCGGCTGCACCACTAAGCACCGGCTCCGTCTGGACTGGTGTTGCAACTTCATCAACTCCGGCGTTTCTCCACGTGGCTTCGACTGCCTTTCCTACTTTCAGATGTTGGGCGGCTTCAAGTCTTGCGTGAGAAAGCTCTTGCTCGAGGGTGCTCAGACCGAGATCCAGTGTATGTGCAAACCGCGTCTCTTCCGCCAGCACTGCCTTCGACACCCGATTCGCCGATTCCTTCAACTCCGGATACGCATCTTGCATCAGGTCACGTACTGCGAAGACCATTTCGTGCAGGAACGGCTTCGTCTGCCCGAGCAAACGACCGTGAGTAATCGCACGCCGGATAATCTTACGCAAAACGTATCCGCGACCTTCATTGGAAGGAGTCACACCGTCGGAGATGAGAAACGTAGCCGCGCGCGAGTGATCAGAGATGACGCGCAAGGATGCTGCCGATTTCGTATGAGCTTCCTTGTTCAGCTCTTTCTTGAGTGAGGTTCCGGCCAGTTCCGCTGCTCGCTTGATTAACGGCGTGAACAAGTCTGTGTCGTAGTTCGAAATCACGCCCTGCATGACCGATGCTATCCGCTCAAGCCCCGCGCCCGTATCAATCGACGGCTTTGGCAACGGCGTCAGTTTTCCCGACGAATCGCGGTCGAACTGCATAAACACCAAATTCCACAGTTCGACATAGCGTCCGCAATCGCAGCCGAACGTACAGTCTGTGTGACTCTGATCGCTGGCCGCCACGCCCATGTCGTAGTGAATCTCGCTGCAGGGACCGCAGGGGCCGGTGTCCCCCATCTGCCAGAAATTATCTTTCGCGCCAAACTCGAAGACGCGATCCTTGGGTACACCTTGTCCGAGCCACAGGTCGTAGGCTTCGGCATCGCGCGGAACTCCGTTTTCGCCCTTAAAGACGGTAGCGTAGAGCTTCTCTTTATCGATCCCAAACCACTCGGGCGAAGTAATCAGCTCCCACGCGTAGGCGATGGCGTCTTTCTTGAAATAGTCGCCGAAGGAAAAATTTCCCAGCATCTCGAAAAACGTGTGATGACGATTGGTGAAGCCTACATTTTCCAGATCGTTGTGCTTGCCTCCCGCGCGTACGCACTTCTGCGAGGTTGTTGCGCGCGCGTAGTCGCGCTTTTCGAGGCCCAGGAAAACGTCCTTGAACTGGTTCATTCCGGCGTTGGTGAAGAGCAGCGTTGGATCGTTGGCCGGGACGAGCGACGACGAGTGCACCTCGCGGTGTTGCTTCTGAATGAAGAAGTCGAGGAACTTGCGGCGAATTTCGAAGCCTGTGAGCATGGAAACTAAATTCTAAACGATAAAAGCAGGGGGAACCCAGGTTTCAAAGTTTCAAGGTTTCAAGGAAACATCAAAGGCGTGCGGTCCAATTCGTGACGAGTCTTTGAAACTCTGAAACCTTGAAACTTCGAAACCTGCTCCTCCGCTCCTACGCCTCCGAAGTCTCGTTCTCGAGTTCGGTTAGTGTCTCTTCGTCCACGTCCCATTTTTTCAGGATGGTGAAGATGGTTTTCGATCCGAACCCGGCACGCATCAGCTGGCGGAAGATGCGGGCAGCCTGCTTCTGGTCTTTGTCGTCTTTGGGCTTCTGCAGGCGTTTGCGGCGGAGATAGGCCCGCGCCAGATTTTCTTCTTTAACGTCGTCATAGACGGACGAAACTGCTTTCTCGATGACGTCGCCATGCACTCCCTTGGCCTTCAAGTCGTTGACGACGCGCATGCGCCCGAATTTCTCGTTGTCACGGCGATACGACGAAAAAGCGGCCGCGTACTTGGCGTCGTTCAGATAGCCTTGGTCTTTCAGGCGAACGACAATCAGTTCCACCAGTGTCTTGCCGATTTCCGTATCGGCTTCCACCCGGTTGCGGAGCAGACGCTTCAGTTCCGCGACCGAGCGCATGCGGCGCGCCAGCGCGCCTACGGCGTAGTCGTACAGTTCCGCTTCGGTGAAAAGTTTTCTGGGACGGCCAAACGCCATCTCTACACGATAGCGCGAGACGCGGCTTGAGGGTTAGCGCTCGCGTGCTGACACCGGCGCTACGCCACCCAAAATCAAAGTGCGTAATCCCCTCACTTTGGCGGCGCGGAACCGGGAAACGCCGGCGCGGGCGGTACGGGCGCCATGAGCGGGATGGTTGCCGCAGGCGTACTCGCCGCGGTGGGCGCGACCAGCACCGCTTTTGCCGAAGCTGGCAGCTTGTCGGCATTGGCCAGCAGGATCGCTATTTGCCAAATCTGATTTTCAGTCAGCGATTTGCTGAAACCGGGCATGCCGGACATGCGAATGCCGTTGAAGATCTTCCAGTAGGTTTCACCCGGCTCATCGTCGGTCACGCCTTTTCCCTCGAAGAGCAGCGGCGGCCGCGGATACATTCCCGTCGCAATCGACGACTTCGGCACCAGCGGCAAGCCGTGGCAAACGGCGCAATGCCGCTTGTAAAGCTCGGCGCCGTCCAGGTAGTTGCCTTCGGTCGGTTGCACGGGGACATTCTTGGGCATGTCTTTCGCGATGCGCGCATTCAATGCCTTGTGCGCGAAGAAATTTTCGAAGGGCATATCGGAGTCGGTGGTGGCTACCGGAGCACTGCCGCCGGTGAAATACAGATAGGCCCCAAAGGGCACGACGAGGAAACCGAGAAGCATTCCGATGATGAATTTCTTCACTGGTTGGTCCTTCCGTTACAAAGTCTTTACAAATTTAACATTATCATCCGCATCTATATTCGTTAATCGGCATACAATTTCGGATACCTCGGCGGCGAGGTTAGACCGGGCCCTCCGAGATGGGAACAACCATGCGAATTGTTGGCGCGGCGAGCGCGTTTCCCGAGCATTACTACTCCCAGGAGATGTTGCTCGAGGCGTTGCAGGAATACTGGGGCGATCAGCTCGAAAACCCGCACGTGCTGCGGCGTTTGCATCGTCACGTCAGCGTTGACGGGCGCTTCCTGTCTCTTCCCAAAGAAGAATATCTGAAGATGAAAACCTGGGGCGAAGCCAACCATCACTGGATTCGCACCGCCAAGGAACTGGGTGAGAAAGCGATTGCAGGCGCGCTGGCGAACGCGGGACTGCATGGCCGAAATCTGGGCGCGTTCTTTTTTGTTTCCGTGACCGGCATCAGCAGTCCATCGATTGACGCGCTGCTGATCAACCGGATGGGACTGTGCAGAAACATCCGCCGCGTTCCAATCTTCGGGCTGGGCTGTGTGGCGGGCGCAGCGGCCATTTCGCGCGCCGCTGATTATGTGCGCGCTTATCCCGATCAGGCTGCGGTGGTGCTCTCGGTCGAACTCTGCTCGCTTACTCTGCAGCGCGAGGATATTTCGATGGCCAACCTGATTTCGTCCGGGCTGTTCGGCGATGGCGCGGCCGCGGTGATCGTAGCGGGCACTGACGCTGATGCCGAACTTTCCGGCCCCGGCATCCTCGCGACCCGCTCCGTGTTCTATCCTGACACCGAAGAGATGATGGGTTGGGACGTATCGGAAAAGGGCTTTCGCATTGTTCTCTCTCGCGAAATTCCGAATCTGGTTCGAAAAAATCTGGCGCACGATCTCGACGACTTCCTTGCCGAGCGCGGGTTGACTCGCCCCGACATTGGCAGCTGGGTGCTGCATACCGGCGGACCGAAGATTCTGGAAGCGACCGCCGAGGCGCTCGGCTTGAAGAATGGGGAACTCGACGTCTCCTGGCAGTGCCTGCGACGCACGGGCAATTTGTCGTCGGCTTCGGTGCTGGTGGTGCTCGAAGAAGTCATGAAGAATCGCCGGCCCGCACCCGGCACGCTCGGCTTGCTGGCCGCCATGGGTCCGGGGTTCTGCTCAGAATTCGTTTTGCTGGAATGGTAGGAAGAGACAGGTTTCAAGGTTTCAAGGTTTCAAAGTTTCAGGGTTTCAAGGTTCCTTGCAAACCGGCAAGAGCTTCGTCGACAAACAAAACACTTGTGAACCTTTTTCCAAATCCGGTGGATGTATTCGTTGTGGGCGGCGGACCTGCCGGTCTGGCGACAGCCGTCGCAGCGCGCCGTCGCGGTTTGAGCGTGATGGTGGCGGACGGCGCGGTTCCTCCGATCGACAAGTGCTGCGGCGAGGGACTGATGCCGGATGGAGTCGAGGCTCTGCGCCAGCTCGGCATCACGATTCCCGAGGACGAAGGGTATCCGTTCCGCGGCATTCGTTTTGTGAGCGACGGCAGAAAAGCCGAGGCCACGTTTCCTCGCGGAACCGCGCTTGGAATCCGGCGCACGCATCTGCATCGCGTCCTGGTGGATCATGCGGCGGCTTCGGGCGTTCGCATGCTGTGGCAGGCGGCGGTTACCGGGCTTCATCCGGAAGGCGCGCTGGTGGCGGGAGAATTGGTGCGCGCACGCTGGGTCGTGGGAGCCGACGGAGCCAATTCCCGTGTCCGGGGCTGGGCAAAGCTCGATCCACGCGAACTGGATTCATCCCAGCCGGATGCACCCCAGAAAAAGAGTCGGCGCTTCGGATTCCGGCGCCACTACCGCGTCACGCCCTGGACCGACTTCATGGAACTGCACTGGGGCCGCCGCTGCCAGGTTTACGTCACGCCCGTAAGTCGCGAAGAAGTGTGCGTTGCGCTGATCTCGTCCAACCCGCAGCTGCGGCTGCGACTCGAAGACGCGCTCGGGGAATTTCCGGAACTTTCGGCGCGCCTCGAAGGCGCCGAACACGCTTCCACCGAACGGGGAGCGATCACCATCACCCGGAAGTTGCCGCGCGTGTATCGCGGGCAAACGGTCTTGGTAGGCGACGCTTCGGGCGGAGTGGACGCCATCACCGGAGAAGGTCTTTGCCTCGGCTTTCGGGAAGCCGCGCTGCTGGGCGATTGCCTGGCGACCGGAGATCTTACTCGTTATCAACGGGATCATCGCAGGCTGATCCGTCGTCCAGCCATGATGGCTCGCATGATGCTGTTCATGGCCAGACACCGTCATTTGCGCCAGCGGACCATGCAGGTCTTTCAGTCGAGCCCCCGCTCTTTTGCCGGAATGTTGGCCATGCACGTGGGGGAGGGCTCCACGCGCGATTACATCTCGAACGGAATTGCCCTGGGGTGGGAACTGCTGAAGGCCTGAAGCAGGCGCGGGCCGCTAGGAATCCATCTCGGCGTGTTCAAGAATTTCAGTATCAATGACAAAAACTTTTCGTTCGATATTGCTTGATCAGATAGGCCTGTTAGCCGTCGCCGCCGCCCTTGTCGCGCAGACGCCACCGCCTACCCATGAACTTCGGCTGCAACTCGACCCGGCGCGAAGCGGGGCCGATATTACCCTCGCCGGCAACCTGCACGCGGTGAGGGGCACGTTCCTGTTGAAGCGCGGCGACATTCAGTTCGATCCCGCAACCGGCAAGGCCAGCGGAGAAATCGCGTTCGACGCCACCAGCGGCAAGACTGGTAACGGCTCTCGTGACAACAAAATGCACAAGGAGGTAATTGAGAGCGGGCGCTATCCGGAGATACTCTTCCGCCCCGATCACGCCGAAGGCACCTTCGCCACGGCTGGCGCCTCCATACTTCAGGTTCACGGCTTGTTTACCATGCATGGTGCGGAGCACGAAGTTACTTTCCCCGTCGAAGTAACTTTCGCTGGAGGCGCCTGGAGCGCGAAGGCTTCGTTTCAAGTTCCGTATGTGCGGTGGGGGATGAAAAACCCGAGTGTGCTTTTCCTCAAAGTTGGTGACACGGTGCAGGTGCAGTTTCACGCCGCCGGAAGCGCAGCTCCGTAGAACCCGCGCTGGATGGGCGATTCCAGCGGCCATGGTTACTTCCTTCCGATTACCAGACGCCGATTGACTTCCACCCAGTGACGAGGACATCTGCAACTTCTTTCACTTTCCCGTTTCCACAATCGGCAAGTGCTTGCAACAGCGAGCACAACCTGGCGCGCCCATTGGCATCGCGGTTGCACTTGTATGTTGCGTCCTCCCCGCCAGGAAAGTTTGTCAAGAACGAGAGTAATCGAATTCGAATTGTCTTTGGAGGATCCATCGTGTTGAGCCGCCGTTTTCTCTTGTCGCTGGTTGTCGCCCTGTCATTCGCCACGCTGGCCTCGGCCAATTCCACCACGGTCAACATGACGTTCCTTTACCCGGGCGCCAACAACTCCGGTGGTTATTACACCTATCCTTACTATTTCTCGATCAACGGTGGGAAAGCCACCGCCATGATGTGTGACTCGTTCAACAACCACATTTGGGCGGGCGAGAGCTGGAACGCCAACGTCACCGGGCTGCTTTCGGGCAAAGGCCTGTTTGGCAACGAAATCATGGATTACAAAGCGGCGGGCATCATTTTTCTGGGCGTGATGAATGGGACATATAGCGCCCAAACCGGCAACTGGGCGGTGTGGAACCTGTTCAGCAAGGGCATCACAACCAACGGTGCGGTGCTGGCCCTCGATAGCCAGGCTCTGCTGCTGGCGCAACACGCTCCGTCGAGCGAGTTTAACGGTCTGGCGCTGTACACGCCTGTCGGCGGAAGCCCGGGCAACGGTCCCCAGGAATTCATCGGCTATCGAACGCCACTGACCACACCGGAACCGGGTAGCCTGATGCTGCTCGCGACTGGCCTGATCGGGATTGCAGGAGTAGTACGGCGCAAGTTGCACGGCTAATTCGGGTTTGGTTATTCACGCTTTCGCAAGTCAAGTTTTCCTCGTGCTCCTTTGATTGCCGCCATCAGCGCAAATCTGATTGCGGCTTTTTTCTTTGGGCCGGACGCCACGTGTCCCCGCGGACACGTCCGCGTTTCCGCAGACACGCTGTCCCGCCTGAACGCGACACTAACTTCATTGGTTTCAATCGGTTAGCTGTGGCTCGCCGCTTGCTTTTTCTTTTGGCGAAGGCATGGAGCCCATCATGGAAACGATTCTGCAAGGTCTGGTAATTATCGGCGGTATGACGTTCTCGCTGGCCGCGTCTCTACTGATCGAGGAACTCATTTTCGGACGAATCGTCCGCGTTGCGTTCGCGCGCCGCCCGGGAATTCCTAAACACCTCTCTGAACACGCACCCAAGAATTGAAAGGAGCACCACCATGCTGTTGCTGAAGTACTTGCTGTTGAGCGCGGGAATCGCGATGTTCGTGATCGCCGCCGGAATTCTCTCCTACGACGCTTACCTGACGATTGTCTGGCAGCGCAGACGTTTGAACTTCCGTCCGGAGGCAGGCACTCCCGGACTCGCGCCCGGACTTGCTCCAAGTGTCCGCTGGCGTACGTCGCTCGCGCTGGTGATGCTGGCCTGGGCTCCGCTGCTGATTTCGGCTGGCATCGTGATCGTCCCGAGCGGAATGGCCGGCGTGCGCGTGAGCCAGACGGAACACGTGGAAGTGACGGAAAACAATAAAACCAGTTCTCAGTTCTCAGTTCCCGGTTCTCAGCAAAAGCGAGCATTCAGCACCCAGTACGCAGTTCGGAACTGAGCCGCGCGGTCAGAGATTTTTCTGAGAACGGAGAACTGGGAACTGAGAACTTTCATATGAGTCGGCCGCCATCCATCACGCGCTATAATCAGCGCATTCCACACATGCGAGCGCGAAAGTCCACTCGAAAGTCCAGCGGTCTGCGGCTTGGTTGGCTGACTTCGCTCTTACTCGCGGCCGTGTTTCTTCCGTCTTCCTTGTTCGCTTCGTCCCTGGCCGACACCGCCCGGCAACTGGCGCATAAGATCGCCGCCGACGCCGGGCCCGGCGCCTTCGCACTCGAGGTCACCAACCGTTCGTCGCTCGACGACAAATCCGTGCGCGAAGTGCGCAGCGCGCTCGAAGCCGAGTTGCAAGTCGAGGGCGTGCACCCCACGAAAGCCGAGCAGGCGATGGGAACGGTCGATGTGGTTCTCTCCGAGAGCCTGCGCGAATACGTTTGGACGGCCGAGATTGTGATCGGGTCGGACGAGAAGAAGGTCGCCATTGTCTCGCTGCCGCGGTCACCCACGGGAATGCCATTCACCGCCGCAATGCCGATCGTTTTAAAAACAACGCATCTGTTCGCGCAAGAACGGCCCATGCTCGACATCGCTCTGGTCGAAATGCCGGGAGGATCTCGCCTCATCGTCCTCGATGAAGGCATGGTCGCAATCTATCGTCATCCGGGATTGGATTCGGCCGGATCGAATCCGGCAAGAGCGTGGGAACTCGAAGCTTCGTTGCCCATCGCGCACGCGCGCGCCTTTCCCCGCGATTTGCGCGGACGCCTGCTGTTGCGCCGAGATCACCTGTTCGATGTTTACCTGCCGGGAACGTCTTGCCGGACGAATTCCAGCGCGTCCGCGCCGCTTACGCTCACTTGCAACGATAACGATAGTGATGATCTGACTTACAACGATCCGTGGCCCTTGACGGCGGAGGACGGTAGCGTGCGCGCCTTTTTTGCCGCCTCGCGCAATTTCTTCACCGGCGCACTTTCGCCCGGTATCGGAAAAATATCCAACGTTCCATCTTTCTATTCGTCGGCGGCGCTTCCGCGATCGAACTACACCCTGTGGGCTTTCGCTGCGGTGGATGGCTCGCTGCATCTGGTGGATGGCTTCACGGACCAGGTAATCCGCGGCGCGAAATGGGGCAGCGATCTGGCCGCGGTTCACTCCAGCTGCGCAACAGGCACACAACTGCTTGTCTCGGAAGGCGAAAATCCGGTGCACGGGGATACGGAGCGCGACGGCCTGCGCGCGTTCGAGATTCCAGATCGCGATCCGGTTGCTGTCAGTTCCGCGGTAGAGTTCGACGGGCGAATCAATGCGCTCTGGCCGGACAGCAGCGGCTACAGCGCAGCGGCAATCGTAAAACGAAAAGACACAGGATGGTATGAGGCGTATCGCGTATCGATTTCTTGCGGCAATTAGCCCCGATTCGGTTCGTGTGGGGACGGGCGCCCTCGCCCGTCCAAGCCGAGCAACGCTCGGCAACTGCTGGCGGCCACGGCGACTCTGGATCCACCGTAGCCTGCTGGGTTTGGGCCTCGTCACGTCCCTGATCACGGCAACGACCGCAACCGCGGCGACGCGTCCGCACTACGGTGGAACTTTGCGCGTCATGCTGCAATCGGCGCCACAGGCGCTCGACCTTTCCGCAAACGCGACCGCCGCCGACTACTGGGACATGGCGCGCACACTCTC
>Ga0187862_10001817_pt1 | contig 22224 bp, 19 predicted proteins | sample June2016WEW_10_1_FD_133003 | JGI IMG/M metagenome (GOLD analysis project Ga0187862, IMG submission 133003) | Peatland microbial communities from SPRUCE experiment site at the Marcell Experimental Forest, Minnesota, USA - June2016WEW_10_150 | ecosystem: Environmental > Terrestrial > Soil >...
TACAAAGCCCAACACGATGTTCACGAGCGGATTGATGAAGTAGCCCAGGCTCGCGTCGATCACATGACCTCTGGTGACCGCCCATATGTAGAGAAGCCAGTTACCCGACAGCAGGACCGCGCTCACCTCCGATCCGATTGACTCTATATTTGATTATTTGGCCGGCGGAGACTGGCCGTTGTGGCGTTGGCGATAAATCTGCTTGCTGCCTTTGTTCAGGCGCTTGTTCAAATTGTTCTGCTCGCCCTTGGTAATGTGCCCGCCATTCTTGGCCTCATCCTGGTTAAGGCTGTTCTGCTCACGACCGAGCTTAGCGTCGTCGTGGGCCGCCTGCTTGGCGTTAATCTGACCGTCAGAAATACCTTTATCGACGCGGCTTTGCTGATTGTCGATACGTTGCTGAACCTCGTTGACGCGCGGATGGCCGGGGTCTGGAACGCCAGGAGCGCTCTGAGCGAAAGCAGTACCGCCTGATCCGATCAGCACTGTTAGCGCGAGGGACGTCAGCGTAAATTTCGGCTTGATCATGATATCTCCCAGTGCAATAAAAATAATGCCGACGGCTTACACAGGACAATCTGAACAAAGGATCCTAAGCAAGCCCCAGTTATCCCAATTAACGTGCGCGTTCGCGGGCGGTTGACAAAACGACCGCCGGCGAATGTCATGGACGACGGGATATTCAAAACACCACAAGGCGATCGCTCCGGGATTTGACAAACAGCGGTCCATCTCCCGGTTCTCGACTCCATTGCTGCCGGAACCCCATTTTCGAGGTTTCGAGCCATGTTATTTAATATTGCCTGGGGATTGTGTGACGTATGGCAAATTAATCAAATCCAGAGAACAGGCAGCTCCGAGACTCCGCACAGGGTAAGGACCGCGCCAGGAGACGGCCGATTCGACATGCAATGTTAATTATGAATGCGAACAGATCGACTGGAACACGCGCAGCCGGCAATGCCATCCTCAGGCAAGGCACTGGCGCGAGCATTCCACAGTGGCGCTCGTGGAATCCCCGAGACGGCTAAGGCTTCCATGCTTGCGAAGCGCGATGATTGTTGAATCGAGAGAGGTGACCTGAAGATTCACCTTGGAGTCGAGTCCGCGTTCCCCCCTGCGCGCAACGCGCTCCCCCACGTTGCTGGTCGTGGACCTACACACGCTTATCGGTCGGTTGAATGTAGCGGGCCATCCTGTGCGTGAAGATGAGCCGGCTGTGCATCGCAAATACCGGTGGCGGGATTCGGGTCCGACCCATGGGCAACGCTCGCTGTTTATCAAGCTCGCATCGCGAGCGGCGTCAATATCTTGCTTGGAGTTTGGCTGCTTGTCTCCCCTTGGGTGTTTGGCTACCAGGCGGCAGGGTCGGCAGCCATCTGGAACAGCGTGATTATTGGGGTCTTAATCGCAATCCTCGCGGCCGGCAACTGTCTCTCGTATCACGTTAGAACGGGCCTCAATTGGATCATCGTACTGCTGGCTCTATGGACCATGATCTCCCCGTTGGTATATGGGTACACTGCGAACACCGGCAGCGTCGGCAATAATATCGTTCTTGGAGTATTGGTCGCCTGGTTCGCGATCTGCAGCGATGACGCCATGACAGCCGCAAAGACGCACCCGCCGCCGAGCGCGCCCGCGCATTAGATTGGTACAAGGACTTCGCGCAGCGGGGTAAGTTACAAACAGAATACGGGCTCTTGTGAGTCCGGCGATGCAGAGCGCACGTTCCGGGCACCACGGACTTTTGGTCAGAATTGAGGGCAACGCTTGCCGCTTATAGCTCGCCGATAGCACGTTGTAGTCGGTATTGTGCGACGAGCAAATCAAAGCCTGCGTCGTCACGATTGGTCAGCGAGATGACGCGTAAGCTTTCTGCGTCGAGTACCTGATTGTTCGTTCCTAGCCCGCTGCTGTACAACTCCCGCGCAATTCTGACGTTCTCCTCGGCCTGCACGACGGCTGCGGCGGCAGCATGAATACGCGCCGCGGCTTCGTCGCGATTGTAAAAGGCCGTCTCGACTTCCAGGCTTACCGAAGAGCGAACGTCCGCGAGGCGTTGCTGTGCAGCTCGGGCGCGGCTGTGCAAGGCGCTGGTTCTGGCCTGGAGTTGTCCGCTGTCGAAGAGGCGCCACTGAAACCCGATCCCAACCGTTGCGAAGTTTTCGCGATCGAGGATCTCATTGTCGAGATGGTTGTAGCCCGCATGCAGCATCACTTGGGGCAATCCCTGCGCGCGCTCGGACTGCGCCGCTTGCTCCAAACCTTCCTGCTGTGCGCTGATCGCCGCGAGCTCAGGCCGGCGATCCAGTGCGTGGGCAATCAACTGATCGAGCGGCACGGCGGTCTCCGCCGACGGCGCCGTAGAGGGCTCCTCGAGGTCGGCAGGGCGATCGAGCGGCTGACCGACCCAACGGTTATAGGCTGCCATGGCGAGGTGCAGCGCATTGGCGGCGCGTAGGCGCTGCTGCGCCGCATTGGCGAGTGCGACTTGGGCGCCGAGCAGGTCCGATTGCGCCACCGCTTGCTTGTCGTACAGTACCTGCACGTCGTCGTTGTGGGCGTTGAGGCTCGCCACGTTTGACTCGGCCACTTGCAGCGCTTGACGGGCGCGAAACACTGCAATGTAGGACTCGGCGACTGCAAGCTTGAGATCCGCGGTACTGCGCATCTCCTGCGCGCTCGCCCCGCGTGCTCCGGCGGCAGCCGCCCCAATGGAGCCGCTGATCTTGCCGGATGTCCAGACGGGTACCGAGAGGTCGGCGCCTGCCATCGTGTAGCCGTTATGTCCCCAGATCGGCGCCTGCAGCTGCCCCGCGGGCGTTGCGATGTCGAGGTTCGGTGCATGCTCGAACTGGGTGTAGCCACCATTCACGTCGATCGCGGGCCAGCGTTGGCGCAAGGCAGCCGTGTGATCCGCCTGCGCCGCCTCCCAGTCACTATGTGCCGCCGCCACGGCGCCGTTCGATTGTTGCGCCATCGCCCATGCGTCGCTGAGTGACTCCGCACGCACGGCCCACGGGAACGCCGCAATCACGAGAATCGTACCCAGCGCTCGAATAGGTACTCGACTGGTTGCGGGCACGTTGCGAATGTTCACATGTCCCCCGTCACGACGCGCGTGACTTGAGCGAGACGATGCCGAGCGCCTTGAGCACGTAGGTTTCGTAGATCGGCGTGAGCGATCCCGTGCGCACTTTGCGCATGAAATATTTCTCGAACGCGATCTTCGCGAGATGTACCCATTTGCCCTTTCTCGACCAGGTGACATTGCGTGGCGGGATCTGCGGAAGCGCGACAAACGCCGCACCCGTATCGCCAAAGTCTGCGAGGCATACGGCATTCCACGTGGCTTCGGCGATCGCGGGTTTCCCGGCGATTTCCGCGCTGATATTGGCCGCCGTCGCGGATACCATCGATTCGATCATGTAACCGGTCTTGGGCGCGCCCGTCGCGACCGGCGTGGCCTCCACCGGCGGGATCGCGACACAGACACCGACGGAGAAAATGTTCTTGTACTTCGGATTTCTCTGATGTTTGTCGATCAGCACGAAGCCGCGCGCGTTGCAGAGGCCCGCGACTGCGGCGACCGCGTCGACGCCTTTGAACGCGGGAATCACGGCGCTGAAGGCAAAGGGCAGTTTGTGCTCCTTCTTGAGCGTTCCGCTTTCATCGAGTTCCTGAACCGTCATCTCGTTCGCGCTCACGGATGTCATCTTGGCGTTGGTGATCCATTTGATATGCCGCTCGCGAAGCTCGGATTCCATCAGACCTTTGCTATCGCCGACCCCGCCCAACCCCATGTGGCCGATGTACGGTTCGCTCGTCACATAGGTCATCGGCACGCGGTCCCGGATCTTACGTTTGCGCAGATCCGCGTCCAGGATCATTGCGGTTTCGTAGGCCGGTCCGAAGCAGCTTGCGCCGGGCGCGGCGCCGACGACGATCGGACCAGGGTTTTTCAAGAACTCCTGGTATCGCGTCCACGCTTGTGCTGAATGATCTTGGCTGCATACCGATTGTGTGAAGCCGTCTGGACCTAAGCCCGGGACTTCCTCAAACGCGAGGCGCGGACCGGTCGCGATGACGAGGTAGTCATAGCTCAATTCTTTTCCGTCATCGAGCGTGAGCTTGGAATTGTCCGCATCGATTCGGGTCACGGTGTTGACGAGCCATTGAACACCCTTGCGCTCGAGAGGCGCTTGCATCTGCACCTGGGTCTCCTTCGGGGTGCGCCAGCCCACGGCGATCCACGGGTTTGACGGCGTGAATTCGAAATACGGTCTCGCGCCGATCAAGGTCACGCGGTGACTTGTCGGAAGATGCTTGCGCAGATCGAACGCGGAGGGAATGCCCCCTAGACCTGCACCAATGACGATAACGTGTGCCATGAAATACCCCCAGTTAATGAATGGTGCTCTCGCGGGAGCGCCTGATGTAGCCGTAGTAGAGCAGTGGAATCAGCAGCAGCGTCAGCGCGGTCGACACCAAGATGCCGAAGATCAGCGAGATGGCGAGACCGTTGAAGATGGGATCATCGAGAATGAAAAACGCCCCAATCATCGCGGCGAGCCCGGTGAGGACGATGGGCCTCGCCCGAATGGAAGCGGCGCCGATCACCGCTTGAGCGAGCGGCTGGCCAGCCGCGATTTGCTGGTTGATGAAATCGACCAGCAGAATGGAGTTTCGGACGATGATGCCGGCAAGCGCGATCATCCCGATCATCGAAGTCGCCGTGAATTGCGCGCCGAGCAACGCGTGCCCGGGCATGACGCCGATAATCGTCAGTGGAATCGGCGCCATGATGATGAGCGGCACGGCATAGGAGCGAAACTGGGCGACGACCAGCAAGTAGATGAACACGAGACCCACCGCGTAGGCGAGTCCCATGTCGCGAAACGTCTCGTAGGTGATCGTCCACTCCCCGTCCCATTTCACGCTGAACTCACTGAGGCGATCTGGTGGGCTCACGAAGCGTTGCACGAGCGGCTGGCCCGCGGGTGCAGCCTTCCCGATCTGCGAGACCAGACTGAACATGCCGTACAACGGACTATCGAGCCGCCCTGCCATGTCGCCCGTGACAAAGACCACGGGCAGCAAATCCTTGTGATAAATCGCCGCATCCCAGGGCTTCTCGGAGACGGTGACAAGTTCGGACAGTGGCACTAACGCGCCGCTCGTGGCGCGCACCGGGAGAGCGAGGGCTTGCTGTAGCCCGTGTTTGTCGGCCGATCCCAGTTCGAGGCGCACGGCGATCGGGTCACGCTCCCGCCCGGAATGGACAAAGGTTGCATCCGACCCTGCGAGCGCCGTGGTGAGCGATTCCATGACTGCCGCCTGGCTGACCCCAAGCAGCGCGGCCTTGGCCCGATCAAGTGCGACAACGTATCGAAGCGCGGGCGCGGACAGGGTATCGTCGGTATCGACGATGTCGCGGGTCGAATCGAACATCGCGCGCAGCGCGAGGCCGATTTTTTGCTGCGCGGCATAAACGGGGCCGTAAATCTCCGCCACGAGTGGCGCCTGCACCGGCGGGCCCGGCGGGACTTCAACGACTTGCACGGATGCAGCGCCGAGACGTTTGCCTTCGGCGGCGAGCGCCGGGCGAATGGCGCGGGCAATGTCGTGACTCTTGCGGCTACGCTCGCTTTTATCGACGAGGTTGACCTGCAGATCCCCCTGGCTGCTGTCGGCGCGCAGATAATATTGCCGGACCAGGCCATTGAAATTGATCGGCGCGGCCGTGCCTGCATACGCTTGATAATCCGTGACCTCCGGCACCTGCCGCACGATGCTCGCTAATCCCGCCAGCACGCGGGCGGTTCCCTCAACCGGTGTGCCCTCCGGCATGTTGACGACGACCTGAAATTCGGACTTGTTGTCAAACGGGAGCATCTTCAGGACGACGAGTTGTACGACCGCCAGAAGAACCGCGACGAGGATCGCTCCTAGGGTTCCGAGATACAGACGATGACGGTGCCGCCGCGCGCGATCGCCAGTGAGGAACGGCGTCATCAGACGTTCGAAAAAACGATGCAACCTGCCTTCCGTCTGCGACTCAGCGGTCTCGTCGTGCGAAGCGCTCGAGAACAGCTTTCGGCATAGCCACGGTGTGAAAATCAACGCGACGGCGAGCGAGATCAGCATCCCCATACTGGCATTGATCGGAATCGGACTCATATAGGGACCCATGAGGCCCGAGACAAACGCCATGGGCAGCAACGCCGCAATCACGGTAAAGGTGGCGAGAATGGTGGGCCCGCCCACCTCATTGACCGCAAGCGGGATGATCTCGGAAATGTCGCCCTTGTCGATCGACAGATGCCGGTGGACGTTCTCGACGATCACGATCGCATCATCGACCAGAATGCCGATCGCAAAAATCAAGGCGAACAGCGATACCCGATTGATCGTAAAGCCCCAAGCCCACGAAGCGAACAGCGTGGCGGCGAGCGTCACGATGACCGCGGCGCCTACGACCGCGGCCTCGCGTTTTCCAACGGCGAACAAGACGAGAAGCACGACCGACGCCGTGGCGAACAGGAGCTTCTCGATCAGCTTTTTCGCCTTGTCGTTCGCGGTGACACCGTAGTTGCGAGTCACGGTGACCTCGACGCCGGCCGGAATCGTGATGCCTTTTAGCTGTTCGACACGGCTGATGACGGCGGTTGCGACATCGATGGCGTTGCTGCCGGGCTTCTTGGCGATCGCCAAGGTCACCGCGGGCGCCTGAGCGACTGGCGCCCCCCTCATTGCGGATGCGGGACCCGTGCCGAACCAGGCATAACGCGACGGTGTTTGCGGTGCATCCGTGACCGTTGCGACATCGTCGAGATAAATCGGCTTACCGTCGCGTGCGGAGACGATTAAGCCGCCCACGTCGTCGCGATTGGCGAGGAACCGACCGGCCTGCACCGGCGAGAGCCGATCGTCGCCGACGACTGCATCGGCCTGGCGCACGAGGTTCGCGGCCTGCAACGCTGCGGCAAGTTCGCTCGCGGTGAGGCCGGCCGCCGTTAGACGCCCCGGATCGAGTTCGACGCGAATCAAGGGATCCGTGTCCCCGACCGAATACACGTTGCGGGTGTTTGGAACCCGCTTGATCTCGCTTTCGATCGCGCGAGCTACTTGCCCGAGTTCATTGGCGCCTAGCGCGGGATCGCGGCTCCACAAGGTGAGCGTGACGATCGGCACGTCATCGATCCCCTTCGGCTTGATCAGCGGCTGCCCGATTCCAACGCCCGCAGGGCGCCAATCCTGATTCGAATAGACGGCGTTGTAGAGCCGTACGATGGCATCGTTACGATGGACGCCGACCTCGTACTGCACCGTTAAGACTGCAAGCCCTGGTCGCGAAACCGAATAGATGTGTTTGACTCCGGAGATCTCCCCGAGAACTTTCTCCATCGGCGTCGCGACCAGATTCTCGACCTGCTCGGAGCTCGCGCCGGGGAAAGGAATCAGGATATTGGCGAAGGTGACCTCGATCTGCGGCTCCTCCTCACGCGGGGTCACGAGAACGGCGAACGCCCCCATGAGGACCGCCGTCAAGGCGAGCAAGGGCGTGAGTTGGTTCTGCAGAAAGAACCGTGCAATCCGCCCGCTCAAGCCGAGCGGTTCGCTCACGAGCGAGGTCCTGGTGCGGTGACTTGCGCGCTGGCAGCAATCGGGTCGAGCGCGACTCGGTCGCCCTTGGTGAGTCCCGCGAGGATCTCGAGTTGATCTCCGAACCGATGACCGGGACGCACATATCGAAGTGTCACCAATCCGTTGGCGTCGATTACGTAGACGCCGGTAACTTCACTGCGTTCGACCACGGCAGAGGCCGGGATCAGCAGCCGATCGGCTTCGCCGATGACGAGTCCGACTTTGACGTACATGCCGGGCGCAAGGTCGAGTGCGCCGGGTGGTAGATCGAGCCGCGCCCGAAAAGTGCTCGACGGAGTCGCTTCCTCCGGAAAGATCGTGATTTTCGTGGCCTCGACGCGTTGATCACCGACGTAAATCGCCGCCTGTTTGAGCTTGCGGACTTGCATGACGATGCTCTGCGGGACGTAAATATTGACGCGCAGGTCCCGCAGCGAAAGTCCAGTCATCAAGGGTGTGCCCGGATTCACCGTCTCGCCGACCTCGACGAGTCGCTTGGTGACGACGCCGCCATAGGGAGCGCGAATCTCGGTGTAGCCGACCCCTTCGCGCGCCGTGGTAAGCCCCGCCTGCGCGGCGGCCAAGTGTGCGGCGGCCGCATCCCGATTGGCGGTCGCTTGATCGAACTGCGCCTTCGAGACGACGCGACGCTGATACAGCTCGGCGATCCGCTGGTAATTGGTCGCGGCCTCGACATTGCGAGCGGTCGCTTCGGTGAGCGCGGCTTCGGCGCCTTGAAGCCCGGCCCGCTGTTCGACTCCTTTGAGCCGTATGATGACGGCACCGGCGGGCACGACGTCATTGACATCGTACAGAATCTCCGCGACCCGGCCGCTCGTCTGGGCGGAAACGGTTGCTTGATTGACCGCCTCGATCGTGCCGTCGACAGTGCGCTCGAGCGGCGTATGTGTCGGCTGAATGGTGATGCTAGCGAGCGACGGCGCGGCCGGACCCGCGGGCGGACTCGTTTTGTTGCCGCAACCCGCAACGATGAGAAGAAGCGCGGGGCCAATCAACCCACATACCGATCGGAACAGCCGCATGGGTAGCGCCCCGCCTTTAGGAGAACGCGTGGCCGGGCCGCACGCCCAGGCGCTTCAGCACGATCGCCAGCGGGCAGAAGCCCGTGAACGAGGATTGCAGCAGGTTGGCGCCGACAAATGCCGTGAGCCAAAGCCAATTGGGGCTCACAAAATGCGCGAGAAGCAGACTCACGAGCACGACTGTGCCCGCAAATCTCATGACCCAGCGATCAATGCTCATAATTGGTTTCCTCGAACTGAATGGACGTGTCTTACCGATCTGTTTGACGGAAGATATCATAATATGCTAAATTAGCAACTACTGATGAATGTTCCTGTGCATTCAGATAGATGGAGATTCGCGCATGGCAATGGAAGTGACGAGTCGTCAAGCAAAGGACCGGCCGCTGCCGGCGATGGCGGACATCGAGGAACACGCGACCGAAGCGGCGGCCTTCTTGAAGGCGCTCGCAAACGACCAACGGCTGCTGATACTTTGTTGTTTGCTCGAGGGCCCCTTGTCGGTCGGCGAGATCAATGAGCGTGTGCCCCTGAGCCAGTCGGCGCTATCGCAGCATTTGGGAGTTCTGCGCGATGCCGGCTTGGTTGCAACTACTCGCCAATCGCAGACGATCTACTACGCGGTCACCAAGGGACCCGCCCTCAAGATCATGGAGGTCCTGTATACGGCTTTCTGCAGGCCCGCGGCAGCGAAACGACAGGCCAAAAAGGCGAAGGACTGCTTGCCCAAGAAAGACTGATAAAAGGCGCTTAAACATAGTTTCTTGCCGCGGACAGGCCGCGGCTGACGGTGAATACTACTAATGGAGAACATGTCATGAACATCAATGTCGGATCGATCGATCGTGTAGTTCGAGTCGTGCTGGGACTCGCCCTGTTGAGTGCCTTTTTCCTCCTGGAGGGTTCGCTTCGCTGGGTGGGGCTGGCGGGCGTCGTGCTGCTGTTGACGGCAGCATTTAGTTTCTGTCCGCTCTACCGGATGCTGGGTATCAACACTTCTCGTACTGTCCCCAAACACGTGTGAGGCGGTGTGGTGAGCGAAGACTGAAGTGAGGATCGGCGTCCGCGGTCGCGGCGCTGGGCCGTATCGCCCAACCAATCAGCGAGCAGCGCTTCAGTACGCTGCTCGCTGATTGAGCTCTTCTTTCGACCGCGGCAACCCGATTCATGGTTCAACGATCATTTTGACGACCGTGCAATTAGGGCGATTGCGATGCCGGCGGCGATACAGATCATTGCAATCGGTAGCCGCCAAGCCTCCTTGATGAGAGCTTTGGGAATAACTCCACCCAAAAAGTAATCCTGCCAATAGCTCGGCCACAAATACCGCGATCTGAACCTTTTGGGACATCCTATAATTTCGTCCACCTGAGTGAGAACCAATCGAGTCGATAAAGGGGGAACTCGTTCGATCGCAATCAAGGCAGGTTACGCCAAGAGCCGCCATTGAGCACATGGTGGAATCCGTGACTGAGCAGCCAACGACGGGCCATGCCACTGCGGGTGCCCGATGCGCAGCAGACGATAATCCATCGGTTCGGGTCCAAGTTCCGTGTGCCCTGCTCAAGATCGCCAAGTGGGATGTTGAGACTCCCGGCGGCGTTTCCGGCAGAGAACTCGTCGGGCGATCGGACATCGACGATCACCGCGCCGGCCTTCAGAAGCTCTGGGATTTTGCGCTGTGCGATGATCTTGGTGATCACGCGCTGGAGGATTAACGCCGCTACCAAGGCCATCAAACCGTATTGAACGAAATCCGTCGATGACGGCATCATGCGGGGCGTCTCGCTTTGCCGAGACACAGGACGGCACCGATTGGCGGAATCGGGCTGGTGTGATTGCGAAGAGAATCCTCGAACTCAGTACAATAGTACTGGGTCGCCGCCGCAGTGCGTCCATCCCGGGAATTATCGGTCACCGCTCGCAAGAATTCGCACCTTGGTTGTTACGGATCGCGAACATTGACGGTGGCTTCCAGGGTGCGCTCGCCCTTCAAGGAGTTGGCGACCAGGCAGAGTTTCTCGGCGCGTTCGAGCAGCTCCTTGGCTTTCTGCTTATCAACTGTGGATTTGACCGTGAGTGCGGCGCGCGTGACGTAATGCGTGAATTGTGTGACGCCGTCGGTTCGCTCGAGGATTCCCTCGACCTGGGCCTCGAGACTCTCCCACTCCAGGCGCGCCGCGCGCGACACACCGCGAAAAGTGAGGATGAAGCAGTCTGCAATCGAGGCAACAAGCAACGTTTCCGGCGACCACACTCCGCCGGGTCCATCAAACTCAGGCGGTGGGGCGGTCTGCAGGTCAGGTAGGTCGGCGGAGCTGACCAAAACGGTCCCGGTGGCTGATCCGCGGGCGCCGGCATGATAGCTATGGGGATACGGCTTCACGGCGAAATCACCGGTAAGCCCGCCGCTTTCCACGCTGCAATGCCGCCACCCAGGTGGGTGGCATGCTTCTGCCCCGCACTGAGAAGCCGCTCCGCAGCAGTGAGGGACCGCTTTCCGCTCCCGCAGTGAAACACAACTTGTCTCACCACCTCGTCGGGCAACATGGCCGCATCGAAGGTCGAGAGCGGATACAGCAAGGCGCCGGCGATGCGTTCAGACGCGTACTCGGAAGGCTCCCGCACGTCGATCAGCAGGATCTTACCGGCATGCAGCAACCGGGACACTTCGGCAGCTTCGAGAGTCTCAATGGGAGAGTGAGTCTTGGTCATGGTGTCCTCTTTTTGGTGACCCGCCGGTGCGACCGCGCGGGCGGTATTTTACAGAAAAGTCGATAGAGCAAATTAGCCAGTGCCTTCGCCTCTGGGGCCAACAATCGGTACAACACGGAACGACCCACGCGGCGTCGCCCGATCAATCCTTTGCTTTCGAGAATCGCGGCTTGCTGTGAAAGCGCAGGCGCGCGCAGATGTGCCTGGTGCGCCAGCTCGCTCGCGGACAACTCCCGTTCCATCAATGCACAAATGATTCGCAGACGTCCTGCATGCGCGACGCCCCTTAAAAACTCGGCCGCTCGTTCGGCGGCTTCTTCATTGGCATCGAGATGCATCATGGGCTGAACCCGCTGCCTGTGGCCGGAGACGATCAAGAAATGTTGCTGGTGTCGGCCGGCCGGTCTCCGGCGTGTTGGTCGGCGTCCAATTCAAACCACAGGGCGTTGAGGATCGAAAATGCGCAAGCAAGCCCGAGACCTAAGACCCAGCTAAAATACCACATGATTGCTCCTCAGTAAGTCGTCTCGCGATTGGCGTCGATGTAGGCGCTGGTCACTGGTCCGCGCATGACGCGATAAACCCAGGCCGTGTAGGCGAGCACGATCGGCAGAAAAATGATCACGGCCAGCAGCATGATGCCGAGCGTCCGGTGGCTGCTCGAGGCATCCCAGACCGTGAGACTGCTTTGCGGATGCGACGAGGACGGCAGCAAGAAGGGAAACAGGCTGACCCCCATCGTACCGATGACGCCGGCGATGCCGAGAGCACTCACGATGAACACCGCGAGCCGCTGCCGGGCGCCCGCGAGCGCAGCCACGAGCAGCGGCGCCCCCAATCCGATCACCGGCACGAGCACGGTGGCCGGCCATCGGCCGTAGTTCGCGAGCCATGCGCCGCCGCGCGCAATCGCGGATTTAGCGAGAGGATCGGGTTCGCCGCCGGGCAGCGCCCCCGCCGTGATCGCATAGCCGAAATGGCTCTGCCAGAGCCAGAGGCCGGCGATAGTAAACAGCAGCACCCAGGCAACGGCCGCAAAGCGCGACACCGTTCGCGCCCGTTGCGCCACCGCACCCTCGGTCTTGATCGACAAATAGACCGCGCCATGCGTCGCCAGCATCGCGACGCTGACGAGACCACAGAGTATCGCGAACGGATTCAAGAGATCAAAGAGGTTGAACCCATAGCTTGCACGCAGTTCGGCATCGAAGCTGAACGGGACGCCCTCGAGCAGGTTTCCCATCGCGACGCCAAACACCAGCGAGGGCACGGCGCCGCCAACCCACAATGCCCAATCCCAGCTCGAACGCCAGCGTGCACCGGGCATCTTGCTGCGGAATTTGAATCCCACGGGCCGCAAGATCAGCCCCACGAGCACGAGCATCATCGCCAAGTAGAATCCCGAGAAGCTTGCGGCGTAGAGTGCCGGCCACGCGGCAAAAATCGCACCGCCTCCGAGGATCAACCAGACTTGGTTGCCCTCCCACACGGGCCCGACGGTATTGATCACGACGCGCCGTTCCGTGTCGCTGCGCGCGACGAACGGCAGCAACATCGCGGCGCCCAGGTCAAAGCCGTCCATGATTGCAAAGCCAATTAATAGAATGCCGAGCAGCAGCCACCAGATCACTTTCAAGGTTTCGAAGTCGAACACGATTACTCCTAGTGCCGTAGATCGGCAGGGATGAAGCCGCCGGCACTGTCATTGGCGGCATCGCGGGGAGCCGAGGCCGCACCGGGTCCGAGCTTTACGTATTTCTTGAGCAGAAACACGTCAAAGCCTGCGAGCACCGAATAAAAAATTACGAAGCCTGCGAGACTCAAGGCGACGCTCGAGGCCGGAATCGGCGAGACCGCAAGAAACGTCGGCAATACCCCCTCGATTGCCCAGGGCTGCCGGCCGTGCTCGGCGACGAACCAGCCCATCTCGGCCGCGATCCACGGCAGCGGCAGCGTCCAGAATGCAATTTTGAGGAACCGCGGGCTTTGCGCGAGAGCTCGGCGCGCAGCGAGGTAGAAGCCGACCGCGAACAGCGCGATGAAAAAGAAACCGAGCGCCACCATGACGCGAAACGTCCAGAAAATCGGCGCGACCGAGGGGACGGTGTCCCACGCCGCTTGGTCGATCTGAGCGGCCGTTGCCTGCGCCGGGTCATCGACGTACCTGCGCAACAGCAAAGCGTAGCCGAGATCCTCGGCATGCTCCTTAAGCGCCGCTCGCGCCGCAAGGTCGTTGGGGTCCTGCCGCAGCGTGCGCAGCGCCGTGCTCGCGGGGATTCCATGAGTGATGCGCTGCTTGGCATGCTCGACGAGTTCAAAGATCCCCGGCACTTCCTTGTCGGCCGAACGCGTTGCGATCAGGCCCAGCATCCACGGAACCTGGACGCGCGCATGCGTCTCGCGACTCGCCATGTCCGGTAGACCGAAAATCGTGAACGACGCCGGCGCGGGCTCCGTGTGCCACTCGCTCTCTATCGCCGCGAGCTTCATTTTCTGATGCTCGGTGACGCTGTAGCCGCTCTCATCGCCGAGCACGACGACCGATAGAGCCGCAGCCAGTCCGAATCCGATCGCGACGGTAGCCGAGCGCTTCGCGAGCTCGATATGCCGCCCCTTAAGCAAGTACCACGCGCTGACCGCGAGCACAAACACGGCACCGGTCACGTAGCCCGCACTGACGGTGTGCACGAACTTGGATTGCGCGACCGGATTGAAAATGACGTCACGGATCGAATCGAGTTCCATTCGCATCGTGCTTGAGTTGAAGTGGGCGCCGACCGGATTCTGCATCCAGGCATTCGCGATAAGGATCCAGAGCGCGGAGAGGTTGCTGCCGATTGCGACTAGCCAAGTGACAATGAGATGCTGGCCGCGGCTTAAGCGGTCCCACCCGAAGAAAAACAGTCCGATGAACGTGCCTTCGAGGAAGAACGCCATCAGGCCCTCGATCGCGAGCGGCACGCCGAAGATGTCGCCGACATAATGGGAGTAGTAGGCCCAATTGGTACCGAATTGAAACTCCATCGTGATACCGGTGGCGACGCCCATCGCGAAATTGATCCCGAACAGGATGCCCCAAAAGCGCGTCATCTCGCGCCATATCGGGCGTCCTGTCATCACGAAGATGCTCTCCATGATTGCGAGCAGAATCGAGAGACCCAGTGTCAGCGGAACGAATAAAAAGTGGTACATCGCCGTTGCTGCGAACTGCAGCCGCGAAAGATCGATCAGATTCAATGAACTCATGGAGCGTCCTTTGACGTGCTCGTTCCAATCAGGGCATTGGCGGTAGCCGCGGCATCCGACGGCGAACGATGTGCTGGGCCGAAAAATAATAGGTAGATTGCGAAAAGCAGAACCGCCTTCAGTGCGAGCGCCGCGGATACATCGCGGCCCGGATGCGCGACATTCACCGGCCTCCCGAGGCGCGTCCTTCGAAACGGAACATGAGACTTCAGGATATTCACAGCGGCGAACACTACGGTCTCTTTCTTGATTGCGCAATTATGCAAATATACTCATTCGTAAGGATATGTCCTTATTGATTCTTTGAGTCCGCCGGCCGATGCCTGCGGACGGGTGCGGTAGCACAAAATAGTTTGTGCGATAGATCCTGCGCAAACTAACACGTGGAGCGCCGGGTGCTCATTGGCGGGCAAAGTTCGAATGATGCCAATCCGGCGCAATTCGCGATGACGCCATCGACGAAGGGTTTTTGTGCCATGAGGGCGTCTGCGACCAAGCTCCTCGCCTCGCTCGAGGGAGAAATTTGGTCGAGGCAGGTCCGGACGCCTGCATTAACAACATCGCCGAACGAGTGGTGAAAGGAGCGCCGTTACCGGCCCGCGCAGGCGCTTGCCGTCAAGAATGCAAGCCGCAGTGCTGGCAATTCCGGAAGTTCCGGCGGAGAAGCGGCCGCTGGCACAGCTCGGCCAGTACGCCAATTCGGTACGGGATATTGCGTATACGACGTTAGTCGATAGGTATTTCACCGAATAGTGGTCTACCGGGGTTCTCTATACAGTCTAGTTTAGGATCGCGGCAACGGATCTCGGTGTCGCGATTCATGCTTCCGTCCCAGTTAGCTTCAAGTCATTTGCGGATCGCCGTCATTTCCATGAGCGCCTACAGGCCCTATCGATTCTCGCGCCGAATTCTCCAGAGCCTGGTGATGCTCGTCTTTGCGCTTGTTCCAGCCACCGGACTACTGCGGATCGATCTGTTTCGGGCGAGCTTTATCGTGGCAGGGCATGAGGCACCTTGGTCTAGATTCAGCCTGATGATGGGCATCGTCATAATCGTGGTGACTGGGATCATTCTGACGTATTTTGTCGTCGGGGGAGCCTGGTGCGGATGGGCCTGTCCCCAGAATACCCTCTCCGAACTGGCCGATGGTCTCACGGCGAGACTTCTGGGTCGTAAGGCCAGCGTGGACATTCATGACGACTTCATCGTCGCCCCTACTAAGAACAAGGCGGTGAACTGGATACTGCTGGGAGGAACCGTTCTGGCGGTTTCCTTGGTTGTGGCGGTAATCCCGTTCATGTTCTTCTTTTCTCCAGGTGAAATTCTGACATTCACGAACTTTCACGCCAGCACGGTTTTAGCGACGCCACTGAGAACGCTGTATTTTTTGCTGGCAGGGTTAGTTTTCCTGGATCTGACGCTGGTCCGTCACTTTTGGTGTACGTATTGCTGCGCCTTTCGTTTTGGGCAGAAATTGTTCGCCAATCCCGCAGCGCTCCATATCCGCTACGACGCCTCCCGACGCGAAGAGTGCGCAGAGTGCGGGTACTGCGATCGGTGGTGCATTACCCACATCAAACCTACGCAGGCGGGGGCATTTGATCCCTGTATCGGCTGTGGGGAGTGCATCGACGCCTGTCACCGTATACACCCGAAGAACTCCGAAGGGGTTCTGCTCTCGTACGAGATTGCAAATACGGGCAACGCCAAGCGCTGGTCGATTCCGGTTTTGTCTCTTTTCAAGGGGTATCGCTTGGCGGTAACGGTTCTGTTCTGTTCGGGGGTCGCATTGACGGCGTACAGCATTGCCACCCTGCCCAGACCCCTGCTGCCAGAAGATCCAGTGGTGACTTCCCATCGACAGCACGTCCACGCGGTCTGTGAGAACCGGTGTGGCGCACTGATGGCTCGATGTGCAAAGGAGAATGTGGCGAATCTTGCGGCCTGTTCAGAGGCCGCTGCCTGCAAATGCTCGTGCTACATCGAAGAGGATCCGGCAAGCCCGTCGCGTTCGGACTGGGAGGTATGCGCCAAGAGAAATGGAGAGGCGCTGGAGAGATCGGCGGCACCTCTGAGAATTCCGTAAAGTTGGACGAGCGCAGGCCGCCGCCCGACGCAGTGGAGGGGCGATCACCGTTCAACGGCGCGGTTGTCTCCGCCGAAACTCGTATCTGTCTTGCACTGAGAAGCCCGGCCACTCGCGTCCGGTCTTTCATTTGTGCACGAACGTTGTAAGAATTTCACTGCCAGATAGCAGTCGCTCGCGACCGGCAAGTCAGGGCTGATCTCGGTCAGATGACACAGCCTCGACACGCGAGATTTCTGGAATCTCACATCGACGAGAGACAACCTTCAGACGATGCATGGCACACTCAATTACCGAGCCCGGCGCAGTCGCTGGACGTCAAAATCACAAGCCACCGTGCTGGAAATTAAGGCAGTTCCGGCGCAAAGTTCTTATGAAGTCCAACAGCAATGACACTTTGAATGGCGCAGGCGATTCGGATTTCCGCATCGCAAGTGCTTGATAAACAAGCGCGCCCGGACGGATTCGGACCGCCGACCACTGGTTCGAAGTAGGGTATACGGAAGCCAGGATTATCTAGCAGAATCATCGGCTTGCGCACATCGAACTGTGCCACGATTTCTCCATATATCGGCACATAAGCCTTTGAACGGTCAGATACGCCGAGTTTGAATGGCACACGGCCGCGAGGCTCTTTGCCGATCCCCACACCACCTGTCCGCGCGTTTTGGCGCTCGAGCAGTCTCGAGGCACGCCCAGATCAATGCCAAACTCCGGCGCCGCTCGGCGAGGACGAGACACACGCGAGCGCCGCTTTTCAGTAGCACCATAAAGTCGAAATCGGCTTATCCGCGATAGTCACGTCCACCGACCCTGTGGCTCCTTTCGGCACAGGGGGATCATCGCCGCAGCCCAGCCCACTCCTGACGCTGTAGACCGCTGTCCCACTCTTGAACGTAAAAACTTGGACGGCGCATACGGTGGTGCCTTCCCAGTTGGCCTTGCCATTCGCGATCACCAAATCGGGCGCGTCAGTTGTGGGCCGCGGCCTGTTCCAGGCCCGGTAGCGCAGCGCGTCGCCCGCCACTGTATCGACGGCGATGCGATGCGACCGCGCGCGGCATACATAGGCAATCTTCGGAAAGATCACCGGATAAGGGGGAACCGCCTCTCGGTTCACCGCCGCGATTGCATACCCCTGGTTATCTGCCTCCACCCAGAGAAGGCCATTGCCATAAGAGATCCCCTGGTCATTGCACCCTGGATCGTTCTGCGCCCGTGCCAGAATCTCCTTGCGCACCGCTGGAGTGAAGACCTCTTGAAAGTGGGTCTCGAGCGCCGCCACATCAATCAACGAGATGCTGCCGCCCGCATCGTTGACGCGCAGCGGAAACCTGACCAAAAATGCCAGTGCCACGGCGTCTTCATTCGTGATCGCGACACGCAGCTCCCTGTCGAATCGATCGAATGTCAGAAAGTTTTTTGCATCGGCCGCTCCCGCGTCTGGCATGGAACCGCACGGATCGCCGCGCCGCGAATCCTGTGCATAGATCGCCGTCGCACTGATGAACGCCACCAATGCAAAGAACAAAATGGAATTTCTCATATAGGTACCAACGTCGAATAATTTCTAATCCAGCCATGTTCGATTCAGCGATGCACCTATTTAGCAGCGACCTGTGAAACCGGCCACGCGCGGCTCTGCCCTCGCGTTCAATGTTTGGGGCACATGCTATTCAATTCCGCCATTCGCTCGCGATAGAGGGGCTCGACGCACTCCGCACTTTGGCAGTGCGCTAGCTTGTCACTCCACCACTGGGTCTGTGATTGTCGAATCTCCGCCTCGGTCCGCGGCGGTTTGACAATCTCGCGGGCACAGGTCACCACTCGCCCAAACGTGACGCGCAGTTGCTGATCAAGAAAGGAGAGGCTCGGGCTCGCACAGATGGCCACCTCCCGTGGTTGCCGCGCCTTGGCGCACGGGAAACTAGGCCGAACATTGTCCGCCGATCGCTCCCAAACCAGAGGATCTTCGTTAGGGCCTTCTCCTCCCTCCGGCACAACATCGCCGTCGCGCTTGGTGAATAGAAGTTGCGGCGGACTGCCCTCCGCGAAATCGACGATGTGTTGCGGTCCGTCAAATTCAACTCCGCCGACGATTACGTTGAGCTGTTCTGGCCCGTCTGCGACGCGCGTGTTGCCGTAGCCAGCACCACACCAATTTTTGCTTTTGGTGCAAGTGCCCTCCGACCAGGCGAATGCGCGGGTTTGCAGATCTCCAGGTTTACGCGCTTGAGTTAGCATCAGCACACATGCTGAAAAATACCCGTCTTGATTCACGCTGTCGAACCTGGCACACCATATCCCAGAGGGCTGCACGACGTCGCCTTCCTGTTCTGCGACGGCCGAACCGACTGCGGTTACCAAGAGCGCAATCAGCACAGATCGCATGACCGGCGCGCAACCAATCAAGACAGCCGTCCTCGATCGTCCGGCATAGACCGCGCGGCGAGGCGGATCTTAGCGACCGCGATCAACACACTAAAGCCGTAAAGGCCGGAAAAGAGCGCGATGAGAAAATATATTCCTTCAACCCGAGTAAAGTAGACGATCGCTCCGGCAACTACGGCAACCACGATCGCGATGACGCCGCTGACCAAGAGAAAACGAAGAAGTGCCCTGATCCCTTTGTTGCCGGTTGCGCTCGCCGCAGCGGCGTCTGCAAGGCGGCCGCCGTCAGTAGCAAACAAATAGCCATCCTTGATATCTTTTTTGGCAGCCTCGGTTGCCGCAGTGGCGGCCGCGTCGGCCGTGCGCGTCAGCCCCGCCACAGCTGCCGCTGCGATGTCGACGAGGGGCTTGTTCAGCTCGGCGGCCGATGCCGCAGTGAGACCCAGCGCTTCGACGCGCGCTTGGATGACCCGCTCGCGCTCCCGGTCGGTCAAATTGATCAATGTGAGCCCCGCGTCGAGCAAAACCGACTCGCCGTTGGGTCCCGAGAGGGCGAGCATCTTGGTTCTCGCCGTATCCAACCAGAAAGGCGGCTTGTCACGTTCAATTTTGAATAATCCGTTCAGCGCATGGCCCCTGGAATCCTTCCAGGTGTAAGCAATGTCTGCAAAGTTCGTAGTGCCATCAACACTTGTGAGGTTTGCCTCCACCGCAGTGGGTTGGGCAGCGATGGCGGTGAGTTTAAGTCGTGCTGCCCGGTCGTCGCGGACGCCCCTCAAACAGATAAAAGGACAAAGGCAAATCCACACCGCGGGAATAGCGGACCAAAACCCCACGTGAATCGTGCGGCCGATCAGATAGTCCGCTCCATAGCTCGTACTGATATGTTCCGGGGAGGCCGGATCGTATCGAACGACCGGGGAGGAGGGAATGCTCTCGCTCAAATACGACAAATTATCGAAATTGACGTGCTTGCTGTGCGAAATTCCGTCTTCTGTGACGTAGCGGAGATCGAAGTCCGCATAATTATTGAATCTACTGTTATATACGTGGGCCTTGCGCACCTCGGTCGCTTTTGCGACCGTGCCCGCGTTATGCAGCCGATACTCATCCAGCAACGGATGTATCTCATAGATGAACAGCCATGAGAGCCATATAACGCCAGGGGCGAGAAATATTCCGAATACCGCCCACTCGAGCGCTTTGTCTTCACTAGGAACTTTCAGGGAGCGCCTCGGAAATGCGTCGATGACGGATATGGGTTCATTACCTGTCGACGGCATTGCTAGAGGCGTGCCGAAACTCGTGGGCGTCGCTGCGGGGACGGTCGTCGCGACGTTGCTGGTGAGAGGCTTGTTCAGCTCGGCGACCGATGCCTCTGTGAGGCCCAGCGCTTCCATGCGTGCTTGGACAACCCTCTCGCGCTCCTGGTCGGTCAAGTTGAACAATGTGAGCCCCGCGTCGAGCAAAACCGACTCGCCGTTGGGCCCCGAGACGGCGAGTATCTTAGTTCTCGCCGTATCCAACCAGAAAGGTGCCTGGTCGCGCTTAAACGCGAATGATCCGTTCAGCGCGTGGCCCCTGGAATCCTTCCAGGAGTAAGCCACCTCGGCGGAATATTTCCAAGCTTTAGCACCTGTGAGGTCTGCTTCCTCCGCAGTGGGTTTGGCAGCGATGGCCGCGAGTTTAAGACGTGCCGCCCTGTCGGCGCGGACGCCCCACAACCAGATAAGAGGCAAAAGGGAAATCCACCCCGCAGGGAGAGCGGACCAAATCCCCACGTGAATCGTGCGGCCGGTCAGATAGTCCGCTCCATAGCTCGTACTTATATGTTCCGGGGAGGCCGGATCGTATCGAACAATCAGGGAAGAGGGAAAGCTCTCGTTCAAATGCGAGAAATTATCGAAATGGACATGCTTATTATGCGAAATTCCGTCTTCGGTCACGTAGCGCAGATCGAAGTCCGCGTAATGATTATAGCTAGTGTTAAATACCCAAACGTTGCTCACTTGACTCGCTCTCGCGAGAGTGCCCGTGTTATGCAGCCGATACTCGTCCAGCAACGGATGTATCTCAAGGATGAACAGCCATAAGAGCCATATGACGCCAGGGGCGAGAAAAATTGGTAATCCCACCCACTCGGCCTTTTTGGCTTTACCAGGAACCTGCAGGGATCGCTTTGGGAATGCGTCGATGATGGACACGGGATTACTACCCCCCAGCGGCATTGCCGACACGAACTACATTTTCACGCCAGCACAGCGGCCGTGCGGCGCCAACCTTGTGGGATTTCCAAAACCGCTGCCGCAACGCACGGTCAATTTCCTCCGATGCGTTGGGTCACTCGAAATCCACTTGCCTACGGGGAAATGTGCAAAACGGGAATGAATCCCCTCATCGGTTAGAAAATAACTCGGCTATCGAGGCTACTCTCTGGGATCACCTTGTGTTATGGCTGTTGTTCCTTGCCAAAAGCACAAACGCCGCGCCGGTTTCTGAATGCCGACCTCACGAACTGCGCAGGGACGGCCATTTTCGATTCCACAAAGCTGCCGGCCGCAGCACTGGGTCGCGACACGCCTGTCGTTTGCAGTAATGTCCGCTACAGGCTACGGTCGGCGAAAACCGGAGGTTCAGTACTATCAACTGGCGACCGGGAAGCTGCCGATCAATACCTGCAGTAAATTGGCCTCGGACTTAAATGATGCGAAATTCCAAGACAGCCGTGCGCCTCATGGCGCCGAAAGGTCGGCCGCATATCGAGTGCCCCAAATGTCGCACACGCGTTGTACGGCCATCGCTGCTCGTGCCGGAAGAGGCGGCGGCATTTGCAGATGCGTCGCGGCGCGCAACTTTGGAAGGGGCGCGCTATGCTCACGAGAAATTGGCCCTCGACTTGCGCGCGGCCAAAGCGCTGCCCTTCCACATCACCAGGACCAAAAGCATTTGCCAGCGATGCAAATCTCGCCCCAGCGGCGCGAATTCTGTTTCTGCAACTTGCCACTCCGCCAAATTATAGGCCGGTAGCCGCTTGCCGACGTCATCTGTCCGCCAAAATGAGGTAAATCCATGGAACTCAGGACATTGTCTTCA
>Ga0187862_10001822_pt1 | contig 22182 bp, 16 predicted proteins | sample June2016WEW_10_1_FD_133003 | JGI IMG/M metagenome (GOLD analysis project Ga0187862, IMG submission 133003) | Peatland microbial communities from SPRUCE experiment site at the Marcell Experimental Forest, Minnesota, USA - June2016WEW_10_150 | ecosystem: Environmental > Terrestrial > Soil >...
ACGATCCGCACTCGAACAGCCGGTCGGTGGCCGAGTTGGCGATGGGGGAGATCATCCTGCTGATGCGGCGGACGTTTGAAGCGAGCACGCAGTTGCATGGCGGGGTCTGGAATAAGTCGTCGGCGGGATCGCATGAAGTGCGCGGGCTGACGTTGGGGATTGTGGGCTATGGGAAGATCGGCTCGCAGGTGTCGGATCTGGCCGAGGCGCTGGGCATGCGGGTCGTCTTTCACGATGTGGCGCATGTGCTGGCGCGCGGCAATGCCCGGCCGGTTAGCTTTCGCGAATTGCTGGAAACTGCCGACGTGATCACTCTGCATGTGGATGGCAAGGCGCAGAACCAGGATTTGTTTGGGGAAGACGAGATCCGCGCCATGAAGGATGGCGCGTGTCTGATCAATTTAAGCCGCGGGTTTGTGGTGGATCATGAGGCCCTGGCCCGGCATTTGAAGAGCGGAAAGCTGGCCGGAGCGGCGGTTGATGTATTTCCACAGGAACCAGAGAGTGGTGGCGCGTTTTCCAGTCCGCTGAGAGGCCTGCCGAATGTGATTTTGACGCCCCACATCGGCGGCAGCACGGAGGAGGCGCAGCAGAATATCGGGCAGTTTGTTTCGGCGCGGATGATCGACTATTTCAAGAGCGGGAACTCGCTACTGAGCGTGAACCTGCCCCAGTGTCATCTGGATTATGAAACAGGATCTCACCGGCTTACGCATATGCACCACAATGTGCCGGGAATCTTGCGGGCGATTAACGACATTTTGGCGGATCGCGGGATCAACATTGAGCGGCAGGTGCTGGATACTCGCGGGACGTTGGGATATGCCATTTACGATATCAATCGGGCTTGCGATGAGCAGCTGCTGGCTAAGTTGCGCGCGGTGCCGCAGACGATTCGGGTGCGGGTGCCGGGCTAGTGCGGCTCGATTGCAGCAAAGACCTTTAGACAAAGAGGGCACAGAGGACGGAAGAGCCCAGGGGAAAACCGAGCCGTGACATCAGTTGGCGGTAGGCGCAGCGGCGGCCTTAGCTAGCGTTGTGGTTTGGCCGGGCTCGGAGATCTCCTCGACGTGCGGGCCCAGGGTGGTTACGGGCGAGGCTGGGATTCCGTTGATGTAGATGGTGGGAGCGACGGTTCCGCCGCGGACAGTTTCGCCCTCAGGCAGGAGACCCACTGCCCGATTTCTTCCCGAACCCTTGGCCTGATAGAGCGCATAGTCGGCCAACACCAGTATCTGGTCATCAGACACGAGCTTCGGGTTGATCTCCGTCCAGGGAAAAACCGCCCAGCCGATGGAACAGGTGACGCGCAGATCGGGCATGCCGCCTTCTACACGGAAAGGCCTGGATCCGACCGAAGTGAGAACGCGCTTGGCGAGAGTGTGGGCTTCTTTACGATCGGTGCAGCGCGAGAGAAGGAGAAATTCCTCGCCGCCCCAGCGGATCAGCACATCGGTGAGGCGGGCGGCAGAATTGATGCGACGGACGACCTCGACCAGGACCTGATCTCCAATCTTGTGCCCGAACTGGTCGTTGACCTTCTTAAAGTGGTCGATATCGATCAGATAGAAAACAAGATCGCGATTTCGAAGGTCGGGGGATGGATTGCTCGTAAACGAACGCAATACCTGCTGCACGTCGGCTTCGATGGTTTTGGCGAAGTACCGCCGGTTACGAATGCCGGTCAACAGGTCGGTGAGTGAAGCGTCGAGCAGCTCATGATTGGCATTGGCCAGTTCCTTTTCGAGGCGGCCCTGTTTCAAAATGCCGACAAATGCGAAGACTACAACGGCGGCGAGCGACAACACAACGCGGAATTTCCACACCGAGTTAGGCAGGTCGCGATCGAAAAACGTCCATGCCGCCAGCAGAGGCAGAATCATGGTAACGGGAGCGGCCAGACGCGAAGCCCACCGCCAGTATCGTTCGCTATCGGGATCGCCATGCTCCGATACGGGTTCCAGACGGTGTGCCATCAAGGCGGCAAGCGTCATGCCCGCGAGACAGGCCGCCGTCGTGGCATCGTACCAACTGCCGGTAACGAAAGCGCCGGACTGGGCGAGCGTATCCACGAAGTATTCCATGACGGTGTCGAAGGCGACGATGGCCGTGAGCAGGGCGTAGAAATACCGCCATCGGCCGGAGCTGCGGAGCCAGCCGTGGAGAACGATCGCCAGCAAAATCAGGTCCTGGGCCAGGGCGAGAAACTTGTAGGCTGGGCCATAGGACTGGGGCTCGGGGGCCAGGTACTGCCATGGGATGACGAGAAATAGGTAGAGGTACAGACCCCACAACAAGAGTAAGAAAAGATCAAGCGTTCCCAGACGCTGATGTTGCTGAGTCAGCTCCACATGCGGCCGTAGCGCAAAGGCCAGAATGAGGGCCGTCCAGGCGAGATAAGTCCCGGCGTCCCCTAGAGTCATGGCGGGCGTTTGCTTCACCACCAGCTCCCAATGCATCCACAAAATCTGACTGCCGGCTTCGATGGCATAGCCGACACCCAGAAGGATCCAGACCAGGCGTTGCCGGCGGTTGCCGCTGAAGGCGTTTCTGGCAAAAGCCAGGGAGGCAGAGACCATCAGGATGAAGCCGATCCAATCGGTGATCGCGGCGAGCCGATCGGATTTCGGAAGGAGCATAGACGCGACCATCTGCGCGGCGACCAGGCAGACAACGGCCCACGCCCAAATCCTCGAGCTTGATCGAAGACGCACTAGCTCTCCATTAGAAAATTACAATCCTAGAGAATTACAACGTGTTATCCGGGGGAACCCAAGTGACAGAAGTAACCTCTGCGCGAGTGAGCGAAGCTGGACTCAATCAGATTAAGATCGCGAGTTTTTGAATTGCAGACTGCATGAGGTTACAGATGTACTGCAATGACTTGCATCTTCCGCGGAAAAAGGAACTATTTGAGTTTGACCGATTCGGGAACTCGCCAGTATCCTTAGTCTAATAATCAGGTTGCGTCTCGATGCAGATGCCAGTCTGGTCGCGCAGTCTGAGCCTGTACGGTGTTTTTCGAGGATCTTGGGTTTCAATTCAATCTTCTGGGAGTCTATATGGTTGCTGCAATTTTGCGTGCTCGCACGGTCGCGGTTGGGGTCCTGCTTTTTGTTCTTGCCGGAGTGACCATCGGCGGAGCGCAGGAGCCGGTATGGACATGGCACTACGATAACGCGCGTTCTGGGGCGAATCCGAACGAAACCATCCTGACTCCGCTTAATGTGAATAGCAACCAGTTCGGGAAGCTTTTCACCCAGCCGGTGGATGGGTTGGTGATTGGGCAGGCGTTGTATCTGCCGGGAGTCACGATTCCGGGAGCGGGCGTGCATAATGTTGTGTATGTAGCGACGATGCATGACAGCGTTTATGCGTTTGACGCGGATAGTGCGAAAGGGGGCAACGCGCGCCCGCTGTGGCACACGAGTTTCCTCATCAATGGTGCAACTACGGTTCCGATCGCCCTGCAGGGATGCGGGGCAACGACGCAATGGACGGAGGTCGGAATCGTTTCGACGCCGGTGATCGATACCGCGACGGGAACGCTTTATGTGGTAGCGAAGACTTACGAGAATTCGACGTTTGTGCATCGCCTGCACGCGCTGGATGTTACTACCGGCCTGGAGAAAGCGGGCAGCCCCATCGTGATCACAGCTAGCTATGAGGTTGACGGCAAGAACTACTCTTTCGAGCCCGCGATGCAGGTCAACCGCCCTGCGCTGCTGCTGGAGAACGGCAACGTCTACATCGCTATTGGATCGAACGGGTGCCGCGGCGGCAAGGAGGAGGGGTGGGTGGTGGCCTACAACGCTTCGACGCTAGAACCGGTGGGCGCGTTTGACGACGAACCGGGGGAGTCGGCGGCGGCCGTCTGGATGAGGGGTGGAGGGCTCTCATCCGACAGCAACGGCAACATCTATGGAGCAACCGCGGATGGACCCTTCGCGGCGGGCATGAATCTCGGACAGTCGGTATTCAAGCTGTCGCAGGTGGGCGATACGCTGCAGCTGGCGGACTGGTTCACGCCTTTCAACGAGGCGTATCTGGACCGGTGGGATCTGGATATGAGCGAACCCGTACTGGTGCTGCCAAAGCAAGCGGGTGAGTATCCGAATTTGTTGGCCGCGGTGGGGAAGGAAGGCACGATCTATATTCTGAACCAAGACAAAATGGGGCATTTCTGTGCAACGTGCACCAAGTCGGACACGCAGATCGTGGAAGAGTTGCCGGCATTCTCGCCCGAGCCCGGAGCGATGATTTACTGGAACAACACAATCTATACTTCGGGGGTCGCGGCGCCGATCGCGGCGCTGTCGCTAACAAAAGGGAAGCTGGCGCGAACGCCGTTCGCGCAATCGAAGAAGACGGCGAACGGACATTCGCCCGTGCTCTCCGCCAACGGAACTACTTCGGGCATTCTGTGGCAGCTCAACGGTACATATCTGGCGGCGTATGACGCGCTTACGCTGGCGAAACTGTATAACAGCAGCCAGGCTCCCAATGGTCGCGATCTGCTGCCCGCGCTCCCTCACTTTGCGAATATGGTCGTGGCGAATGGCAAACTGTATGTGGGAACGAACAACAGCCTGGTGGTGTTCGGGTTGCTGTAGTGTGCTGTCCCGCAAGTTCGCGAAATAGCTTGGGTTGTCGTCCTGAGCGAAGCGAACGATCTCCTGCATAGCGAATCCAAATACATCGATCCCTCGCTTCGCTCAGATATCCTTTGTGGCGGCTCGTCGGAGACGGTCAAGGATGGCTTCCCACTCGGGCATGGTGGGTGGGAGATCGACCGCGATCCACTTGTGATTCCCGGCGTCCGCCTCGTGAAGAACGTCATAGAGCGCCGCAGCGTAGTCGGCGGCCGATTGTGGCATCTGGTGGATAGTGATGTCGGTGCGGCTCGGCGGATGCTGGTGCTGCAGATAAAGTCCTTGGCCTTGGCCCTGATCGGGCACTTTCCCGTTGGTCGCTAGATATAAAGGAGTGCGGGGGCTGTAGTGGCGAGGGTGCATTCCTGGGGCGGGATGGGCCCCGGCTCGGACTTCCTGCGCAGAAGCGACTGGCCCGACTATCTCTTCCAGTTCCGTCCGCGAAATTCCGCCCGGACGAAGGAGGACCGGTCCTTGTTTGTGCAGTCCAGGCTGGACTAGCGAGAGCACAGTGGACTCGATGCCGACCTCACAGGGTCCGCCGTCGAGTATGAAATCTACGTCAGATCCTAGGCTCTGGCGGACGTGCTCAGCGGTGGTCGGAGAGAGTTCGGAGAATCGGTTCGCGCTCGGAGCCGCGAGTGGAACACCGGCGGCGCGGATGAGGGCAAGCGCGATGGGATGCGCGGGCATGCGCAGACCCACGGTGGGGAGATTGGCAGTAACGATGGCGGGGATGACGGACTGCTTTTCCAGTTGCTTTTCCAGTTGCTTCTCAAGGACCAGGGTCAGCGGGCCGGGCCAGAATCGGCGGGTCAGGCGCTCAGCGATCTCGGGCCAGTTCGCGATCAGCGACTGCGCCATTTCGATCGAAGCTACGTGGACGATGAGAGGACTCGTAAGCGGTCTGCGCTTGACGGCGTAGATGCGGGCCACCGCTTCGGTATCAAGGGCGTTGGCACCTAGACCGTAAACAGTTTCAGTGGGGAAGGCGACGAGCCGACCGGCGCGGAGGAGCCGGGCGGCGCGGTCGATTTCGCCGGGATCAACAGTTTGAGAGCCGGGTTGGCGCATAGCCGATTGTAGATTGCGGCCGTCAGATCTTGGATTGCGCTAACCGCGCGCCAACCACAGGGGGCACAGAGGAAAACAGGGGCGGGCGGAATTGCTGTGAGCAAAACCGGGGGAGGCCCCGCCCCTAACTTGCGACTTCACTTTTTCTTGTCCTTTTCTTGTTCTTCCACAACCAGGTTGTTAGTCACTGAGAATGCGCCGTGGACGCTGTTGGCCTGCATGCCGGCGATCTGCTTGTCCATCGCGCGGGCGACTACGCCCTCGAGTGTAATGTTCCCATTCTTGACGATGATGTGAATGGGCGGAACGGCACGCAGCTGGTACTGGCTCAGAACGCTGTTGCCGTAGATGGCACGGTAGGCAGCGCGGCGGACTCGGTCGTCGCTGAGGGAGGTGGGCAGAACCTCGATGTTGTTGACGACTTTTTCTACGCCTTCAATACGCTTGACCACGTTTTCGGCGTCGGACTTGAGCGTGGGACGAGACACTTGGCCGAGCAGGGTTACGGTACCATCAGGATCGACCTTGTAGGCGAGGTTGTCAAACACGCCGTAGTACGGCAACATCACGAGTTCATGACGGACTTCCTTGACGATGCGATCGAGACTCTTCTGACTGATCGCGCCAGTTAGTTGGTTGTCCTGGAGGGCGGGACCGGCGAGAGCCACCATCGAGAAAATCGTTATTGAGAGAATCAGTGGGAGAGCAAGAACTGCGAGCAGTGATTTTTTCATTTGTTGTTTCACCTCACGCAAGATTTCTTACGACATGGTCAGATCCCCTGAGATACTTCGTAGTTCTGAGACGCTGGAAAGAGCAGAGAAGTTGCTTTTTCTTTGCGCCGGGGATCCGCGCCTGACCCCCCATTTTTATAGCGAAGGCGAAAGAGCGGTGAACACGACTTTGTGAGAAAAATGGCGGCGGTTGGCGGACAAAAGTGTCCGCCCCACACAAGATCAGGCTGCCTTGGGTTTGCGCCGACGCTCGCGGAAGCCTTCGATCAAGAGATAGAGCACGGGAATAAAGAACAGGTTAAGAATTGTGCTCATGATCATGCCACCGAAGACGGTTGTGCCTACGGAGTGGCGACCGTTTTCTCCGGCGCCGCTGGCGGTGACCAGGGGAACGACGCCGAGGATGAAGGCGAAGGACGTCATGAGAATCGGGCGGAGGCGGATGCGGGCGGCTTCTACGGCCGCGTCGAGAATGGTCATGCCGCGCTCGCGCAACTGCTCGGCGAATTCCACGATCAGGATGGCGTTTTTGGACGCGAGGCCTACCAGCATGACGAGCCCTACCTGGCAGTAGACATCGTTCTGCTGGCCGCGGATCCATTGGGCGGAAAGCGCACCGAGCAGTGCCATGGGCACGGCGAGAAGAATAATGAAAGGCAGTACGAAACTTTCATACTGCGCCGAGAGGGTCAGATAGACGACTAGCGTTCCCAGACTGAACAGGATGAGTGTGGTCGATCCCGACGCTAACTCTTCCAGCGAAATTCCCGACCATTCGTAGGTGTAGCCCTGAGGCAATATTTTCGCGGAGAGTTGCTGCATCGCGTCCAGGGCCTGTCCGGAGCTGAAGCCGGGGGCAGCGGAGCCGTCGATTTCCGTTGAGCGGAAAAGGTTGTAGTGACTGATGACCTGGGGCGCGACGTTCTGGGTGATGCTGACCAGATTTTCCAGCGGAACCATGGCGCCGGAATCGGACCGCACGTAGTACTGCTTGATGTCCTGCGGATGCGAACGGAATTGTTTGTCGGCCTGTACGTACACGCGATAAGAGCGGTTATTGAAATCGAAGTCGTTGATGTAGGCCGAACCCATGTAGACGCTGAGTGTGTCGGTGATCTGGCTGAGCGGGATGTGCAAGCTCTTGGCCTTTTCGCGATCGATGGTAACCACGAACTGCGGATCGCTCGCGGTGTAGGTGGTGAAGAGTCCAGCGAGATCTTTTCGCTCGAAGCCGGCGCGAACGAGGTCATGGGTGACTTTGTCGAGATCCTGAAGCGTGTGATTGCCCTGGTCCTGGAGTTCGAACTGGAATCCGCCGAACTCGCCGAGACCTTGTACGGCGGGCGGTTCGAAGGCGATCACAATTGCGCCGGAAATTCCGAATAATCGGGGACGCAGTCGATTGAGGATGGCGGAAGCGGTGTGATCGTGGCCCTTGCGCTTCTCGTAGGGCTGAAGGGTTAGGAAAACGAGACCGGCGTTGGGCGTGTTGCCTCCGAAGCTGAAGCCGGAGACGGCGAAAGTGCCCAAGACGTCGGGGAACTCCTTGGTAATGGCAGTGACCTGCGCACCGATATTTCGCGTGTATTCGAGTGAAGCTCCGGTGGGGGCCTGGACGGCAACGATGAGGTATCCCTGATCTTCGGTGGGGACGAAGCCCTGGGGCACTTGGCGGAAGACGAAGTAGGCTAGGCCGAGTCCGGCGGCAAACAGGATCAGAGCGACAGCTTCGAAGCGCAGAAAAGTACGGAGCGCGCGCACGTAGGCGTTGTTAACCGCGGCCAGAACACGGTCGACGCGCTTGAAGAACCAATTCTTTTCGCCGTGCAGGCGACCGAGCAGTAGCGCCGAGAGCGCGGGCGTAAGAGTCAGCGCGTTGAAGGCGGAAATCGCGATCGAGAAGGCAATGGTCAGCGCGAACTGACGGAACAGAATGCCGGTTGTGCCGGGAAAGAAAGCGACTGGCACGAAAACTGCAATCAGTACCAATGAAGTGGCGATGACCGCGCCGGTAACTTCTTTCATGGCGTCGGAGGCGGCTCGGACGGGATTTAGTTCGCCTTCCTGCAAATGACGCTCGATGTTTTCGATGACGACGATAGCGTCGTCGACCACCAAGCCGGTCGCTAGCGTGATGCCGAACAGCGTCAGCGTGTTGATGGAGAAGCCGAGGAGCTTGACAAACGCGAAGGTGCCGATGAGCGAGACCGGAATAGTTACGGCCGGAATAATGGTGGAGCGCCAATCTTCGAGGAAAACGAAGATGACCAGGATGACCAGGAAGATGGCAGACCCCAGGGTCGAGACTACGTCGCGGATGGATTCGCCAACCGCGTCGGTGGTATCGAAGGCGACCTCATACTTCATGCCGGGCGGAAAGCGCTTCGAAAGGCGTTCCAGTTCAGCTAGGCATTTGCGGTGAACGTCGAGGGCATTGGCGGTGGAAAGCTGGAGAACGCCGATGCCAACTGAGTTGTGCCCGTTGTAATCGAGGGTAGAGCTGTAATCTTCGGCGCCGAGTTCGGCGTGACCGACGTCGCGCAGGCGGACTAGGGTGCCATCGGCATTGCTTTTGAGAATGATGTCATCGAACTGCGAGGATTCTGAAAGACGGCCGACAGCGCGGACGCTGATCTGGAACTGCTGGCCGGGAATTGACGGCTGAGAGCCGACTTGTCCGGCAGCAACTTCAACGTTCTGCTCCTGGAGAGCGCCGACCACATCGTCGGCGGTGAGAGCGCGGCTGGCCATGCGTACCGGATCGAGCCACAGGCGCATGGAGTATTTGCGCTCGCCGAAGATCTGGACGTCGGCCACCCCGGGAACACGCTTCAGGTTGTCGCGGACATAGACATCCAGGTAATTGCTCATGAAGAGCGTGGAGTAGCGAGCGTCGGGCGAGAAGACGCCGGCGCCGAAAACGAAATTTTCGGAGGTCTTGGCGACCGTAACTCCGACTTGCTTGACCGCGTTGGGGAGCCGTCCTTGTGCAGTGTTGACGCGGTTCTCGATGTCAACGGCGGCGAGGTCGGGATCGCGGGCGATGTCGAATGTGGCCGTGATGGTACTGACGCCGTTGTTGGTACTGGAGGAGGTGATGTACTTCATGCCCTCGGCGCCATTGATCTGCTGTTCAAGGGGCGTGGTGACAGCGGATTCGACTGTCTGGGAACTGGCTCCGGTATAAACGGCGGTGACGGCGACCTGGGGCGGCGCGAGGTTGGGGAATTGCGCGATGGGCAGCGTGGGAATGCAGACGGCGCCGGCGAGAATAATCATCAGGGCGCAGACAGTGGAAAATACCGGGCGATGAATGAAAAAGTCGACCATCAGAAGCGGTTCTCGGTTCTCAGTTCTCAGTCTTTGGCACGTGCTGCTTGCTGTTTTATCAGGAGCCGGTTTTGGGAAATCTTTCCTGGACTTCTGCTAGCTGCTGCTTTCTTGCGGGACTTCCTGCGGCACTACGGGTACGCCATCGATTAGAAACTGAGTGCCGGAGACGACTACCTTGTCTCCGGGCTTTACGCCGTCGAGGACTACATAATCGTTGCCGACGATTTGGCCGATCTGGAGCGGCTTTTGGTGGACCACGTATCCACCTTTTTGGTCAGACTCCGCGACGAAAGCGAAATAGAGGCCGCCAATTCGCGACACGGCGACGACCGGAACCACCGGCCTTTCTTGGCTGCCCCACACAACACGAGCGCGGATGAACTGGGCAGTACGCAGGCTGTCGTTCGAGTTTGCGATCTGCGCTTTGACCAGCACGGTCTGTGTCGAGTTGTCGACCTGTGGCGAAATAAAGGTGACGCGGCTCGTGGCGAGCAAATTTCCGGAACCGTCAACGATCCGGACGGGAATATCCATCTTCAACTGAGAGGACTTCTCGATCGGAATGTAGATATACGCTTCGAGGCTGCCGGGCCGGTCGACCGTGGTAAGCGTGGTGGTGGTGACAACGCGGTCGCCAATGCGGACGGGAACGTCGCCGACAATGCCGGCACGCGGGGCGACGACCTGGTAGTAGTGCAACTGGACCTGCTGCTCGCTGACTTGAGCATCGAGCGAGTGCAGTTGCGCCTGGGCCGCATCGAGGGTCGCGCGCGCCTGGTCGAGATCCTGCTTGCTGACTACGCCGGCATTGGCAAGACCGCTGACGCGATCATAATTCTGCTTCGCCCATGTAACCTGGGCGACCTGGGCAGCGCGAGCGTCCTCCTGGCTCTTGACCGTGGCCTGTTGCTTGGCGGGGTCGATCTGCATCATGGGAGCGCCGTCCGCAACGCGCTCGCCGGAGTGGACGTAGATCTGCGTAATGATGCCTTCAACCTGCGGCATAACTACGGCGGAGTCGCGGGACTTCAAGGTGGCAACGTAGTCAGTGGTGTCGTCGACTTTTTGCGCCTTGGCCGTTTGTACTTTAACCGGCATCGCCTGCGGGGCGGCTGCTTTGGCCGCTTTGCTGTTGCCGCATGCGGTTGTAGAAAGGAGTGCGGCTAAAAGGGCGCCGGGCAGAATCATACCGGGCGGAATCATGGATGACGTTCTTTCGAAGAATCGAGACATAGTCATTAGATCCATAGCTCCATTATTAGCTCCAGCGCTTAACGAAACCAATCGGCACCCGCCAATATTGGATCATCCATATAGATTCATAGCAAGGGGGGGAGGCTCCGAAGAATTTTCGCTTCTGCTAAATTGTTTTGTCATGAAACCGAGCCGAAGTTTTGCGAGCGACAACAACGCGGTGGTGCATCCCGAGGTGCTGCAGGCTCTGCAGCGCGCCAACCAGGGGCACGTGGTTGGGTACGGGGATGATCCGCAGACGGAATCGGCGGTGGGAAAATTCCGAGAACACTTTGGGGCCGATGTCGCGGTCTTCTTCGTTTTCAACGGGACGGCGGCAAATGTGCTGAGTTTGCAGGCGCTGACACGGTCGTTTCATGCGGTGCTGTGCCCGGAGCTTTCTCATATTTACACCGACGAATGTGGGGCGCCGGAAAAGTTTACGGGCTGCAAGTTGGTGCCTCTGGCTGCGCCGGATGGGAAGCTGAGGGTGGAAACGGTGACCCATGCGTATCACGGAATCGGGGATCAGCACCACGTGCAGCCGCGGGCAATTTCGATTACCCAATCCACCGAGATGGGCACAGTCTACAAGCCGCAGGAAATCGAGGCGTTGGCGCGGTTCGCGCACGATCGGAAGATGTTCTTACACGTGGACGGGGCGCGGATTTCAAACGCCGTGGCTGCGCAGCGATTGACTTTGCGGCAGGCGACACGCGATTTGGGAGTGGATCTGCTTTCGTTTGGCGGGACCAAGAACGGGCTGATGGGCGTGGATGCGGTGGTCTTCTTTCGCCCGGAACTGGCAACGGATTTTTTGTTTGTGCGCAAGCAGGGAATGCAACTGGCATCGAAGATGCGCTACATGTCGGTGCAGATGGAGGCGTTGCTGACGAACGATCTGTGGCGGAGGAATGCGGAGCACGCGAACCAGATGGCACGTTTGCTGGAACAGGAAGTGAAGAAGATTCCACGTATCCAAATTGTGTACCCCGTGGAAGCGAACGGGGTATTCGCGCAAATTCCGCGCGAGGCGATCGAGAAGATACAGGAGCGGTACTTCTTCTATGTGTGGAGCGAAGAGGAGTCGGTGGTGCGGTGGATGTGTTCTTTCGACACGACCGAGGAGGACGTCCAGGAGTTTACGCAGTTTGTGAGCGACGTGGTAAGAAACTGCAGAACTTAAGCTCCAGAGTGTAGGTCTCACGTGGCGCCTCTATGCAGGAGGAATCCGATTTCCCGCCTCGTGACGGAAAACCGGGGGCCGTCTCTTTCATTTCTTGCCTGCCCTAACCCTTGCCCATCGCGCTCTCTGCGCGGCTGCGATTCTCTTGCGTCCTGCCGCCGAAATCGTTCGTTTCTTGCGAGTCGAGGCCGGTCCACGCTTGCTCCCCCGCAGGAAGACCTTCCCGAAGGTAGTTAGGGCAGCGGTTACGCGGTGGAGTTCATTCTCGAGTCGCGCTCGTTCCTGCTCGAGTTGTTTAACCACGGACTGAATTAGTGTTTTTGGCATGGGGGGATTTTATCACTTGTAAGTTGAACATCAAGGCCGTTCCGGCGGGAGGGGATCGGTAACTGGCGCAAGATTCCCATTTGTGGATGAAATCTCGCTCTGGGCAAGGAGTCCAGGCTACAAATCTCTCCTTGCAAAGCGATGGAGTAAGGCACCCAGGGTGGCAGATGGTCAAGGGAACAGTCGTTACCAGCCCGATCGGACCTGCAGTCAGACTTGCGCTCGGAGTTACTATTCCGCCGAACTGGTTGCGCTTCCAATAGGACATGGCCATGAAACCGATGCGGATGTTCATGGGGTGGGAAGGTGAGGACAAAGCCTTGCCGCCATTGTGGCCCCTTGCAATCTTAAAGTGGTACTATCCGCTACTGACAACATGACAAAGCCTTGTTTGCCCCAGTCATCAAGTCGCAATGCGCGGAGGTTTTTCACGACGGTCACTGCCGTCTGCCTGATTTCGGTCGGGATGCCTGCAAATCCAGAAAGTGCCCAGGCTCAGCCAGTGGCGGCAGGCAAGGGACTCCGGCCGGCCAGTACACTTCCGCTGACGAGCTTTTATGACGCGCCCCATCCGCTGCCCGCGGGCAAGCCTGGAGAACTGATACGTTCGGAAGCAATCGACCAATACAACCTTCCGTATGAATTGTCGGCATTGCGGATTCTTTATCACTCTCGGACTGCAAACGGAGAAGACGTGGCCGTCTCGGCTGTGGTGCTAATTCCGGATGGCAAGCCTCCGGCAAGCGGATGGCCGGTAATTGCCTGGGCGCACGAGTTCAGAGGAGCAGCGCGACCGTGCGCTCCCTCGCTGATGAAAAATCTTGGCGCTGGGCCGCTGCTCGCGATGTACGCCAATCTCGGATATGCGGTGGTTGCGACCGACTATTCCGGATTGGGCGCCGATTCTGGTAAGCCAGTGCTGGACATGGAGTCAAACGCGTTGGACATCATCTATTCGATTCCGGCGGCGCGCGCGGCTGTACCACAGATCGGGCTTAAATGGATCGCGGTGGGACCTTTTCAGGGAGCTCTGGCCGCCGTGGCCGTGGCACAGAGCGGCGTAAACGATCCTAATTATCTGGGCAGCGTCGCCACTTCTGGCTTGGCGGATGCGCAGGAGGCCTACCAACGCTTCGCGCTGCGTCCTTCTAACCGCATGCTGCTGGTATTGGCGTCGACCATCAAAGCGCTTTATCCGGAGTTCCAGTTGAGCGACATGCTGAAAGACGTGGCGCTTCCTGCATACCAGCGTGTTACGCAGACCTGTGGAGGAGAAACAGATACGGAGTTCACCAACGAAATGCTCAAACCGGGATGGGAGAACAATCCGTTCGTGAAGGAATTTTTCAGCCGGAATACTCCCGGTCAAGAGCGGGCCCACAGCCCGCTCCTCGTAATCAGCGGCGAGGCGGACTCGGCTATACCGGCGGACATGTCGGGAAAAACCGTGGCCCGCATGTGCAAGCAAGGAAGCCGAATTCTTTTTTTGAAGTATCCGGATCTCGATGCCAGCGGCGTGATGGGAGCTTCGGTCGCAGACCAGATCAGTTGGATCAAGGCGCGCTTTGCCGGACATGCTGCCCCTGGCAACTGCCCTTGAGTAACCTCAGCGGCTGAAGCCGCAGTCGAGAGAATGCAGTTACCGCAGCGCTGAACAACGCGCCACCCAAAATCGGCTACCAGGTCGGGTCAGAGTCAATTTCGTGATCGGCCTGCCTGAACTGATTGCGTTTGCGATAAACAATGAAAATCATGCCGACTGACATCAACGTGGGAGGGACGATAAGAATCAGAATTCCGCTGCGCAAGGCTTGAATCATTCGAGCACCGGCGGAAGCGGCCTGGGTATAGCAGAGCGCGCAACTCTGGGAGAAGGCCGGGAGCGGGGCCGCGAGCATGACCAGTGCAACCAGCGCAATACCAATCAGCAGGAACGGTCTCTCGATTCTCATCTTTCCTTTTAACATCTCGTTCCCTCAACTCGCCTCTCAACTCGCGGCGTTCCCTGCGTGGGTCATTTTGAAAATGGCGCGCCGGTAACCATCCGGAAGCTGTCGGTCCACCCATATTGCATCCCCAGCAGGACAGCAACCGTAAAAATGACGACGAACAACAGAAACGCCCTCTTTTCTGACCAAAGATGCATGAAGAACAATTCTGCCAGCCCCGCCTCGACGATGGCGACCGCCAGCATGCGCGTGAACATTTGCGAAGCGTCGATGTTCTGATAGGCAATCACGAATTGCAAGCCTGCGAGAGCGAGCAGGCAAACATAGACGATCAAGTCTTTCCTGATTCCGCTGCTCTTGTGCTCTTCCGCTGTTGTCATGGTATCGTGCTCCCAAATTTTTTGATCTAGTGGGTGAGGTTCAGAAGATAGACCAACGGGACGACGAACATCCAAACCAGATCCACGAAGTGCCAGTAAAGCCCCAAAACCTCGATGTCATCCGCATTGTAGCGGCCGCCCTTGTAGCGCACACCCACAGCGATTAGAGCGATTACGCCGCAGGTAACGTGCGTGAGATGCAAGCCCGTAACGCTGAAAAACGACGCCCCGAACAGCCCCGTTCCCCAGGGGTTCTTGAACATGGTCATGCCTTCGTCAATGAGCTCCAGCCATTCGCGAATATGCAGCAGGGCGAAAACAATGCCCAGAACAGCGGTAACCATGATCCAGCGGAAGGCTCCGGCTTTGTCCCCCGAGCGCGCTGAGCGCAGTCCGATCAGCATGGTCAAGCTGCTAGTCAGAAGAATGAAGGTCATCAGCGCGACATTAGTGATGCTGTGGAACGGTCTGGGCCAGTTGGGAGTTCCATTGCGCAGGAATCCATACGCCACCAGGCACGCGGCAAAAGTCATGGTGTCCGCGATAATGAATAGCCACATCGCCAGCTTCTTTGTAGGAATCGAAAATGCTGGTCCTACAGTCAGGCCTGTCGAGTGCCCTTCCATGGTCAAATCGGCTTGGCTCACGGCGCCTCCTAATTGTCGAATCGCTTAAATTTTCATCCACAGCAACAAAAGCAGGTACAGCCAAAGAATGCCCATGAAATGCCAGTATCGCGCGGTTGCAACCAACTGGTTCCGGTGCAGAACCGACTTACTCAGCTTGCGAATGACATAGATCAGCCCGCCCAGCCCACCCAGCACGTGCAGCGCATGCGTGACTGTCAGCACATAGAAGAAAGAACTGCTTGGATTCGTGGCCAGATAAAGCCCCTCGGCTCTCAACTGTGACCATGCGGCATACTGGCCAGCCACAAAAAGCAGGCCGAGAAACAAGGTTACGTAGAGCCAGCGTGCCGGGCTCTCAACCTGACTTTTCAGGCCGCCCATGAAAGTAGCGATGCGGCGCCGCGCGACTTCGAGGGTAACGCTGCTGGCGAGCAGCAGAAGGGTGTTGAAGTAGAGGATCGAAGGCAACGTGAAGGTCCGCCAGTCGAGCGATGAACCCTTGCGAACGATCAGCGCGCTGGTGAACGCGGCAAACATCATCGTAATGGCGAAAAGCACCACATAGATGGCGGACGAAGACGGTGGCGGCGAGTGGTCCAGCGCCACATGCAGATCACCATCCGTCGGGACGAATTTCCCCCAACCGCCGTTCCCCGAGTGCCCTTGGTCGCGCAAGCGGCGCGGGTCGATTTGCGGCGGCTCATGTACCGTGGTTGCCATAACGAACTCAACTCCCCTCAGATGCCGTATTCTTCGCGAATTAGCCCCGTGAGTTGCTCTCGCGAGTTACTTCTCATCGTGCTCCGTCTTAACTTGCTCCGGCGAAGCCTGCATGACATAGTCACCAACCGAACTCTGCACGCCGTATTGATAGGGATCGTGGTAAACCACCGGAAGCTTACCGCCAAAATTGTCCCAAGGTGGCGGCGTAGCCGTGCTCCACTCCAGGGAAGTGGCCTCCCACGGGTTATCCGGCGCCGGTTCGCCCCAGAACCGGCTATGAATCAGGTTGTAGACAAAAATAAGCTGGGCTGCACCGGTCAGGAGAGCAGCGACGGTGATGAAGCGATGCACCGGGATTAGCGGCTGCAAGAAGTCATCCACGAATGATGAGTAGCGGCGCACATTGCCAGCCATTCCCAGGTAGTGAAATGGCATAAAGATGCAATAGGTGCCCACGAAGCTGAGCCAGAAATGAGCTCTTCCCAAAGTTTCGTTCATCATTCGTCCGAACATCTTGGGAGCCCAGAAGTAAGTTGCCGCAAAGATGCCAAACATGGCCGCAACGCCCATCACCATGTGGAAATGGCCGACCACGAAGTAAGTCGCATGGAGCGGGATATCCACCGACGGCTGCGCGAGGAAGAAGCCACTGACGCCGCCGCTGACGAACATCGAGATAAAGCCCAATGCAAACAGGGATGCCGAGTTTATCCGCAGCTTGGAACCATACAGACTGAAGGTCCAGATGAGCACCGTGATGGTGGCCGGGATGGTTATGACCAGCGTGGGGAAAGAGAATGCCAGCGCGGAGATTGGATTCATCCCACTGACAAACATGTGATGCCCATAAACCATGTAACTGAGGACGGCAAGGGCTCCCATGCAATAAATGAGCACCCTCTGGCTAAGCATCGGCTTACGCATGTTGGTAATCAGGACGTGGGAGACGATGCCGATACCGGGCACGATCGCGATGTAGACCTCCGGATGTCCGAAGAACCAGAACAGGTGCTGCCACAGCAGAGTCGATCCACCGGAGTGGGGCACCAATTGGTCGCTGACGACCAGACCCGACGGGACGAAAAAGCTGGTTCCGGCCACATGATCGAGAATGACAAGGATGCATGCCGGCATTAACACGGCAAATGCTGTCAGCCCCATACACGAGGTAATGAACCAAGCCCAGGCGCTGAGGGGCAGGCGCATGAGGCTCATGCCCTTGACCCGGAGATCAAGCGTGGTGGGGATGAAGTTCAACGAGCCCAACAACTGGCCAACACAAAACAACGCAATGGAAGCGGCCCAAAGCACTACACCCAAACCTTGGCCGGGACCCGCAATCGAACCCACGGCATTGAGCGGCGCGTATTGGGTCCAGCCACCCAGGGTCGGTCCGTCGCTGAGGGTGAATGACGACATCAGGACCAGGAAGCCCGCGAATGTGACCCAGAACGACATCATGTTAAAGCGTGGGAAGGGCATGTCCTCGGCGCCGACCTGGATCGGCAGGAAGAAGTTACCGAAGGCCGCGAAAGGCGCGGTCGTGAGCACGAAAAAGACCATGATTGTGCCGTGCATGGTCATCAATTGCAGGTAGTACTCCGGCGTCATTACCCCGCCAGGAGCGCCAGTCTTCGAAAGCAATTGCAGGCCGGGGATGGCGGCGCTGTTCCAAGCCAGGTGAATGCGCATCATCCAGGAAAGAACCATTCCGCAAAGAGCGGCGACCAGGGCCAACGCGTAATACTGCTTGCCGATCACCTTGTGGTCGAGACTGAAGACGTACTTCCGAATGAAACTTGTCGGAGGACCGTGGTGCACCGCATGAGCTGCTAGGTCGTGCATATCCTCACCTCACTAGAATTGTGCCGATCCACTCGCGCGTGAACGCGGACGGGAAGAGCTACTGCATTGCCGCTTCCTTCTTCAGCCAGTCATCGAAGTCTTGCTGGGACATTACCTCGAGGTACGCCTTCATGTTGTAATGTCCGAGGCCACAGAGCTGGGTGCAGACAATTTCGTACCTGCCGATCTTGGTTGCCGTGAAGTGCAGAGAAACATCTAACCCGGGAACAAAATCCTGTTGCACCCGCAACTCCCGCACATAGAAAGAATGCCCAAGATCTTTCGAATGCATGAGCAGATGGATTTCCTTGTTCACCGGAATCGCCATCTCGGCGGTCACGATGTCGTCTTTGGAATCAGCATCATGATCGAGGTCGAGACCAAAGAAATTCTGCGTGCTCTCGTTAATGAGCTCCGGGTGAAGGGGACCGAAGGTTCCATCCGGACCGGGATAGCGGAAATAGAAAGCGAACTGCCCGGCTTGGACCTGGATGGGCATGGCATTAGCCGACGGCGGGGTGAGATATACGCTGGCCCATGCCTTCACTCCGAAAACTCCGAGGGCCAGGACTTCTATGCCTACGACCAGAAAGGCCGCAACCACCAACGCCTTGGCGCCGCCAGGAAAGTTCTTAATCTTTGCATCGGGGCGAGGGTTGGAGAACTTCCAGACGAAAATAGCCAAGAGGAACTGCGCCGCGAGAAAGGCGATCCCAGCCTCGGCCATGGTTTCTGACATCTGCTCATCGATCAGATATCCATGAGTCGATATGTCCTCGGGCATCGCCCAAGTGTGTCGCAGGATGGGAATCGCGGAAAGGATCGCGATTACGATGATGGTGACCGCAAAGAATTTCGCCATGATGTCTCGCTTCCCGCCGGCTTCGAGATCCGGCCTTATCGTCAGGCCTCAAAACCCAGCCGCTTTGACGCGGACTAACGTAACTGAACAACCTGAACGTTAGCTGACCGCTTCATGAACATTCGTTCATCTTGCTCTGAACCTGAAGTTGCTCATCACAGTTCAGAACTTCAGCGAAGGTGCGTCGCCTGCATCTGGGGCTGAAGGTTCCGCCACACGTCTCGCATTGATTCTTTACCCGAGCGCCCTTCACTTCGCCTTACTTCACTTCGCCTTAAAGGTAAAGTCGGCGGTTGCCGCTGCGCCCGCCGCTACCGTCACCTTCTGGGTCTGCGTACCGTAGGTTTCCTGCCAGGCTGTAACCGTGTAACTTCCGGGAGGGACGTTTTGGATCGTGTACGAGCCATTCTCGTCCGTGGTTGCGTACGGGCCCTTGACCACAGCGAACCAGCCACTCATCCACGGATGGATATTGCACTTAACGTGGATCATTTCCGGGGTTTTCCAGCTCTTAGTGACGGGCGGAGCCCCTGGCGGTTGCGACTGGTTCCACGGGATATTGCCAGTAAGAGGATTGGGTTCCGGGTGGATATTGTGGGCCGTCTGATCGCTGGTTTGCACTTTGAATTCCTGGCCTACGTCCATCGCCAGCACGTGGGGAGTGTACATGCAGTTCTTCTGGTCGAATATGGGGACTTGAGTGGGTTTCATGCTGGCCGCAGCGCCACTCAGACCTTCGGAAATGTAGAGAACAACATTCCCCAAACCGCCACCACTGCCGACCACGACATTCTCAGAATGAGCGGGGTTGTTGGCGTGTGCCTTGTCGCAGAAGGGATCCTTTGACATATCGATGCCCCGCATGTGCGGGGCTGTGCCGTCGAGCTTGACAGTGCCGGTAATTTTGCCTTCCCCGGCCGCACTCGCCTTGTGGCTGATCACTAACGCTACAAAACCGACCAATACTAGACTGGCTAAGACCGCGGCCAAACCACGACTGCGCTGATGCTTCATGGCTTTTCTCCTAAGTTCGGAAGGGGTTACCCTCCCAATCACTATCATTGTGCTGGTGCATTTGGGTTAACCGGTTTCAACCCCAGTTGATTGGCAATCTGCTTTTCTTTCGCGTTGAAGGCGTTGTGCGGCTGCAGCGAGCGCAGATAAAACACCAAGTCCCACGCCTCCTCCGGTTTAATGTTGTCTGCGAATGACGGCATCGGTGTGCCATCCAAGCCGGTCATAAAGATCTTGTAGATATCCGTGTCAGTGTTTCCGCACAACGGTCGCGAGCCGTCCGTGAAGTTGAACGGCGAAATAGGCCGCCCAAGGTCATCGCTAAGAGTCGCGGCGGAAGGGCCGTTGGCCATGCCCTGGACACCGTGGCACTTCCAGCATTCCATCTTCCTGAACACTTCCTGGCCAGCCTTGACTCTGTCCGCCGTGACTTCCGGCTCAGCCGGGATCTGGATGGGCGTTCCCGCTTTCTCATTCTGCCAACGCGGCGAAAAGTGTTTGATCCATGCCACCAAGTCGGCCCGCTCCTGCTTGGTCAATGCGTTCCAAGACGGCATATTGGAGCGATCCAAGCCTCGACCGATGCTGTCGTACAGATCCTGGTCGGTGGGCAACGTGCCGGTAGGAGTGGAGCGGCACTTGAAAATCCCGAGTTGGAAGTCACGCGGCTTCGGGTTAATCCATTGGGCGTTCTCCCCGTTGCCATCCCCGAGAGGGCCGTGGCAGCCGACGCAGTACCGGCGATAGGGCAAGGCGGCGGCCTTGGCGGCTCCGGTTATGTTGCCAACGTGGCTGGACGCCGCCGGCGATGTCAACCACTCTTGCTGCTGATTCGTGGTGAGTTGCGCGTACGAGGCAGCAGACAAACAGAGAGCGACAACCACGCTCAACAGCAGCGACCACTTGAGTAAGTTCTTATACATAGTCATCCCTCTCTTTAGAAGTCGAAGTCAACTCCGAACAGCAATTCACTGGTGTTGATGCTAGTGGTATTACCCAACGCGTTAATGGGGCCCGTGCCGTCCTGGTGGAACAAGTTGAATTCGCCGTGATAGGCGAAACCGGCCCGGCTGGTCATAAACGGGTTGTAGCGGTAGCCGATTACATAGTTGGTGACGTTTCCCAGGTTCAACGGGGTTCCCGGAGTGGCTTGTTGCGACATTCGTTCCGCTTCAAACCGGGTGAGGAAGATCAGCTGCGGACTGTATACGTAGCGAGCTTCGACGAGGTAGCCGTTCCAGGTGGGCGACCGCGATCCCATCGGAAGAACCGACACCCCCGGGATGTTGTCCAAAGTGCAACCAGGAGGCGGAACCGGACTGGTGCAGGATGCAGTCGAACTTCCATTGCTTGGGGCGATTGGGTTGCCATAGCCCTGCCCGAACCAAGCGTTATCCTCGCCGTGCTGCGTAACTACGTTCACGTCAAAGTGGGGACCGAAGTAGAACTGTCCGGTGAAGCCCACACGACTGAATCCCTTGTTGTCAATTCCCGAACCAGGGATGGGTGCCCCAGGAGTGGTTGGTGTCCCGCCAGTAGTCCGATAGTACGTTGCCGCTTGTCCCACAAAGGCGTACATCCCGAAACGGCTCACCCCCAGCTTGCCAAAATCGACGCCTTGGTCGAAGGTGAAGAATCCACTATAGTTGTTGCCTCCGGTAACCAGGTTCACGTTTCCGTCATTCGAACTGAGCAGGGCGGCGGAAATACGCGTCCGATCGTCCAACGAGTGTCCCACATACTCCATGCCGAACTGGTTGTCCCCCATCTGCCCGTAGATGTTCCCGTCGCCGACGGGGATGAAGTGATAAGTCTGATAGACACCGCCGTTAGCGGTCAGCGTCAGAATGCGCTTTTCAGAAAGCAGGTTGTTGAGCTCAAATCGACCTACCTTGATGTTGAACCAGGGGCTGTTCCCGATGTTATCCAAGCGCGCCATTACGCTCTCAAAATGAAACGCTGCCGTTGGGTCCGACGACGGAAGCACATAGAACGAGATGTTCTTCTCCAGAGTTCCACCCGTATGGAAGTCGAGCCCGCTCAGGTCAAAACCCGACGAGGTGATGCGCGCGGCCGTCGAACTGGTAGGAAGCGGATTCCCCGCCGTGTAGACATCCACCTGCTGAAGGCTGCTCACCCGGTGCCAGATCGGCGTGATGCGGAAAGTGACCGGCCAGTAGCCAGGATTCTGCCAGATGGGAGCATCCCGATCGTTCATCAACTGATAGCCATTGTCTCGGA